>Ga0302137_1000759_pt1 | contig 14338 bp, 7 predicted proteins | sample CBN3_SCM_MG_FD_203127 | JGI IMG/M metagenome (GOLD analysis project Ga0302137, IMG submission 203127) | Marine microbial communities from Western Arctic Ocean, Canada - CBN3_SCM | ecosystem: Environmental > Aquatic > Marine > Oceanic | place: Canada: Western Arctic Ocean | collected 2017-09-15 | reverse complement strand
CGGTAGAAGCGGCCTGAGGCTTTCTTTTTTAGGTCGCCCCTGCTCAGTCACTCCCGCCCCTGCAATACTTGCTCTGCGCTACAATCTGGGGCTGCACGGGTGCTTCTGTCGCCGGCTTGGCTTGGGTCGGTGGGAGATAGAGCTTTATCCTGAGATTCCAACTCGGCTAAATGGCCAAGCGCGTCCGGTTGAGAACATCATGTCCGACATCAATTCCCTGTATGAATCTTTCATCCTTGAGGATCCTGCAAACTGGTTCTGGGTGCATAATCGCTGGAAAAACCCAGATCGTGCGAAGAAAAGAGGTATCACTTCGGATGCCTCAGAAACGTAATTCTACGTTTTGCCAATCCTATGATGTCCTCATCGGCATGATGACATAGAGGAAAGGATGGTTCACCTTTACGACGCCTGGGCTGAGTTGATCGGTAAACTCGAAGTGCACCTCTTCCTCCTCCAATGCTTTCAGTGGGTCGATAAAGAACTGGGGATTAAAGGCGATCGATGTTTCCTCACCACCATACTTGATGGCCATTGATTCCCGGCTCTCTCCCACTTCCGGAGAGTTGGCGGTAAATGTAAGGTTATTTTCAGTAAATGTAAGTTTCACAGAATTAGCCTTCTCGCTGGTCATAATCTCTGCCCGGCGCAATGCATGGATCAATTCCTCCTTGTCCAAGGTCACCCGGTGCTGGGATTCTGCGGGAATCACTTGTTTGTAGTTAGGATAGGCGCCTTCGACCAGTTTTGAAACTATCAGTGATCCTTTTCCTTGTTTTTCTTCCAACCCAAAAGACACCTGGTTCTCTGTGATTTGAATTTCTACATTTCCCTCTTCCCCAAGTTGCCGGCTCAATTCCTGAATCGCTTTTGTCGGCACAATCAATTCCATCGGATTATTCCCGGGCAACTCCACTTCTTCTTCTGCCAGCGCAAGGCGCCTACCATCCGTCGCCACCATGGTCAGTTTATTCTCCTTGAAACTCAAATAAAGACCATTTAGCACATATCTGTTTTCATCGGTTGACACCGCAAAGGACGTTCGGCGAAGCATGGTCTTGACCTTATCTTGCGGCATTAGAATGGTTGTCTGACCCGAAAAATCAGGTATCGGCGGGAATTCCTCTGCTGGAAGTCCGTTGACACGATATGATGAAGAGCCGCTTTTTATGGAGCACTGGTTATTGCTAACTTCCATCTCAATAAGGCTTCCCCCCACCTCCCGGGCGATGCTGAGCAGTTTTTTTACCGGTATGGTAAAAGATCCCTCGCTTTCCACCTTGGCTTCTACTGTTTTTGAAATAGTTACATCAAGGTCCGTGGCTGTCAGTGTCAACCGATTCTCCGTCGCACTTAAAAGCACGTTAGATAGAATGGGAAGCGTTGTTCGTGTGGATACAACGTTTTGGACAGACTGTAGACCTAAAATGAATTCCTCTTGACCGATAGTCAGCTTCATCTGCGCGGGGATAATATAAATCTCTTCTATGAAAAGGAATCCTATTATTAAGGGGCGTGAATAAGTGGATAAATAAGAGAATTAAGTCGTTTTTAAGAAGTAAATCATGAATTTTGACTGGAAGAGGGATGGTAGTATTCCCTTAACCAAACTTGGAAACCAAGTTTTATACATTCCATTTGCAACTCATTCACAGGTTTTAGATAGGTAATTCAAAACTTCCGATTGGCTTCAACGAAGTTAAGAAACGAAGATAAGACGAAATTGATTTCTTCCTCCGTTGTCTCGCGGCCAAGCGAGAAACGAACGAGTGAGTTGGCTTCATTATCGCTTTTTCCCATCGCGGAGAGGACATGTGAGGGATTTAGTGAACCAGCAGAACAGGCAGAACCAGCAGAGGCACAAATTCCATCCAAATCCAAGGCGGCGAGTTGGGTAATGCTGTCGATGCCAGGCACGGTGAAACTGGCTGTGTTGGCCAAGCGCTTGGCCAAGGGACAGAGTAGATTTATTCCATCAATCTCACCCATTGAAGAAAGCCGGCTGTTCAACAACTCAAGTCTGCTTTTCTCGAAGACAGGCGTTGGAACAAACCTCTCGATCGCTTCCACCAGACCTGCGATTGAGGCCAAGTTTTCCGTGCCCGCCCTTCTATCATTCTCATGACCACCACCGAAGAGAATAGGATCCGGCAACAACGGAGACTTTATGAACAGAGCGCCACTTCCCTTTGGCCCGTAAAATTTATGCCCGCATATCGTAACCAAGTCGGCGTTAAACTGATGAATGCTTTCAAAAGGCTCCTTACCAAACCACTGCACAGCATCTGTGTGAAAAAGAACACCCCGCTGTTGGCAGATCTCCCCCAATTCGGCGACTGGTTGGATGGCACCAGTCTCATTATTGGCAGCCATCACTGAAACTAAAATTGTGTCATCTTTAATAGCGTTATCTAAATCTTGTGGATCCACTCTCCCCTCTGCATCAACCGGAAGTGTGGTTAGCTCGAAGCCTTCTTTATTCACAAGATATTCAACAGTGTTCAAAACCGCATGATGCTCAATTGCGGAGGTAATTAAATGCCTTCCTTTAGACTTCAAAAACCTTGCCGAACCACATATGGCCAGACAGACGCTTTCTGTAGCTCCACTCGTAAAAACCACCTCACTCGCCCTGCACTTCCAAACCCGAGCGACCCTCTCTCGGCAGTCATCCAGTAGGGCGCGAACTTTCCGGCCAATTCGATGAATACTTGAGGGATTTCCAAAAAAGTCCCCTAAAAAAGGTAACATCACCTCCTTCACTTCGGGATCAAGGGGAGTGGTGGCATTGAAATCTAGATAAACCGTTCTCACTGCCTGTTTCCTACCTAAAAAATAAAAAAAACTCAATAGTAATAGAGAATTTATGGGAAAATAAAGAAAGTTAAAATAGAGGAAAGAAGCAGAGAATAAATAGTGAAAAACAAAAAAGTTATTCAGAAAGCATGTTATACCTAACTTTATTAACAACCCGCCCGTAATAGGCAAACAGGCGTTTGGGCAAGCGCCCACAAAGTAAGGCTATGAAGAAACCGAGGCAGCAACAGCATCCCGGGGAACCCCAGCCATTATTTTTTGCAGCACAAGATCGGTAGTGACGCCCTCTGCCTCAGCCTCAAAATTAACAATCAACCTGTGACGCAGTGCTGGCAGCGCTACCTCTGCCACATCATCAAAGCTCACGTTGAAGCGGCCTTCCGTCAGTGCCCGAACTTTAGCCCCAAGCAACAAGGCTTGGGCACCGCGAGGGCTGCTGCCAAACTTAAGAAACTGATTGGTGATTTCATGCGCGGTCTCTGCGTTTGGGTGCGTGGCAAGAATAAGCCGAACCGCATAGTCTTTCACATGCGAGGCGACCGGCACTTGCTGAACAAGTTTTTGTAACTCAATCAGTGTTGCACCATCGACGACTTTAGAAACTTCCACCTTGGTGCCTTCAGTGGTGCGGGTGACGATCTCAGAAAGTTCCTCCGCCGTTGGGTAGTCGACCAGCAACTTGTAAAAGAAACGATCAAGTTGTGCCTCCGGCAGCGGGTATGTGCCCTCTTGGTCGATCGGGTTTTGTGTGGCCAAGACGAAGAACGGAAGGTCGAGTTTACGGATCTCGCCACCTATCGTGACACTGCGTTCCTGCATGGCTTCCAACATTGCCGACTGGGTCTTCGGGGTGGCCCGGTTGATCTCATCTGCCAATACCAAGTGGGCAAAAATCGGGCCGTGCTGAAACTCAAAAGCCCGTTTGCCGTCGTCAGTTTCATGCACCATATTGGTGCCAAGAACATCCGCAGGCATCAGGTCAGGCGTGAACTGGATACGGTTGAACGATAGGTCTAGCACTTGACTTAAAGTCTTCACCAGAAGTGTTTTACCCAATCCCGGAACACCCTCCAGCAGCACATGGCCGTTGGCGAAAAGCGCATGGAGCGTCCCGTCAACAATGGCTTTCTGGCCAACGATTACTTTGCCAATTTCTTCCCGGAGGGAGTTATACACTCCCCTAAATTTTACGATCTGTTCTTTTGGATCCATCTATTTCTCCTTTAGCCAAGCGCATGGCCAGGCGCTATTCCTTCAGGTCGTCGAAATAGTCCCGCACCGAGTCACGATAAGCACGGGGCACCTTGTCCTGATTCAACGCATTGCGGGCATCCGATTGAGCGGCCGTCACCGCTTCCTGAAATTGCACTCTGCTGCTGCCCTTGATGCTCACCCCGCGCAGCGTGAAGCTCGGCATCGAGCCCTTAGGGTTGATCTTCCCTTTGATCCGTGTGGAAACCATGTCGTCCGGCACTTTGCTGGGACCGCGATCTGTGTTGCCTCGGGCATCCATGCCCGGCCGCGAGAAGCCAGAGTTGTCCCATCGCTGCGCCAAGTCCTCAGGCGTGAGTTGATAACTTTCATCCCCCCAAGTGCCGACTCCGCCGCCCGGTTTACTGCTTGGGCCAACGCCCGGTTTTTGGCAGGAGCCAAACGACTGACAGTTGCCCACGGCCAGTTGCGCCCGCTCTAGGTTTTGCAGCGCTGCCATCATATTTTCCATGTCGCCTAATTGCTGCAGCACCTTCTTCAATTCTTCCGCCGCTTCCGCCAGCGACTGCGACGCCCCCGCCTTGTCGCCCACTTTGGCTTTTCCTTTCGCATCGGAAAGGCATTTCGAGCACTCGCCGAAATCCTCCGCCGGGTCGAGAGCCTTCTGCAGTTCCTGAATCATCTTCTCGAGTTGCTCCGGTGTTAATTGAGCAGACGCCAACTGCTCAATCATTTTTTGCAGCGACTCGATTGCAGCCGGCACCTGGCCATTCTCAAGTTGTTGGCCCAGCGTTTTGCCAATCTTGGCCATCTGCATTTGCAGGTTTTGCATCGCCTTAGCCAAGTCCGCCATTTTCTGCAAATCCTCACCGGCAAAGTCCATATTCTTTAGGAATTGATCAATATTACTGGATTCCAGCGCCTGCAACGCCTCGTCGATATTCGGCATTTCCAGCCCTATTTGCTCGGCCATCCTGGCTAAGGCAGCCATCGATTGCGCCAACTCCTGACGCGCCTGTTGCCCTTCCGGTGAGTTGGCGTCCGGCAGTCCGGCGGCGGCGTCCTTGACGGCATCTATCTTCGACTTCAGCGCATCAACCTGCTCTTGCTTTGCCTCTTTTGCGTTGCCGAGACTTTTCTTTAATTCATCCAGTTGCCGCTGCATCTCGGCTTTTGTTTGGCGGCCCGCACCCGGTGGGGTCCGCGCAGCTTGCTGCATTTTCTTGAGTGTGCGCGCATGGCCAAGCTTGCTGGATTGATCACGCAACCGTTCCGCCAAACTTGAGAGCTTGGCCAAGGCTTCGTCTCGCACAAGTTTGCCCCTCTTAAACTCCCGCCCAAGTTCCTGCACCGACTCGAGCGCGTCCTCCGTCGGCTCAAAGTGCGGCGGGCTTAACTGGACTTGCAGCTTGGTCAGCGCCGTCAGGTTTTGGCCAACGTCCTCAATGATGGCCGAGTCGCGTTGCTGGTCAAGATGCGCCTGACTGCGATGCTCGGGAACAAAACCAAGCCCGACGCAGGCGGCCAACACGAGCAAAGTCCAGTGGCAAACCTTGGGCAACCGCAGCGGCAAAAGTTTCCCCGGCTCAATCTTGCCTGCCGCCTTTGCAGCGTCGCTAATCACCAAAGCCGACCAAGCGGAGTTTTTTGCGTAGATGTCGGACATCTCCACCGCTGTGCTCAGGCGTTCTTTCAATCCAATTTCGCGGTCAAGCCAACGCGCGGTGTCGCTGCCGGCGAAGCGCTTGGCCAAGCCGATCAGCAAACCAGCCAACGGGAGAGCCAACCCAATGACGCCCGCCCAAAGCAGTGTTGTCTGTGGAACGGGAGCCAGTTTGTATACACTCAGGGAGGCAAGCCACAAACAAACGCCAATCAACAGCCCAAGCCACATGTTTTGCCAGCCCCATTGCAACTTGCGGCGTCTTGTAGCGGCGTCAATTTTCGCGTCAATGCCCCTTTTTTCACTCATGCAAAGAGCCAATGCTGCGCCCCAACCTCACTTTTTACGAGTGCGAAAAGATGGTTTTCTTTATGAAAAATCAGAAACTCTAAATACAGCAGGAAACCCGGACTTTCAGGGATTAACCCACTGCAGGCAATTTCAAATGGCGCTTGGTAAGGACTTTTTTTGTCTGATCCTTGCGGAACTGATCATATATTTTACGGTACTTGGCCGACTTCACGCCGAGGATCGACACCGCCAAAAGCGCGGCGTTGATTGCGCCCGGTTTTCCGATGGCGAGGGTCCCCACCGGGACGCCGGCCGGCATCTGAACGATTGACAGCAGCGAGTCCATGCCCTTGAGCGAGGCGGACTCCATAGGCACTCCGAGCACCGGGAGCGTCACTTTGGCTGAAATCACGCCCGGCAAATGCGCGGCCCCTCCCGCTCCGGCAATGATCACCTCGATACCCCGCTTCTCCGTAGTAGAGAGGTATTTCATCAACGCGTCGGTGGCGCGGTGGGCGGAGATCGCCTGGGCTTCCCAAGGGATGCCGAGATCCTCTAGTTTCTGCGCGGCGTGGGACATTACGCCCCAATCCGACTGGCTCCCCATCAGGATGCTTACCAAAGGTTTCTTATTTTTTGCTGCCATAAAAATTCAAACTGAATGCTTCAACAGACGGCGATTAAACTTTGCCCAGCGCAAAAAATCAAACCTGATCACGCTAAGCCCTTGCCCAAGTTCAGTGGTCGCGCTTGAGTAGGTAATCCGCGAGCGCTTCCAGTGCTACTGCCTTGCCGTTAAACGGCTTGAGTGCAGCGTAGGCCTTTGCCGTCAGTTGAGCGGCGATCTTTTGTGACTTAGCCAGGCCGAGAACCGACGGGTAAGTCGCCTTTTGAACCGCAACATCCTTACCGGCGGTCTTGCCCAACTGCTCAGACGACTGGGTCACATCAAGAATGTCGTCGATCACTTGGAAGGCCAGGCCGACGTGGTAGCCAAAATCGGTCAATGCCTGCAGGCGACGAGGTGTGGCGTTGGCCGACATGCCGCCGAGCCGTACCGAGCAGGTCAGCAGCGCGGAAGTTTTGCGCTCGTGAATATAGCGAAGTTGTGCGCGCGTCACTGGCTTACCTTCGCCCTCGAGATCGGCAACTTGGCCGGCGATTAGTTGTGCGTGGCCGGCCGTTTTGGCAAGTTCGCCAACATAATCGTTCTGTTTGTATCGATTGGTTGGGCAGGCTTGGTTGGCTATATCAAAAGCTAAGGTCAGCAAAGCGTCACCCGCGAGCACCGCGATACCCTCGCCGTAAACGATGTGGTTGGTAGGCTTGCCTCGGCGCAAGTCGTCGTCGTCCATCCCTGGCAGATCGTCGTGGATCAGGGAGTAGGTGTGGATACACTCGACGGCAGAGCCAAGAACCAGTGAGTCGCTTCCCCTGCCCCCGCACGCCTCGGCGGCGGCCATGCATAGGATTGGCCGAAGTCTTTTGCCGCCTGCGAACATCGAGTAGCGCATCGACTCGTGCAGTGTCTTCGGCTTGGCTGAAGCCTTGGGTAAATGTTGGTTTAGCGCGGCATTGACAAGCTTCCCGCCTTGGTCGATGTAACGCTTAAGTGAAAATAAATTTGGCTTAGATTTTATGATCGAGGAAACCGGCACACGACGGTTTTAAGCAAGCCTAACAAGACTCACAAGACAGGAATAGAGCAAAGAAACGCAAAAAAGTGATACAAAAACCTTGAATTGCGAGGCGGGGGATGGATCTAATTAATTGAGTTAACGAAAACGCAAAAGTAAAACAAAAATCAATCTCGCTCACGTGCAGGTTTTTTTATTATAAAACACAAGAAAAATTCACGCAGAGCAAAAATTGTTTATTAGCCCACTATAAAAAAGCAAAACGATCACGCAGAATCTCTTCAGGAATAAAAATCCCAAAATTGTCTCGGAGAAGAGCGACAGGCAGGATTTTTTAGTAAAAAAGAAAACAAATTATGATGGTTTAAATACGTTCAACTTTTTTAAAGACTCCGAAGAAATTAAAGACCCGCGCTTTTGAAAGGGGCTTACAGCGATAAATTAAGCCGAATTTTTAACCCTTAAGTAGGCAGATTTTATGAAGAAAGCAGCAACCATTATCCTCTTTATTATTCAATCGACTTCGATTGACGCCCTAGACTGGCCCACCTATCGGCATGATACTCAAAGGACAGGTATTACCAGCGAGCAGTTGGGTCTTCCATTGTCGAAAAGCTGGACGTTTGTGTCCACACACCAACCCGAGAGGGCATGGCCAGCGCCATTCAGGGAAAACCCATACTCAGGAGTCAAGGTGGAGCCGCTACTTACCTTTGACCATGCCTTCCAGCCGATTGCTTGCGGGAATTCGGTCTTTTTCGGTTCCTCAAGTGACCATCAGGTATACTGCCTTGACTTAACATCAGGTCGTATCAAATGGACCTTTTATACAGAGGGGCCAGTTCGCATCTGTCCGACATTTCATCAGGGAAGGCTTTATTTCGGATCGGACGACGGAATTATTTATTGCCTCGATGCCCAAACAGGGCAGGAGCATTGGCGTCATCTTGCGGGCCCAAGCAATGATAAGATTCCCGGGAACGAACAAATTATTTCCCGTTGGCCGGTGCGCACCGGTGTACTGGTCGAGAAAGGACTGGTTTATTCGGCCGCAGGGCTGTTCCCGGCGAGAGAGGGATCCTATTTATTTGCGCTTGATGCCTATGAGGGGAAAAATGTATGGAAGAAAAAAATAAACCAGACAGCCCAGGGCTATCTATTGGCCACGCCAAGCAAGATTTTTGTGCCTTCTGGAAAATTGACGCCATTGATGTACAATAGGTCGAATGGGGATTACATCAAACGTATCTCTGGGCCACGTGGCAACTTCGCGTTGATTGTCGATGATGTCATGGTTTCAGGTCCTGGTATTTCAGGGGAAAATTTAGTGGCGCAAGACCAAGCTAATAAGCAATACCGTGTGGCGAACTTCAAGGCCAACAAGGCGGTCATCAGTCCCAACTCGGTTTTTCTTGCGTCAGGATCTGAAATCATTCGTCAAGAAAGAAAACCGCTTGCCCTAAGGAGTCTTGAGAAACGCAAAAATGATTTGGAGGGAATGATAAAGGCGGAGCATGACTGGGAAAAAGCGGAAGAATTAAAACTAAAGATCGCGGCAGCAAAGAAAAATTTCGAGGGGGTTATTGACCTGAATAACAAACTCCAGTGGCAGGCCGAAAAATTTGATCGTGGCAATGTTGTTGTAGATCGCGAGTTATATGGCAAGGAAGTAGGGATTATTTCTGACCCAGGAGGGCAAAAAAACTTTGTTGAGTACGATCTCATAGTTGAGACGCCCGGTATGTTTCAGTTGGAACTGAGGTATGCTGCGCGATTGCCGCGCCCAGGACGTATTCTTATAGATGGAAAAGTTGCAAGAGAAGTAGCCATTGCACAAACCACTGGTGGATGGGAGCCAGAATATCAGAGGTGGCATAGCGAGGGTTTAATCAAAGCTGTCACAAAAAAATTCACTCTCAGAATTGAGTCTGAACCAATGATGGCTCATATTGATGAGATACGCCTGACTCCCCTTATAGGAAACATCCCTGCGCTGGAGAGAGTCAATGCAGTCATTGAAGGTTTGAACAAGCAACTTACTGAGACTCAGAAAACCGCCAAAAAACCAGGAACAGCTATCACCTTAAAAGGAGGTATCTCTATTAAGGAGCAGATCAAAACCACAAAAGATTCCATTATCAAAATTAAGTCGCAAGCATCGCTTATCAAGGAATGGAAGCAGCCGGTTAAAGAAGCCAAGGCAATCATTATGGCGGGGAACACCTTATTCGTGGGCCGAGAAAACGAGGTACTTGCCATTAACGCCAACACAGGGAGCATTGACTGGAACATGAGTGTAGACGGCATAGTGCATGGTCTTGTCGCGGCCAACGGCTCCCTTCTGGCAACCACAGACAAGGGAAAGATTTATTGCTTTTCAGAACAAGGAATCCCGCAACAAGTTACAGATAATACAGCCACAAAAAAGCAGCGTAGAAGCGAAGAACATATTGATTATTTAGATCAGCAATTTAGCAGGCAAATGATCGGGCAACTCGATCAACGAACAGGCTATGCTTTGGTTCACGGGGCTGGGGATACGCAGATGGCATCTCAAATTCTGAGAGACACAAATTTTAATCTAGTTATTGTTGAGGAAGATTCCAAGATTGCAGCGAAAACCCGCAACTTTTTTAACGAGAAGGGATTGTACGGAAAAAGAATCGTGGTTCACAAAAAATCAGGAAACCTGCTGCCCTATCCGGATTTTATGTTCAATTTTATTTGTGTGGATATTAATGCCTTAAAAGGGGCAAAACCTCTACTCAGTGAGTACTATCGTCTGCTGAGACCGTTTGGGACATTGGCCATTGGAGGAAAAAAAGGGGCGAGCGAGGCATTGGCGCTTGCTCACAAACCATTAGTCGAACTGGTTGCTAGTAGTCCGGATATTAAGAGCAAGTTTCATTCAATGAAAGATCAGCAGTGGCATGTGATCAACAGGGGCAGGCTACCAGGGAGCGGTGAGTGGTCCCATCAATATGCAGATCCTGGGAACACAGCTTGCAGTGAGGATATGAGGATAAGTGGAGATCTCAGGCTCCAATGGTTCGGCAAGCCCGGGCCCTACCGAATGTTTGACCGGCATTCATATACAACAGCTCCTGTCTACAGCAGCGGTCGTTTGTTTACGCTGGGCGAAAGAATTCTATATGCCAATGATGCCTATAACGGTCGAGTACTTTGGGAGAAAGAACTCCCATCCTTGGAGCCAAGAGTAAATCTGCCCCGTGATTGCGGGTACATGGTGACCGATCGGGATCATGTGTACCTTGCCGTTAAGAACAATTGCATAAAAGTTAATGCAAGGTCGGGAAAAACCGAAAAGGAATTTAATTGCCCAAAAATAAACGACGATTATGACTACAATTGGGGGTATGTTGCTACAACGGGCGGCCTTCTTTTCGGCTCAAGTGTCCGCTCAGGGAACTTTTATAGTGAAGGGCGAGGGCCCTGGTATGACGACTCCGGTTTTAATAATGCCCAGGATAGCCACAAGGTGTTGAGCGATTGTCTTTTTGCAGTTGATTTAGCTGGTAACAGACAAGCTTGGAAATACAACGGTGTGATCATTAATTCGACCATCGCAATCGGGGGCGGTCTAATTTATTTCGTTGAAAACAGAAACCGAAAGGTCCTTCAGGACAAGTCACGTAGATTAAGCGGAGGCAAGGAGTGGATGGCTTTACATCTTGTTGCCTTGGATGTGAAAACAGGGAATAGGGTCTGGGAAAGTGACATGCAATTTGAACAAAGAACTCCGGTATTCTTTTCCACCTATAAGGAGGGAACCCTGATCGTACTTCGTTCTTCCTCTAAGTCTTTTGATCTTAGGGCGATTAATGCCAAATCCGGTAAATCACTCTGGAATCGAGACCATGGTTGGGAGAACAACCATCACGGGGCGCACCGGCGACACCCGGTCATTATTGGAGATGTTGTCTATCAACAACCCCACGCATACGACCTCAAAACAGGCAAAGAGAAGTGGTCCACAAGTAAGGTGGGAGTAGGCGGCAATTGCGGAACTTTATCAGCGTCTTCCACCATGTTGTTTTCGCGCCTAAGCGATTACCCCGGCTTCATCGATTTGGGGAAGGGCATGAACAAGGAAAATCTGGTGGAGATTACTCGGCCGGGATGTTGGATCAATATCATCCCTGTTGGCGGGATGGTTTTGGTTCCGGAAGCGGGATCTGGGTGCAGCTGCGAATACTCGATTCACGCATCTATGGGCTTTCTCCCAAGAAAAAATTGACTTGTGAAATAACAAGCAAGTCTCATGGGGGACAGAGTCAGTATGTTATTGAAATGAGGCAACAATCGCAGGGTAGTTGTTGATGACAGCCATGCTCACTGGTCATAGCTTCTTGAGGCATCCCTAAATTCATGAATGATCCAAAGCGCGGGGTTGTTAACTGCGAAAAAGTAGAAAACGAATACTTCACCAAACGTGATCCAAAGCGCTAAGCAGGTGTGTGGTCTCTCTGGGAATTGGGAGTTGGCGCGGTGATATCATGAGATTTTTCCTGGTGGAATCAGGAAAAGGAAAACGCATGCATAGCACTTGCGCTCCCCCAAACAGTGCCATCTCAGGGTTTGGTCTAGGGTTCCTTGGTATTGTTCGTACCGGGGGAGGCTGTGCCCTCGCTAAACTCGCCTTTGCCGTCCGGCAACCGGCGGAACGCCGAGTCTGGATCAAGCTTGGCGAATTCAACCTCATCCAGGATCAGATTGCCGTCCTTGTCACTATCGATTAGTTGAATGGTCTCGCCGCCCTTGGCTAACTTGAAGTTGGCGTGTAGGCCCTTCTCGGCTTTGCCGTCTTCGTCGGCCCAAACAACCAAGCGCCCGCCCGCCTTAATTTTGGTGTCTTTCGGGAACTTCCATTTGCGCGGGATTTTTTTGTTGTCGGTCAGGAATTTGCCCGACAAGTCGATCTCACTGTCGGAGGTGTTCGCGATCTCGATGTAGTCGTCATAGTCGCCCTGCGGATCTTTGCCTGCCGTCTGGTTTTCAGAAACGACCTCGTTGATTCTAAGCACGGATTGGTTGGCCTTGGGAGCTTTGACGCGGAATGTCAGCGGCTTGGCTTCGGCATGGGCTGGATAAAAATCGGAGGTCATATCGGCTCCGCCGGAACGGGCCTCGACGTAATAGCGAATTTTTTTGCCCGCCAGTTGTGCGGGGATATTTGCTGCGAATACACCGCTGACCGCTTGGCCATCTGGATGCATGGCTACTTGGTTGTAAGGTTCGTTTTTGCCATCAGCGAACCAGAGGACGACCGTCTTCGCCAAGGTTTTGCCAGTCGTTTCGACGGTGATGCGGGTGGAATCCGTCGACTGGGCTTCGTCAAGCTCAGTCACCGAGACGATCTCCGGCGAAGGGAGATTTACCTCAGGATGGTTCAGCAGAAACTCTCGGCGACCTTCGGTGAACGGCCTCAGGCCAAGCTTGGTGCGTCGCCCGTCGGAGCTTGTTTGAATGAGCCCTTTTTCAAACGCATCGTATGAACTGTGTTTGCGGACGTCCTTTTTGATTTCCTCCCTGATTAGGGCTGCGTAACCTTCGACGAGTGGGCCTATTTTATCCCAGGTGATCCACTCCTGGGTGATCGTCTTGAGGTGGTGCCGATAGCGCGCCTTAAAGTGCGGCACCTGGAACAGCTTGTACATGAGTGGGCGGTCCGGGTTGTCGGCGTTATAAAATGGCTCAAGCTTTGGTCCGCTCAAACCGGAGGGCATTCCGGGGCCGCCGGGGATGTTCATCACCTCGTTGCCGTCGTGCTGTAACAGGTGGAAGCGCCCTTTCGGATCAAGGTACAGGTTGTAATCGCTTCCACGGGTGAAATATCCTTCATCCTGAAATACACACTCGAGTGCTAATGACCACATGGCGCTGTCTAAATCAAAGCGGCCATTTAACTTTTCGGCCAATTCCTCGACCGGTGTTTCATCCAGCAGTTTGGTGAACTGCTCTAATTCTTTCCAAGCCTCTTCTTTGCCTTCCGTGCGTTGTTGAAAGCCGTTGTAATCCTCTTTTTTATCCCCCGGATAGCGAAGATTGCCACTGCCGCCACCACCCGCTCCGATCTTCCAGCGCGTGCCTGCGCGTGTTCCGAAGTTGTCCTCCAGAAAATCCTTGTTGTACTGCTGGATGTGCGAGTAGAGGCCCCAGCTTTCGCCGTTGATCACTACCTTGATAAAATTGCCCTTAAACGCCGGTATGTAATTACGTGCCACGTGCGAATAGATGACCTCGCGCATGAACGTGGGGTCAGAGTTGGCGTTCAGCAGGTTGAGTGTCTTGTAGCCAAGGAGCTTTTGATCGCTGTGCTTGTGATCGATATAAAGGTTCATCGACCGTTTCAAGTCAGGCGACACGGAACGAAAAGAGGAATTGCCTCGGTATTTCAGACCGACGTCCTTGTAGAGCTTCCCATTAACTACCAAGTCGGCTGGCACAGCGACATCTGTGCGGTAGAAAACTTCCATCTCCTCTTTCCACTCGTTGTCCTTAAAATTGATAAATAATGTGCGGAGCGTACCTTCATCGTAAAGCTTGGTCCCGAGATCCTTGTCATTACCCGGCTCTAGCCGTTCGGCTTTTGAAAAATCACGGGGCTCAGGGGCAGGGCGACCGCTGCCTCCCCTCGGATCGGGCCGGGCCGCTCGATCACCTCGCACAGGCGGCCTACCAGTACGATCCCCGTCCG
>Ga0302137_1000758_pt1 | contig 14362 bp, 11 predicted proteins | sample CBN3_SCM_MG_FD_203127 | JGI IMG/M metagenome (GOLD analysis project Ga0302137, IMG submission 203127) | Marine microbial communities from Western Arctic Ocean, Canada - CBN3_SCM | ecosystem: Environmental > Aquatic > Marine > Oceanic | place: Canada: Western Arctic Ocean | collected 2017-09-15 | reverse complement strand
GGAGCAGCACCAATGCCCATTAACAAATCGAATGGTCCCTCAGGACGTGCAGCCCAAATTGCTCCGGAAACGTCACCATCTCCCATGAGTTCGAGTTGAGCACCACTGGCTCGGATCTCTTTGAACAGTTGAGTATGGCGTTCTCGATCAAGAGCAACAACCCGGACTTCTGAAATTGCTTTGTCCAGAGCCGCTGCAGTTTGTTCAAGATTGTAGGCAACATCACCATCAAGGCTGATATGACCAACCAATTCTGGGCCGCCTGCGATTTTATCCATATAACAATCTGGAGCATGCAAGAGCGTTCCACGGGGTGCAGCTGCAAGAACTGCAATTGAGTTTGGAGAGTTCGATGCACAGTTATTGGTGCATTCAAGTGGGTCAACTGCAATATCAATTTGTGGAGCACCGACGACGCCAACCATGCTACCAATCTCTTCACCGATGTAGAGCATAGGTGCTTCATCGCGCTCACCTTCACCAATGGCAACACGGCCATCAAAAGGCACGTTATCGAAGGTTCGGCGCATGGCTTCGACTGCAGCTTCATCAGCCTTATCTTTTTCACCAAGACCGCGCCATGCAGCACTGGAAATAGCCGCTTGGTCTACGGCTTCTAAGAAGTGGTGATAGAGGTCGCCAACGCTGCCCATGAATTGAGACGGGCGCGCCCCATCCATGAATGAAACGGTTTGAACTGATGTTCAAAAAGGAAAGAAATCTCTTTTCAAAGAGAATTTTGTCGAGTTCCTCAAACGATTTGAGTTAGTGGGCGATCGTCAGAATCATCCTCATCAAGTTCATCTAAAAGTTCCAACTCGTCAAAAGGTGAATACGACCATAACTTCGTAGTGACCAAGGCCATGACGACAATCTTAGCGAGGTCCCAAAGCAAAAATGGTTCAACCCCCCATTCGAATGCTTGAGCAAAGTCAACACTGTAAGAATGGGCAAGCCAAGCGGTTCCAAGAAGATACACGGGGATCATTGCGTATGCCCAACAGAGAAGTTGTGCTTTCAAATCAGACACACCCTTCTTTCGTGAACGGTCAAGTCCTTCAGCGATAATTGCAGAAGCAAAAGGGAAGGCGAGAAGGTATCCTCCTGAAGCGATAAGGGTGCTGCCAGAGAAGAGCATGTCTCCACCTTCGGCGAAAACAGGTGCTCCCAAAGCACCGACAATCAAGTAGAGACATCCAGAGGCAAAAGCATCGTTACGTCGAAGATAGACACCTGTTGCTAAAACTGCAAAGGTTTGCAATGTGTAAGGAACAGGAGACCAGGGCATGGTAAAGGCAACTTGTGCACACAATGCGGTTAATCCTGTGAAGAAAACAACTGTAATTGCTCGTTCATTGAGATTCGACCCTTCGTGGGATAATGCGAGGTGCCACTGAGCAGGCTTCTTCAAGTTCAATTGGTTGAACATGAACTTGCCTTTGTTGTAGAGTTCTTAGTCGTTGACTTGAAATACTCTGTATTAAGATTCGATGAGGAGGATTTCTTGGTCTTCATCACGGCATTGCTCTGCTTCACAAATTTGCGGGAGTGTCGATACTTTCAACATTTCAGTCGATGAGGTGACTGGAGAAACCAACTCACCCTTTTCGACATACAGACTTGGTCCGTTACCCATGAAGTAGACTGAACCACGGCCAGTTCTGGAATCTGCAGGTTGAGGATCACTGCTTGATGCACAAGCATCGATACATCCATCCGCAAAGGCAATGTAAACACGTCCCTCTGTGTCAATGTGAAGGTCGTTAAAATCTAATAAGTTCCGATTAGAACCTCCTTGGTCATCTCGACAATCGCCACTGTTCAAACACATAGCGCCAACTTGCACAGGGTCGTCAGAAATTCTCCGGGTATGGAACACAGGGTTCTCATCGAGTGCGTTTAGACTGTAGGTGACATAAAGGTGGTAGTGTACTCCATTTGGTGCATAGTGTCCATTGCCAGTCCAATTATTACCATCAATATCTGTTGTTCCAATCAGTGAACCATTCTCACTTCCAAGATAGGTTATTGCGATTCTCCCCGGATCTCCTGCATCAGTTTGAGGAAATGTAGTGGAAATCACTTCAACAGGACTAATCCGAATACTCTCCGAATCCCAAGAATCCCCTGAATCGATGCTTCTCGACATATAGATGCCTTGGTCGGCACCTGTCCATACGTGATATGCATTGGATTCGCTATCGGTTGCAACTTCGGAATTTTTACGAGGGTTTGGAGTTGTAACATCTTGGCCCATCTCTCGAGTATCCCAATTCAATCCGTTATCCTTGGAGATAATTACTGCTGGTATCTCAACTCTTGGAGTCACATACACAGTACCATCTGGAGCGGTGGTAATTGCTCCATGTAAGCCGCCATCGCTCGTTGCTAAGCCATAGATTTGACCACCGGTTGGAAAGGTTGCTCCTCCATCATAACTGGTATAGCAAAAGATACCTGCTAATTTATTGTAACAAAAATAGACAGCTTCAGAGTATAATGGGCTCAATTGACCAAGACCACCGTACCCCGCATCAGTCCATGGGCCAGAAGCCAATTTTATGTGGTCATTAAGCGGTATTGGTCCACTGTCATACGGATTACCCAGCCAAGACTCACCATCATCGTCTGACCAGCCAATCCATGTTGTTGCAAGCCCCATCATGTGGATATTGAATATTCGGTCGGTTACTGGGTCTACCCATCCATAAGGGTCGCTGGTGAATGGGGCTTGAGTAAAATCACGAGTGTTTTCCCAAGTCGCTCCGTAATCGCATGAACGCATTGGTTTTTCCATGGCAATGAAAAACATGCAGCCGCTTGAAGTTATGCCGATACTTGGCTCCTTACCAGTTTCACCAACATCGCTGAATACGAAATCCATAACGATTGGTGCTTCATTGACAGCCATACCACTGCCATTGGTAACAAAGATACGTTGGTCCATTTCCGTTTCTATTTCGGCCTCTGCTGGCGCTTCGTTAGCACCAAAACAGCCTGCTAAAGACACAGTCATGACAAGGAGAACCAGTAGAGTAGCCTTTGCTCGCATAGTCGTTCCACTCGACAGGGGAATAATGACCTTCCGATAGGGCGTTTTAGAATTAACCGGCGAATCATTCAAAGCATGAACTCATTTCTTCGGTCTGTGAAAGAATTTGTCATTTTCGATTATCCACTCCCTAAAGATCTGGAAGTTGAAAACATTTGGAAAAAAATTTCAGTTCTCCGACATGAAGTTTATGCAGAGGAGTTGAAGCAATATGGCCTCAACAGTGAACAAAAACTCGAAGATCCTGGCCGTCATTTTATCACCTGTATGGTTGGAACGAAACTGGCAGGATACATCAGTTTGAATCCACCCAACCAAAAACCCTTCCGAGTTACAAAATACTTCTCGCCTGAAACCCTCGACAAAACTGTGTTTTCTCTAACAGATGGACAACGCTCAACAACGTATGAGGTTCGTGCTTTGACAGTATCACCAGAGTTTAGAGGGCAACACATCTCATCGCAACTGATGGTAAATGCTCTCAGGTTTGTCCTTCAACATGAAGGAACAGATATCATTGCAATGGGACATTCGGGTGTGGTTGAAATGTACAAAAAACTTGGAGTAACTGTTTTTGAAGAACATGGCGTACAATATGGTAAAACTCATTATTATCCAATGCATCTCAATCCACAAAAGGCATTCACGACTCACGCTGAACAAATTGCACAAATCGAAACGATAGAAGAAGATGATGTGTGCTATCATGGAGGGAAATCATGGGATGCCTCGAAATTTGATTTCGAAATACGCGATTCCCTCATTGTTGCCGATGTATTAGACAGTCCATTCCCGCCTTGTCCTGAAGCATTACAAGTGATCCGTGAACAGTTGGAGAGATGTTGCCAAGAATCTCCACCAACTCAATGCGAGGAATTAATCGAAACGATTGCACATGTTCGTGGCGTTCAAACCAAACATGTAGCAGTTTCATCCGGTTCTTCATCGTTGATGTTCTCCTTCTTACCACAACTCTTGAATGCAAATTCGCGGGTTCTTGTACTCTCACCAATGTACGGTGAATACAGCCACATTCTTGCCCATGTCATCGGTTGTGAGATGACTAATTTTGTCCTTCATCGAGAAAACGGATTCAAAATAAATGCTGATGATTTGGTTGAACAATCTCGTCAACATGATGCTGTGATCTTCGTGAATCCAAACAGTCCTACGGGAGTCTACTGTGAAGAGATGAATGAAATCGTACACCGTATTCAAGATGAAAGTGAATCTCCTACTCGTTGTAAGATGATTTGGGTTGATGAAACCTATATCGATTACGTACCAGACGCACATTCATTAGAACCTCTTGTGGCATCATATCCCAGTTTAATCGTCTGTAAAAGTATGAGTAAATGCTACGCATTGTCCGGTTTACGTGTTGCCTACGCCGTCAGTCAGAAAATCACTGAATTACGACGATTTATACCACCTTGGGCTGTTAGTTTACCCGGCCAACTCGCTGCAGTTGCGGCTTTGAAGAATCCAAGTTATTACAACCAACAATACTCGATTATTCATCAACAGAGAATGATGCTGACTCAGAAACTACAACAAGAAAACTTCGATGTCTTGCCTGGTGTTGCAAATTTCATATTGACGTTTCTACCGAGAGATACACACCATACATCCTCGAGTTTTATTGAGGCATGTAAGGAAAAAGGTGTCTTTATTCGTGATGCTCAAAACATGGGAGTCTCACTTGGAAACAACTCTGTTCGATTTGCAATTCGAACACATGAAGAAAACCAACGTATCCTTCAATGTGTTCAGCAGGTTCTCGCTCAACAATGATGTTCATTGACCTTTGAACTTCTCAACAACCACAATATCAGAAATTGAAGTTCCTGGATACTGGCCTTGATCGTCTTTTTCAATTGACTTCACCATATCGAGAGCGCACAAGAGACCTGCACTGACACCTGTGAGTGCTTCCATTTCGATTCCAGTTTTGTAATGAGCTGAGACGCGGACTGTGCATCGAAGTGAATACTGCTCCCATGACCAATTGACTGTACAACCCTCTAGAGGGATTGGATGGCAATGAGGAACAATACGTGGAGTATCCTTGACCGCTTGAATCGCTGCGATGGTCGAAGCTTCAAGCACATCCCCTTTCTTGACTAATTTGTGTTGAATTGCTTCTGCAGAGGCTTGGCTCAAATTGAGTACACCGGTTGCAGTTGCACGTCGTTCAACAATTGGCTTCGAACCGATTTCTACGATACCTTCGATTTCTTTGTCCATAGTATTCTCTCCATCAGCCAAGTCCGGCTTTCCAAGACTCACCTTTACTGGTGACTTCTTTTTTCCACAGGGGCGCCTGCTTCTTGAGTTCGTCGATGAGCCATTCACAGGCTCGGAAGGCTTCTTTGCGATGAGGGCTACCAACATGGATAGCAACGATTGGCTCTTGGGGGCCTACACTACCGACTCGATGCGCCATGGCGATAGCCAACACTCCAAACTGAGCGATGGCTTGTTCTGCCAGCCCGTGTAGGACGGCCGACAACTGTTCCTGCCATGCATCAAATTCGAGACGGAGAACATCAGCATCACCTTCTTTACCACGGGTGATGCCCAAAAAAGAGACGATTGCTCCACATCCTTCGGTTTGTAATTTGGCTTTAAGAGCAACATCATCAAGCGTTTTAACCGCTTCTTCGATGAGAATCTGCCCCGCCATGTGTGCACGAGTGGAGCGCATCATTCAAACCTCACGCTTGTATGGCAATGGTCATGGGCGAGGATTCTGCTATCCACATCATGGGCGCTGGGCTTTCGGGCTTGGCTGCTGCTACGGTGTTGGCAAAGGCAGGAAAAGAAGTCCATGTTCACGACATTCGAGAGGACTCAGGTGCTCGGTTTGATGGTGATTTTCAAGCATTGGAAAACTGGAGTATGGGTGTCGATTTCTTTGAACAGTTGAAAGAATGGGGCTTTGATTTATCTGAGTTCAAGGCAACAGAGTTTGATGTTGTCGATTTGATTCATCCCGATGATGTCATCACACAAGCAACGACTCCGAGTGTCGCATACCGAATCGTTGAACGAGGTACATCTGACCATACTATCGACCAAGGTTTCAAGCGACAAGCACTTGCAGCAGGCGCTCAAATCCACTACAAATCACGAGTAAAAGAAGAGGACTGCACGATTATTGCGTGTGGACCAAAAGGAACTTCTGCGGTTGCTTACGGGGAGATTTTCCATACTGACCATCCGAATCACATTGGGTTCCAACTCAATGACAAATTGGCACCAGGTTCCTATTCCTACCTCATCATCATCGACGGCGTTGGATTGATTTGCACATGCTTGTGGCGAAAACAAAAGAAAAGTGACCGATTCCTCAATGAAACAATTGCATGGTATGAAGCACACTATCCGAACCTCAATCGAAAGCCGATTAAACGAGTTGGCGGAAAAGGTGATTTTACCATCAACAGCAATTACAAGCAAGATGGTCGGTATTATGTCGGAGAATCTGGTGGACTCCAAGACTTCATGTGGGGATTTGGAATGCGAATGGCGGTTTGGTCAGGAGTTCTTGCCGCAAATGACATTCTTGGAAAAGGAGACTATGAAGACGATGTACGAAAGTATTTGATGCCCTATGTTCGAACCAGTGTCTCCAATCGTTGGCTCATGAATCGAGTCGGCGATGGAATGTTCAAGCGTATGTGTAATGCTTGGATGAAAGATCAGAAAAAGCGTGGTGATGGTCTTCTTTGGATTGGAAAATTATTCCGTCCAACCCTTTTCAAGTCAATTCTCTATCGATTTGTCACCCCTTTCATGTTGCAAAAAGACCCGAAATCCATGGGTCGTGGGGTTCGACGTATGCCGTTCCGCAAAGCACTCAAGCGCGATGTTTGGGAGCAATCCCCAGAAGCTGTTGCCATCGGTGAACAGTGGAATGAAGTTCGAAGAAAAGGAGCCAAAGTTTCGTTTGCAAAAGATGCTGAAACTGATAATAAGCCGCAGTAAAGACAGGCGATTTGTTCTTAATGCGAATACCTGTGGACAGGTTATGAGCGACCTCTACGGACTCAAACTTGAACCAATGCCTAACCGCCTCGTCAACTACGGTGTTACCACCAACGGCATCGCTGTTATTGAACTCACCTCGAACTCTGCTGGTGCCCCCATAGAAGGCGTAAACGACCGTTCTCCAAACACCTATACTCACGCTATGATGTGCGACATCGACACTGCAGTTGTTAAGGCTCGATTCGATGATGACGTCACATGCATCGTCTTGACCGGTAACGGAGCATCCTTTTTCTCCGCAGGTGCATCGATTCAAATGTTGAACAGTGTCACTCCAGGCTTCAAATACAATTTCTGTCTTCACGCAAATGAAACACTTTCTCGACTTGAACAAACCTCCAAACTTGTGGTTTGCGCTATCAACGGCCACGCTGTCGGTGGCGGTCTTGAAATCGCAATGGCTGCAGATATCCGTATTGCACGAAAGAATGCCGGTAAAGTCGGACTTCCTGAAATCAATCTCGGTGTACTTGCAGGAACCGGCGGAACTGCTCGTTTGACTCGACTTATTGGTAAGGCAATGGCTCTTGAAATGATGGTCACTGGCGAACTGATGTCTTTTGAGGATGCACACGGATGCAAACTCATCAACCACATCTGGGAAGGATCTGCAGAAGATTTCCGCAGAGACATTCTTGACTGGTGCAGTCAATTCACGCTACCAAACAAGGCAGTCAAGGCTGTTGGAAACATCAAGCGCTCATGCCAAACTGGCCCTGAGATTCCATTCGAATACCACTTGGCCCTTGAGCGAGAGTTGCAAGCATCTCTGTTCAACAGCAGTGACGCAAAGGAAGGTATCGCAGCCTACGTCGAAAAGCGTGTTGCAAACTTTACCGGCCAGTGATTGAATGTCCATTTGGCATCAACGCTGGGATGAGAACCGTATCGGTTTTCATCGCCTCGAAGCGAACCCTACCTTGACCGACCACTGGTCGAAACTTTCTCTCGACAGTGACGCAAAAGTGCTTGTCCCTCTATGTGGCAAGTCGCTCGACATGCATTGGTTAAAGCAGCTAGGTCATACCGTTGTTGGTATCGAACTTGTCGAAAAAGCGATCACACAATTCTTCGATGATGCCTCAGCCTTAGCCCTACAAGAATCGAAACAGACTGGTACCAAATATTCAGCAGAAAACATCCACCTTTACCACGCTGACTTCTTCAAAGTCCAACCGGATGAGATGCCCGTAGAGGCATGGTATGACCGTGCAGCTCTGGTTGCACTCCCCTCAACAATGCGTCAAGCATACGTCGAACAATTGCTCAACTTGACAACGAAAGACAGTAAAGGATTGATGGTTACTTTCGATTACCCTCAAGAAGAAATGCAAGGGCCTCCGTTCGCTTTACCGGATTCGGAAGTCGAGTCATTGTTTTCACAACACTTCACGGTAGAACGGGTTCAATGGACCGATGTATTGGAACAAGAGCAACGTGACCTGACACGATGTAGCCTCTCGGTGTTCGTACTGAATCGCCGCTGAATACAACGCTCATCCCCTTGCTCGAAGCCGGAACCAGCATCAAGTAGTAGGTGCCCAAGAATTGACCATGCAAGTGAAGCATGGTGGGCCAAACCAACCATCGCTAAAGGCGAATATCGGCTTTGCGGTTTTCATTTTCCTTGCTGGCTGCATATGGCCTTTAATGGTCCATGGCGATTTCCTTGATGAAGCCGATGCGCATTCGTGGGATACAGTCGATGCAACAGTGGTCTATTTGCAAATCATTTACGACATATGCGATGACGGTATAGATGGAGGAGGTGATGGCACATGTGGTGAATATATAGCATCGTACAGATTGGAATTTTCCGTGAACAATGAATCATTCACAGTTTCAGAAAGGGAGACAGTTTCGCATTACACATCTCGAGTGTGGGAGGTTGATTACCCATTGAATTCGACAAGAGAAATCGCCTATGATGATGCAGAACCTTCGAACATCGATATTGACCAAGGCAATTATGTTCGGTTCATACCGCCAATACTGGTTGCTCTACTGTGTACGCTCTTTGCAGCATTACTTGCGTACGCTAGCATAATGATGGCCTTTGGAACCCAACCCAAACCTTCGAAGAAAAAGGAATCTGATATTCCTTTATTTGATGAACCGATTCACTTTATCTCAACAAAAAGTGTTTGGGGAGAACTGCATTTCACACATCCATCAGTTGAAGCATTGGCTAAGAAAATGAAGTCATTCGCATGCACAGCCGCAGAAATCGCTGAATTCTTTTCAAAATGTGAAACTCTGCAAGAAGACAGTAAGAATAACATTGCATTCGATAGAGAATGGATTCTGAAATATGAACAGTTCACGGAAGAATATGACTCGGAACTCCGTATTTTTGCGAATCAAAATAGGAAGATTCGAAGGGTATTGGTTAGTATTTCAGCGTTTATGTTGCTTGTAACGTTGCTTTTGGGCGTTCCGATGTTTACAAAATATGGGGCCTTGGCTTGGTACGGGTGGGTTCTGATTTTGAGCACACTCGCTTCCTTCGGTTTTACTTTTTTATTCTCTTCTATCACCGGAATCGTAGACGAGACTATCGAACAAGGACTTAGTGCAGCGATGATCGAAATCCTGGAAGAGGAAGAGGAAGAGGAAGAGGAAGAGGAAGAGGAAGAGGAAGAGGAAGAGGAAGAGGAAGAGGAAGAGGAAGATAGTTGATTATGAATCATCTCTTTCCTACCATCAAGAATGACAAAAGAGTCCTCAAAAGGCAGTAAATCAACAGAGTTGAAAGCCGTAGTCTTGAAGTCCTCGGTGCGTTTCGCCCAAATTACAGGTGAGCAGATGTCAACGTACAATGTCCCAGCCGATGTCCCAAATGATTTGATTGACACCTACATTCAGAACATGAATGCGGCAACTGCGGGCACAGGCAAGATGAATCTTTTCGCTTGTGACCAAAAGATCGAACACCTCAACGATGATTTCTACGATGGCGGGAAGAAAATCCCTGCCACATCCAACGACCCTGGCCATTTGTTCGAAATCGGACAACGATGCCATGATGCTGGGACAATCGGCGTATTGGCAGGTCAACTTGGCCTTATTTCGCACTATGCTCGTGATTATCCCGATCTACCTTATTTGGTCAAATTGAACTCGAAGTCATACATGGTTAAAACCGATCAGCGTGACCCAATATCTCAAGCAATGTGGGATATGGATGATGTCATGGCTCTTACGCATAACGGCATCAATGTCGTAGGAATTGGCTACACGATTTACATCGGTAGTGAATTCGAACACGAAATGCTTTCAGAAGCCGCTCAATTCATTCGTCAAGCACACGAACTCGGGATGATCGCTGTAGTATGGATGTATCCTCGTGGCAAGGCTGTTGCAGATGAAATGGACCCACAACTCATCGCTGGTGCTGCTGGCGTCGCTGCTTGTATCGGTGCTGACTTTGCGAAAGTCAACTATCCTCGTGCGTTCGATGGAATGACTCAACCAGAATCACTGGCTGTTGCTGCTGAGGCAGCTGGCCGAACTGGGATCATTTGTTCAGGCGGTGGCTCACTCCCTGCTGATGAATTCTTACAACGTCTTCACGACCAAATGGCCGTAGGGAACTGCATGGGTGCTGCAACTGGTCGAAACATTCACCAACGCGATACTGAATCTGCTGTTCGTATGACTGCTGCATGCCACGCTATCATCTGTCAAGGTGCATCTGTTGACAAAGCAATGGCGATTTTTGAAGGCAATTGAGTTGCCATTCTGATTTTTGGTTACAAAATCGTTACCGCATCAATTATAGTTGACTAATCATAGGAAGGACTGATGCGCGTTAATGCTTTACTGGCGACCTTCATGGTCCTCATCGTTATGTTTTCAACGGCAAACATAAACGATTTTAAAACGCAAGAAGTTGAAGACAACCCGTTTTTATCGGCGTCCAGCAAGAATTCGACGATTTCCAATACCGTGAATCCAAATTCAGGCTCGACTGATGGCGGTGAAGAAATCACCATCACGGGAACTGGCTTCCTTGACATGGCATACAAGAACGTCACGCATGATGGTGAGGCTTACACGTGGACCACCAGCACGGTGAACTTCGTCACTTCGAGCGGATGGGACCCTTCCATCGGAGTTGATTCAAATGGAACAGTTCACATTGTCCATGTCATTTTGGATAGCGATGAATTATGGCACAGCACCTATGATGGTTCCACATGGAGTCATGCGAAAATCAGGAATTGTGATTGTAGAAATATTGACCTCGTTATTGACAGCAATGACAATGTTCATATCGCTCATTACAACAATGATTACCTACTCTATTCCATGTATGATGGAACATCATGGACCAACAATTGGAGCACGAATAACGTAGAGAACGACCAAATCTCCATTGCTCTTGATGCCAATGATAACCCACACATTTCATACTCGAGAGACGGATATATCTGCAATGCAGCGCTCCTCTCCTATTATGATGGGTCGTCATGGGTCACAGTCACCTTAGATACCACATCCACATACATTGGTTGTGACTCTTCCATTGCGATTGACTCAAACGGCTTTGTCCATGTCGCCTACAGACACCATGGCAACATGGACATGTTGATTGCTTCAAACATCAGTGGCTCATGGCAGCGGTACAGCGTCGATAACGGCAATGGCGTTGGCTACCACAGTGCTATGGCTGTCGACTCAAACGATGAACTTCATCTTGTTTACAGTAGCAATGCTGCAGGAAACACCGTGTATTATGCAGACGGTGCTTCTGCTTCAGCTTGGACTGTTTCCTCTCAGGGCACCTCTAGGAATACCTTTAGCATGTTCATCGATCAATTTGACATCATACACATTTCGGAATATAAGGGGAATTCAGACCTTGGCTACAGCATGGTGATGCCAGGGGGTTCCAGGCAGTCAATGATCGTCGATGGTGTCGGTGATGTGGGATCTGAAAACGATATTTTTGTCGATGACAATAACATGGTTCATATGGCATATTATGACAGTTCAAACAAACGCTTGAAATACGCCAATCGTTCTACAGGTATGATTCAAACGCACGAAGTACGGGTGGACTTTGGTTCATACGGTTCGGTCATTGGGACGGTCGTCAACGACACCACTATCGTTCTGACAACACCTGGCCACACTTCCGAACAATTTAGTGCAACTGCAGGTACAGTCACTCCTTCCATTTGGGATGTTGATGGGGTTGAGCACCAAATCAACAACGCATTCCGATTCTACCTCCCGGACGACTTTGACAGCGATGGCATCAATGATGAATACGACGATTGCCCTCTTGTTGCTGGTCCAGTCACAAACGATGCAGTTGGTTGCCCAGATGCCGACAGCGATGGCTACAGCGACGGTGTCGATGTGTTTCCAAACGATACCACACAATGGTTGGACACTGATGGCGATGGCTATGGCGACAATTCGAATGAAACCAACGGTGACAAGTTCCCGCTTGATTCAAGTCAATGGGATGACGTTGACTTGGACGGCTACGGTGATAACCCATTTGGGAATCAGTCCGATGACTGCCCGTCTGTGGCCGGAAACTCCACCTTGGATGCCTTAGGATGCCCTGATGACGATGGAGATGGTGTCTCAAACATGAGTGATGCTTTCCCGTTTAACGCACTGGAACACCTTGACAGCGATGACGATGGCGTTGGCGATAACAGCGACATGTACCCACTGGATGCTACCGAATCAATGGACTCTGACGGCGATGGCGTGGGTGATAATGCTGATGCTTTCCCGAATGACTCGACTGAAACAATGGACAGTGATGGCGATGGAATCGGTGACAACAGTGACAGCCATCCTTTCATTGACAATAACCTCGATGCAGACGCAGACGGATACCTGAACACAGTTGATGCATTCCCTGATGATTCCACTCAATGGAACGACACCGACATAGATGGCTATGGAGACAACCCACTGGGTAACAACTCCGATGCTTTCCTCAATGAACCAACACAATGGGTGGACACCGATGGCGATGGATACGGTGACAATTGGGGCAACAGCTCTTGGAACACCACACGTTTGTTTATCTGGCCAGGACAATTTGTTGATGGCGCACTTCTTGCCGATCATTGTCCTTTGGAATTCGGTAATTCAACCGGTGATGGATTCTATGGTTGTCTTGATGATGATGGCGATGGTATCGCCAACATCTATGACCAAACCCCACAAGGAGAAATGAACGATTCGAATTCGACCAATACCAATGATTCCGACAGTGACGGTGTTCTCGATTCCGAAGACGCATGTCCAAACAGCGCTCTTGGAACCTACGTAGACGATGTTGGATGCATCATTGACAGTGATGGCGATGGCATTGATGACCTCACGGATATTTGTCCAAACACGACACTTGGCGCGCAAGTGACCGTCGAAGGCTGTGAATTGTCAATTCAAGAGGATGAAGAAGAACAATCCTTCATCGATTCTCTTCTGTCTGGAGGCTCGGATTCTGTTCGAACGACGGTTGGATTTGGAGCGATCATGGTGGCGTTTTTCGCACTGTTGCAAACGAACTTTGTGGCTGCCATGTTACCAGATGCATTCAGATGGATGCAAGTGCTTCGGCGTTCAAACCAACTCTCCAAGGAAGAACGAGGAGAACTTACCTACCTCCAATCGTTAGTCCAAGCCTACTATGCAGACATGCCGACACTCGCTGAAGAATTATTGCAATTAAATGCAGATTTGACAGCACGGTACACAAATAACGAGATTACAAAGGAAACTCGTGTAAAGCTGAACACGCTGATTGACGATCTCTTAGCGACCAGTCCAGAACAGATGGAAAGAATCGCTTACAACGATGCATACTTCGGGCTCATTGGTACAACTGATGCTGCTGAGCGAACTGAACTCTTACAGCAAGAACTTGCCATGCGAGACGCTCCTGAGGAAGAGACTAGCGAAATGGGAAGAGACTCGAACGACAATGTTCCTGCCACGAATGTGCAAGGAAACCTCAATTCAGAAGATGGACACGAATATCTTGAGCACCCAGCAGGAAGTGGGGTTTGGTTCGTACGTGACCGGGACTCTGGTAACTGGAAGAAATGGGTTTGAACGATTGACCATTGAGATCAGTCGTCTCATCTTGAGATGAAGGTTCCACTATGCTTACACTGATCCGAAGGCATAGCAGCGGTGCATCGAAGTGCACGGTAAGTCAGTGAACACAACCTCGCACGCAAGCGAGAGTCTCGTACTCACGTACCAACAGTGTAGTCATCC
>Ga0302137_1000757_pt1 | contig 14369 bp, 8 predicted proteins | sample CBN3_SCM_MG_FD_203127 | JGI IMG/M metagenome (GOLD analysis project Ga0302137, IMG submission 203127) | Marine microbial communities from Western Arctic Ocean, Canada - CBN3_SCM | ecosystem: Environmental > Aquatic > Marine > Oceanic | place: Canada: Western Arctic Ocean | collected 2017-09-15 | reverse complement strand
CGAGCAAACTCAGTCCCGCAAATTCGAAGTGCCGGTTTACTTTGAGGATTTTGATAGTGTCGAGCTTGGTCCGCCCGTGGACGAGTTGGCCGTCGAGAGTGAAGCAGCATGGACTCGGACCGGCCCGGAAGGGTGGACGGTGGACGCCTCCGGCGTACCGGGCAACAGCGAGGATCACGTGGGATACCTCGCGGATGAGGACGAGGATGGCTTCCCGGACAACGACGGTGTCACCGAGTGGGCCGGTTGGAGTTTTGCTGACTACAACTGGTGGGTGCAGGTGGCTGGCGATCAGTCGCGTTCTTCGTTCAGCCTTGCCAGGAATGTTGTGGCGGTGGCCGATCCCGACGAGTGGGATGACAAGGCGCATGCGGATAGTGCTGCCAACGGCTGGTTCAAGACTTTCATGACCACACCCGAGATTGATGTTTCCGGCATCGCCGCCGGCACGCTATTTGCAAATTTCCACTCGAGTTGGCGTCCGGAGTTCGACGGCAACTACCATCAGGAAGGCTACATCTTGGCAAGCTATGACGGGGCGGAGCCGGTTGAAATCTTGACCTGGGTGTCTGATCCAGGTTCTCCCAACTTCCACGACCATAACCAGAATGAAGTCGTGACACTGCCGCTGAATAACACAGCCAGCTCGCAAAAGCTCCAACTGACATTCGGCATGCGCGAGGCTGGCAACGACTGGTGGTGGGCGATTGACAATCTCGTCATCAACGCCGGCGTTGTGCCGCCGCTGATCGCGACGCAGCCAAGCGGAACCGAGGTTAGCGAGGGCGAGGCCTTCGCGCTTTCAGTGGTTGCCGAGGGCGGCGAACCATTGAGTTACCAGTGGTACAAGGACGGTGTGGCAATCGACGGAGCGACCAGTGCGGACTTTGCGGTTGGCCAAGCGAGCGTGGCTGACGCAGGCAATTATAGCGTCAAGATCACCAACGAGGGCGGCGACATCACCAGCGGTGATGCACTTGTGGGTGTGCAGGCTAGTTTGGGTGTGACGATCTGGAGCGAGGACTTTGAGGGGCTGAAACTTGGTCCCAATGTTGACGAGGGATTGGCTGGTGAGCAGGTTTGGACCAAGACAGCGCCTGAAGGCTGGTTCGTCAATGACGAAGAGGTTCCCGGTACGTGGGCCTGGCAGGGCATCGACGACGAGGAAGGCTACCCGGAGAACGACGGCGTTACAGAATGGGCTGGCTGGGGTTTTGCTGATACCAAGTGGTGGATTCAGACCGCTGGAGATCAGCGCCGCTCGGAATTCAAGAAATCCATTGGTGCAGCTGCAGTTGCCGACGGTGACGAGTGGGATGATTTACCCCGTGAGGGCGGCAACATGAACGCCTTCATGACCACTGAGTCCATCTCCATTGATGGTATTATGGAAAACTCGCTTGTGCTGCGTTTCCATTCAAGCTGGCGTCCCGAGGTGGTTCAGACAGCAACCGTTGAGGCGACCATTGATGATGATGACCCTATCGAGATTATGCGTTGGGAATCTGAGGGCGGAGATGCTGCTTATTACCATGACCATAATCCGAACGAGACCGTAAATATTTCGATCAATAATCCGGCCGGTGCCAAGAGCATCAAGTTTACCTTTGGTTACTTGGATGCCGGCAATAACTGGTGGTGGGCCGTTGATAATCTTATTCTCGCTGGTGAACCAGAGCCGATTTTTGCGGAGAATTTTGACAGCCTCGAGTTGGATGCGTTCGAGTCCTCAAGTGAGACGGGCGGTGACGGTACCGACTGGACTGCAGATACTCCCACGGGCTGGGTGATGACCAGGGCTGAGGATCATGGTCCCACGGGCGACGGTGACGCGGTGAAGGAGTTTGACGGCTGGACTTTTTTTGATCCGGTATCCTGGAACGCAACGGCTGGCCAGGATCGTGCTGAGTTCACCAAGGGTACTGGCGTGATCGCAGTCGGCGACTCGGATGAGTACGACGACTTGGCCGATGCCAAGTTCAATGCCTCTTTATCCACCCCGGCTTTCAGCCTCGATGGCGTGGCAGCAGGTACGGCCATACTCGTGTACGACTCTAGCTGGCGGCAGGAGCCCCAGAGTGGAACGGTATCGGTTTCCTTCGACGGCGGAGATTCGATCACGCTACTGACACTCACACCCGACACTCCGACAGCCTACAATGAGACCGTGACCATTCCTCTTGGAAACCCCGATGGAGCCAAGAAAGCGGTAATCACATGGGATCACCAGGGCCACAACAACTGGTGGTGGGCCATCGACAATATCAAGGTCACCGTTGGCAAGGCGCCAGCAGGTATCGTGACACAGTTGACCGGTGTCGAGGCGACCGAGGGCGATGGTGTCAGCTTCTCGGTCAAGGCCAATGGCGATGAGCCAATTTTTTACAAATGGTTCAAGGGCGACGTGGAGATTGCCGGGGCCGAGGGTCCGGTGCTGGAATTGTCCAACGTCTCTGAGGAGAATTCCGGTTCGTATTCCGTGGTCGTAAGCAACTCTGCTGGCTCGGCCACCAGCAACACTGCACGGTTGGCGGTCCTACTCAAGCCGGGTTCTACCCAGGTGTTTGCTGAAGATTTCAACAGCCTAGAGCTTGGCCCGTTTGTCTCCGACAGCGAGTCGGGTGGTGACGGCACTGACTGGACTGCAACCGCCCCCGCCGACTGGGTGACCGCCCAGGCCGACGACCACGGGCCTACAGCCGATGGGGATGATGTAGTCGAATTTGATGGATGGACATTCCTTGATCCTGTGTCGTGGAATGCCACGGCTGGCCAGGCGCGCGGGGAGTTCACCAAGGGCACCGGTGTAGTGGCCGTGGGCGACTCGGACGAATACGATGACAAGGCCGACGCCAAGTTCAACGCCTCGATCTCCACCCCGGCGATCAGCATCGCGGGGATTGATCCCGGTTCACTCATTCTCAAGTACGACTCGAGTTGGAGGAAGGAACCACAGAGCGGCACGGTGAGCGTGGCGTACGACGGCGGCGACGCCGTTACGCTGGTGACACTCACCCCGGATACGCCGACTGGCTATAATGACACTGTGACCGTTCGGCTGGACAATCCTGAGGGAGCCTCGAGCCTGGTTGTGACTTGGGATCACCAGGGCCACAACAACTGGTGGTGGGCCATTGACAATATTGAGATCACTGGCGAGTTACAGCCGATCTTTGCGGAGAACTTTGACAGCCTTGAGCTTAACCCATTTGTCTCCGACAGCGAGTCGGGTGGCGACGGCACCGACTGGACCGCCACCGCGCCCGAGGGCTGGGTCCAGACCAAGGGCGACGACCATGGCCCGACTGCTGGCGGCGATGTTGCTGTCGAGTTTGACGGGTGGACCTTCCTTGATCCAGTGTCGTGGAATGCCACGGCTGGTCAGGCGCGCGCTGAGTTCACCAAGGGTACAGGGGTGGTTGCTGTAGGCGACTCGGACGAGTATGACGATAAAGCCGACGCCAAATTCAACGCTTCGCTCTCCACGCCAGCAATCAGCCTCAACGGCGTGCAGGCGAGCTCGTTGGTTGTGCGATATGACTCAAGTTGGCGGCAGGAACCACAAAGCGGTACGGTCAGCATCTCCTTCGATGGGGGCGATCCGGTGACGCTGGTCACTCTGACGCCAGACACGCCGACCGCTTACAACGAGACGGTCGTTCTTAACGTGGACAACCCGGCGGGTGCCAATTCGGCGGTGATCACGTGGGATCATCAGGGGCACAACAACTGGTGGTGGGCCATTGACAATCTGGTGGTGTACTCGACCGCCCCGGTGGAACCGGCTCTCCCAGCGAACCACTATCTCGTCGAGGACTTTGACAGCCTGGAGCTTGGCCCGTTTGAGAGCGGCACCGAGTCGGGCGGCGATGGAACCGACTGGACTGCCACTGCTCCGAGTGGATGGGTGATGGTTCTTGGCCCGAACCACGGCCCAACGGCAGGTGGTGATGCTGTTAAGGAATTCAGTGGCTGGACCTTTGTAGATCCTGTTTCTTGGAATGCCACGGCTGGCCAGGACCGCGCACAATTTACTAAGGGCAAGGGTGTTGTGGCTGTGGGTGACTCGGATGAATATGATGATGCGGCTGATGCCAAGTTTGACGCCGCACTCTCCACACCGGCACTGAACATTGCCGGCGCAGCGGCGGGCTCGCTGTACGTGACCTACGACTCGAGTTGGAGGCAGGAGCCGCAGAGCGGCAAGGTACTCGTCTCCTTCGATGGTGGGGAACCGGTCGTGTTGCTGGAGCTGACGCCGGATACCCCGACCGCTTACGACGAGACAGTCACTCTTCCGCTTGGCAATCCCGACGGAGCCAAGACCGCAGTGGTCACGTGGGATCATCAGGGGCACAACAACTGGTGGTGGGCCATTGACAACGTCCGCGTCTGGGCCAAGAAAGTGCTGCCGGAGGGTTACTACTTTGTGGAAAACTTCGACGATCTGGAGCTTGGCCCGTTTGTCTCCGACAGCGAGTCGGGTGGCGACGGCACTGACTGGACCGCCACTGCTCCGACAGACTGGGTGCAGGCAACCGGCGAGGGACATGGTCCGACAGCCGGCGGCGATGTTGCTGTCGAGTTTGACGGTTGGACCTTTTTGGATCCGGTATCGTGGAACGCCACGGCTGGCCAGGATCGTGTGATGTTCACCAAAGGCACCGGCGTGGTGGCCGTAGGTGACTCGGACGAGTATGACGACAAGGCCGATGCGAAGTTCAACGCTTCCCTGTCCACACCCGCAATTGACATATCGGGTGCCTCAGCTGGCTCGTTACTCCTAACCTACGACTCTAGTTGGAGGCAGGAGCCCCAGAGCGGTAAGGTGCTAGTGAGCTACGACGGCGGAGAAGCGGTTACGCTGCTTGAACTGACGCCGGACACTCCAACCGCCTACGATGAGAGCGTGGAACTGGAGCTGAACAATCCCGAGGGTGCCTCGAGCGCGGTCATCACGTGGGATCACCAGGGGCACAACAACTGGTGGTGGGCGATCGACAACATCGCCGTCAAGGCAAAGCCGGTGGGTCCGGGTCCGGACGATCCGGCGGTTGCCACCGACAAGGTAACCTACCTGAGTGGCGAGACGATTGCCGTCACCTTCAAGAACGGCGAAGGCAACCCGAAGGATTGGGTAGGGCTGTACCGACCGGACATGACACCGGGAGATGAGGGTAGTTTGAAGTGGGCTTATGTGAGCGGCACATCGACGGCTGGAGAAGGACTGACCGAAGGTGCCATTACGTTTGTCGGCGGCTTGCCTGCTGGCAGCTATGTGGCTCGTTTCTTCATCAACGACGGCTACACACAAATGGCCTCCAGGGAGTTTAATGTGGTGGAGCCTCCCAGTGTCACAACCAGTAGGGCCAAGTTTACGGCTGGATCGCCGATCACAGTCAACTTCAATAGCGGTCCTGGAAATTCAAAGGACTGGGTAGGGCTGTACGGGCCGGACATGACACCGGGAGATGTAGGCAGCTTGAAGTGGGCCTATGTAAGCGGTACCCAAACAGCCGGTGATGGCTTGGCTGATGGATCGGTCACCTTGGAGGGACTTGATGCTGGTGATTATTCTGCCATTTTCTTTGAAAATGACGGATACACCCAATTGGCCAAGACCTCATTCAGCGTTGTTTCTGAGGACGGAATCTTCTATGCAGAAAATTTCGATAGCCTGGAACTGGGTCCATTCGTTTCCGACAGTGAGTCGGGTGGGGATGGCACCGACTGGACTGCGACAGCACCAGAGGGTTGGGTCATTGCGCTTGGGGATGATCATGGCCCGACAGCTGGTGGAGATGACGTAGTCGAGTTTGACGGTTGGACATTCCTTGATCCGGCATCTTGGAATGCTACTGCCGGTCAAGATCGCGGACAATTCACGAAAGGTACCGGGGTGGTCGCAGTTGGTGATTCTGATGAATATGACGACAAGGCTGATGCGAAGTTCAATGCCTCGCTTTCCACGCCGGAGATTAATATCAGCGGTGCGGCGGCAGGTTCGCTGGTTCTGACTTACGACTCGAGTTGGAGGCAGGAACCGCAGCAGGGTAAGGTAACGGTGGCATTCGATGGCGGAGATGCCGTCACGCTGCTGGAACTGACCCCGGATACCCCGACAGGCTACAACGACACGGTATCGCTGAGTCTGAACAATCCGGCTGGAGCGAACACGGCAGTCGTCACATGGGATCATCAGGGGCACAACAACTGGTGGTGGGCCATTGATAACATCATGGTGACTGGCGAAAGTGGACCCGTCGTGGTGGATCCTGTGAGCATTCTCATAGACTTCGGTGGAGCGGCTCCAAACTCGGCTGGCGCCTCTCCCGACCCATGGGTCACGGTTGATAACCTTGTTATGGATCAGGCAGCGAGTCTGGGTGGCAGCGTAACGATCACAGCGCTGGACGATGGCTTCAATCCAAACAATCCAGCGCAGCCAGGTGAGGGCGCTGAATACGATGGGGTAAGCGTGCCGCAGGAGGCTCGCAACGACTACTTCTTCAAGATTGCTGATGCAGCAGGAACCACGGCGCGCATGCGGATTGATGGTCTTGCGGCGGGCACCTACAACGTGACGGTTTTCGAAGGCCGGACGACGGATGCAAGTCAGTTCGCCAAGATCTGGACCGGTGAAGAGCCGGCGGCAGAGAACACGGGGGATTTCGCCAAGGTCAGTGCCACGGTCACGGTGACAGTGGCTGCGGGAGAACCGCTCTGGTACATGCACCTGGAAGACGGCAGCGGCGGTGTCAGTGGCATGATGATTCGCCAGGCTTCAGACACTCCGGCACTGAGTATCGTGAACAACGGTGATGGCACGGCGACGTTGACGTTTGAAGGCAAGCTTCAAGCGGCGGCGGCAGTCAACGGCCCTTGGGCCGATGTCGAGGGTGCGGTCAGCCCGCAGATCATTCCTGTGGACCAGGTCATGCAGTTTGGCCGCGCGGTGAAGTAAGGTTTATGACCTGTTTAGAGACACACCATTAAAAGTGTATGACAGTCCCGGTGGCGCAAATGCATCGCCGGGGCTGTTGTTCCTTTTTTAGATGTATGAAATTGATCGAAAAAGTAACGCTTGGCCTGCTCCTTGCCGGGGTGCTCATCTCGACAGGGTGCGGCAGCGACAAGTACCCGACCGAGATGTCTCTTGAGGATGTGCCTGACACCATTGCCGAGGCTTTCAAGGACGAGAAGAACGCCAACATCAAGGCCATGGCGACCCGGGCGACACAGTTACTTAAGGCCAGTAACTACACAGGCGCTCACGGCATCTTGAAGCAATTGATGACTTTGCCGGACTTGACTCCGGAGCAGCGTGATCTGATCGCCGGGGGAATGATGGCTGTGGCTGAGAATCTCAATAAGGCCGCCGAGCAGGGTAACTCGGAGGCGGGTCGGTACCTGAAACAGCAGAGCTTTGGCAAGTAACACTTTACATCTGGTTAATCCATTCGCTTTTGGCCTGGCATGGGTGGTCCTGCTAGCCGCCTGCCAAAAAACGGATGCTATTACCCAGGCCGCACGTTTTGGTGACTTGGAAAAATTGCGCGATTGTATCGAGTCCGGCTTCCCGGTGGATCACGCCGATCCAGCTGGTGAAACGCCGATCTTTCATATCATCGGGGTCGGCTCCAAGAAGGCGTTCCAGTTGCTTTTGGAGAATGATGCCAATGTTCGGCTTCGGGATAACCAGGGCAACACGACACTTCACAAGGCGGTTACTTTTGGTCGCACGGAGTTCGCAGTGCAATTGATTGAGGAGGGTTTGGACATTAATGCCACAAACAAGGTTGGTGCCACCGCATTGCATTACGCGGTGAGATCGGCTAATTTAAGTATGGTGAATCTATTGATTGAAAAAGGCGCGAATAGTGTGATGAAGGACGAGAAAGGCAGCACGCCGACGGAAGTGGCTCAAGCCATGAATGAACAGGAGGGCTTAAGTGGGCCGATGGGACAGATAATCTCAAAAAAGCAGATAAACAAAATAATTTTGGCATTAACAAAGTCAGCACAAGACAGATGAAGACAAAAAAAGGAATAAGAGGACTCAATGGTTTTACTCTCATTGAACTGCTGGTGGTCATCGCTATCATTGCAATCCTTGCGGCGATGCTTCTGCCGGCACTAGCCAGCGCCAAGGAGAAAGGTAAGCAGGCCTATTGCATCAACAGCTTGCATCAGTTGGATATTGTCTTTCACATGTACGAGGATGACAATGAGGATTGGCTGCATCACACCGTTGGCGGAAGCCCTCCCAATCATGGAAAGTGGTATATGAATCCTCGCATGAAGGCGGCACGGAAGCTGATCCCTGATCCCAATAGTGGTGATGCTTACTGGGGATTAGCCTACTATAACTATGCTGGAAGAAATATCAGACTGTGGCGTTGTCCCGCTGCCAAGACATCCGACGAATGGAGGGAGGACGGGCTGAAGTACGGCGCTGACTTTTGGCTGGATGCCTCCTACGGCATCAATGGACGATTCTTCTCGGCAAAACAGTTTCGTGGCACCAGAGGGTCCCATCCCCGAAAACGATCCCAGTTGGTTGATGCCAACCAGACAATTATTATCCAGGATGCTGGCGAACAGAAGATGGACGGTGGCCCGAGTGACACCCTGGCCGCCAACGGCGCTGCCGAAAACCTGACGCAGTGGAAATACAGTTTGGCACCCCTATACCCTGATATCGACTGGGTCTCGGAATGGTTCCGTCACGGGAGCAGCAAGCCGTACGGCGCAGCCTGCGAAACTTTGTGGGGGGATGGCCATGCAAGCCCCATCCGTTACACCAAGGACTGTGGTAAGTCGCCTCAACAGGGAGGCGGCCCAGATTTCATGAAATCCACTCACTGGTATACCGGCCTGCCTCTTTAATCGGTTTATTCACCAAAACTTGAAGGAGGGGTGTTTTCCTGTTCCCAGGATTTGAGGGTTAAGCTGCTGCTGAGGCGGTTCAGTGCATTTACATTGATTGAACTGCTGGTTGTCATCGCGATATTGGCTGCCCTGTTGTTGCCCGCCTTGGCCAAGGCGAAGGTTCAGGGTAAATCTGCCTACTGCATCAACAGCCTGCGCCAAATCGATATCGCGATGGCCCTCTACGAGGAGGAGAATGAGGGCTGGCTGCACCACAGCCCGACGGGATACCAGCCCAACCACGGCAAATGGTACATGAACCCCCGCATGAAGTTGGCCCGGCAGGTGATCGGCGATCCCAACAGTTCGGATGCCTACTGGGGCGTTGCTTATTATGCCCATGCAGGAAAACAGGTCCGACTTTGGCGGGATCCTGCAGCCAGGGTTGTTGACGAGTGGCGTGGCGACTACACTTTTCCGCCGGATTTTTGGCTGGCTGGTGCCGACGGAATCAACGGCCGATTTTTCACCGAGGGCCGGAGGGAAACCGCATCCGGCAATCATCCCCGTCGGCGTAATATATGAGCGGCTCATGCCGAGGGCATCTTACCCGAGAGTCATGGTTTGAATCTACAACATGAGTTGACCCTCGATAAGCCGCTTATTGGCGTCGATCATCCTGTATTGAGAAAATTATTTTGGAAACGATAACTGTCAACCGACGCGACTACCGCCTGCCGGACCGGCCGGTGGTGGTCATCTGTGCCGATGGCTGTGCTGAGGAATACCTCTCACTAGGCTTCGTCCATGGCGAGCTACCCCACTTGGCCAAGCTAGCCGCCAATGGACACTACGGCTTGGCCCGGGGTGCGCTACCATCGTTCACCAATGTGAACAACTGCGCCATGGTCTCAGGCACGCCGCCGTCGGAGACCGGCATCGGTGGCAACTACATCCTCGATCCCGACACCGGTGAGGAGGTCATGACCAACTCCTCTCGCTTCCTGCGTAATGAGACCATTCTCGCCGCAGCCTCGGCCGCCGGCCGTAAGGTTGCCATGGTCACTGCGAAGGACAAGCTACGCGAACTCCTCTCCAAGGGCATGGATGGTATTGCTGTCTCCGCCGAGAAGGCTGACGATGTCAGCCTCGAGGTGAACGGCATCGGCGACGTCGAGTCGCTCGTTGGCCCAAAGCCCTCCATCTACTCAGGCGAAGCCAGCCTATACGCATTGCGCGTCGGCGTGGAACTGCTCGCCGCCGGCCGCGCCGATTTTCTTTATCTCTCGCTCACTGACTACATGCAGCACAAGTACTCGCCGGAGGCTGCCGAGTCGCGCGAGTTTTATCGGGGCATCGACGTCGAGGTCGGGCGGTTGCTCGAGTTGGGTGCCATCATCGGTATCACCGCTGACCACGGCATGAATGCCAAGTGCAACGGGGACGGAAGCCCGAACGTCATTTTTCTCGAGACTGAGCTGGCCCGCGAGTTCGGCGGCGGTTGCCGCGTTATCTGCCCGATCACCGATCCGTACGTCGTGCACCACGGTGCGCTTGGCTCGGCGGTGACCGTTTATCTGCCGGACAACCTCGACCGCGAAACTGTCGCTAACTGGATTGCTGCACTCATCGGCGTGACTGAGGTGCAGACGCGTGAGGGGGCTGTAGCCAAGCTGGAGCTGCCGGGCGACCGGATCGGAGACTTATTCGTCCTCTCCGCCCGCGACTGGGTGATCGGCCGTACGCCGGAGCATCACGACCTCGCAAAACTCGAGGGCACTCTCCGTTCGCACGGTGGCCGCTACGAGGAGATGGTGCCGTTCCTGATTTCCGAGCCGCTCAATGCCAAGTACACTGCCTTGGCCAAGTGCGACCCACGCAACTTTGACATTTTTGACTTCGCCTGCAACGGAACCCAGCCATGACACAGCCAGCCGACATCACCCAACAATTGCCACTCGCCTGGTCATGCTACATTGCCGGCGAGCCGGTGCAGACCGACGACACGCTTGAGGTGCGCTATCCGTGGGATGGCACGCTGACCGGCACGCTGCCGCTCATTACGCCTGAGCAACTCGAGCAGGCCATTCAGGCAGCGCTTGGCCAGGCGCAGCCGCCGACCCGGAGTGAGCGTTACGAAATCCTCATGCGCGCCCGCGAACTGCTCGCTGGGCGCGCCGACGAGTTCGCCAACCTGATCCGGCTCGAGGCCGGGCTGTGCATGCGCGAGACACGATACGAGGTCGGCCGCGCGCAGGAGGTTTTCAAGTTCGCCGCCGCCGAGGCGCTGCGCGATGACGAGAGCATCTTCTCCTGCGATGCCGCGAAGAACGGCCCGGCTCGAAAGATTTTCACAATGCGCGAGCCGCTGAGTCTCGTCGCCGCGATCACGCCGTTTAACCATCCGCTCAACCAGGTGGCGCACAAGCTGGCCCCGGCGATCGCCGCCGGCGTGCCGGTGCTGCTCAAGCCGTCCAGCAAGACGCCGCTGGTCGCGATCCGCCTCACCGAGCTGCTGTACGAGGCCGGCCTACCGCCGGCGATGCTCAGCACCTTCGTTGGCGATCGCAAAATAATCACCGAGGCGCTTGTACGAGATCCGCGCGTCGATTTGGTCACTTTCACTGGCGGCACCGGGCCGGGAAAACACCTCACCACCATCGCCGGCTATAAGAAACTTTGTCTCGAGTTGGGCGGCAACGCGCCGCTTATTGTGCTCAAGGATGCTGACCTCGACCTGGCAGCGACGCTGGCCACCGAGGGGTCGTTCCGCAACTCCGGCCAGCGCTGCACTGCTGTCAAGCGCATCCTCGTTGAGGAGCCGGTGCTAGCGGAATTTACGGATAGGTTTGTGGCCAGGGCCGGTGAATTCACTGTGGGCGATCCCGCCGACGAGGCGACCTGTATCGGCACTGTCATCGACGAACAGGCCGCCATCGTCCTTGAGGAGCGAGTGGCCAAGGCGGTCGCCGCTGGGGCTGAGGTGCTGCTCGGCGGCAGGCGTAACGGCGCACAACTTGAGCCGACCATCATTGCCAAAGTGCCGCGTGATGCCGAGATGGTCTGTGAGGAATCGTTCGGGCCGCTCGCGCCCATCATGCCGGTGCGGGATCTCGACGACGCGATCGCGCTGGCCAACGCGTCCGACTTTGGCCTCTCCTCCGGCGTGGTCACCAACGACATGGCGGCTGCCATCCGAGTGGTTAAGGAGTTGAAAACCGGTGCGGTCAACGTCAACCAGGTGCCGGGCTTCCGGATGGAATGTTCGCCGTTCGGCGGTGTGAAGGATTCCGGCCTCGGCATCAAGGAGGGCGTCATCGAGGCGATGAAATTCATGACCACCACCAAGACGTTTTCCCTGCCATGGTAAACAAACGCGACACGCAGTATCTGTTGCTGACCCCAGGGCCTCTGACCACGACTCGGACGGTTCGCGAGGCCATGATGCACGAGTTTTCCACTTGGGACGTGGACTACAACAGGATTGTGCAGTCCATCCGCGAGCGCTTGGTCGGCCTCGCGACCTGTGATTCGGCGAACCTCGGTACCTACACCGCCACACTCATGCCGGGCAGCGGAACGTTCGTCGTTGAATCGGTGATCGGCTCGGTCATCCCGCCCAATGGAAGGCTGCTTGTGCTCAACAACGGCGTGTACGGTGCGCGCATCACCACAATTTCTCGCATGCTTGGGCTCGACACGGTCGAGCTTCACCAAGCGGAGATCGAGTCCACCGACCTTGGCCAAGTGGAACAAATGCTCGCCAATGACCCGGGAATCACCCACGTTGCAATGGTCCACTGCGAGACGACCACCGGGATGCTCAACCCGGTGGAGGCTGTCGGCGAAATCGTTCGGCGTCATGGCCGGGTATTCATCCTAGACGCGATGTCTTCCTTTGGCGGCATCCCGATGAGCATGGAATCCACTGGTGCACACTACCTCATTTCCTCAGCAAACAAATGCATCCAGGGCGTGCCGGGCTTCGGCTTTGTCGTGGCTGATCGCGCCACGCTTGGGGGGACCGAGGGCTGGGCCCGTTCGCACAGTCTTGACCTGTTAGACCAATGGCGCGAGATGGAGGCCAATGGCGGCAAGTGGCGGTTCACCTCGCCAACTCATGTCGTGAGCGCGTTCTCCCAGGCTCTTGACGAACTCGAGACTGAGGGTGGCATCGATACCCGGCATACGCGCTATATTGCCAACCAAAAAACAATGGTAAAAGGCATGCGGGATATCGGGTTCCGCACGCTGATCGAGGACGAGGTGCAGTCGCCGATTATAACATCGTTTTATTATCCCGATTCGGCGGGGTTTGATTTTCAAAAACTATACGACGCGCTCAAGTCGCGCGGTTTTGTCATTTATCCCGGCAAGGTGTCACACGCACAATGCTTCCGCATTGGCAGTATCGGCGATGTTCATCCATCGGACATGATCAAGTTGATCGGCCATGTCTCGGAAGTAATCAACGAAATGGGTATCAGTTTCTGAGTCGGGGCACATGACGGACACGACTGCTCTGAGAATTTTAATAATTGACGGCTACACCAAGGTCGCTCGTGATCAGTTGCAGTCCGGCGGTGCAAGCCTCGCCGCTGATCTGTATTTAAAGATGCTCCAGCGCTGTGCTCCCACCGGCATCGAGTGCGATGTCATTTTCCCCGCCGATCCCGGCGCGAGCTTGCCGGTTGGCGAGACGATTCAGGATTACGATGGAGTGACTTGGACCGGTTGCAGTTCCTGCGTGTTCTCAGGCGAGCCGGATGTCGCGGAACAGATCGAGTTCGCCCGCGAATGCTACCGGCGCGGCGTGCCGGCGTTCGGGAGTTGCTGGGCAGCGCAGATTGCCGTTGTCGCGGCAGGAGGCGAAGTGGCGCTCAACCCGAACGGACGCGAGATGGGCATTGCTCGAGGGATCACGCTTACCGATGAAGGCCGAGCGCATCCACTCTACGAAGGCAAGCCGACGGTGTTCGACGCCTTCACCAGCCACGACGATGAGGTCACCTTGCTGCCAGAAGGGGCTGCGCGGCTCTCCGGCAATGACTTTACTAGTGTGCAGTCGGTCGTCGTGAAGCACGAGGGCACCGAGTTTTGGGGATTACAATATCATCCCGAGTACGACCTGCACGAAATGGCTCGGCTGATGTTTTGCCGGATCGAGAAGCTGGTGAGACTCGGGTTCTTCGCTGATGAAGCTGCGGGCTTGGCGCACATCGATCAATTAGAGGCACTCCACGCTGATCCAACACGAGAGGATATAGCCACAGCACTTGGCCTCAAGGCTGACGTGATGGACGATTCACTGCGGACCATAGAGGTGCAAAACTGGATCAACCATCAGCTTCTGCCAAGCAAGCGTCGCTAGACAGAGTTCAGCCGCTCAGTTGGTCGATTGCGGCTTCCAGTTCGTCGAATGATTCGCAGATGGCGTCGGCGGTGGTGTTTGCCTTGTCGACATCACGTGAGGCGGTGAACAGGATCGCCTTCATACC
>Ga0302137_1000742_pt1 | contig 14487 bp, 9 predicted proteins | sample CBN3_SCM_MG_FD_203127 | JGI IMG/M metagenome (GOLD analysis project Ga0302137, IMG submission 203127) | Marine microbial communities from Western Arctic Ocean, Canada - CBN3_SCM | ecosystem: Environmental > Aquatic > Marine > Oceanic | place: Canada: Western Arctic Ocean | collected 2017-09-15 | reverse complement strand
CGGTCGTTTCCTCGATCTCGATGGCCTCTCGGCGCCATTGCAGGGTCCAGGCGATGCCGTCTTTAACGTGGGCAAGCCGGGGGTCTTTTTGATGCGCATCTTCCAGCGCAACGGCGTCGGCTTGCGGGGCTTGCAGGTCATAGGCGTAATGCATATCGGCCGGATAGCCCAGATCAAGATAGAAGGGCGCCGATACAATGCAGGGCAGCCGGTGCCCACCGATTCGGTCTCGGGTTGTCATGCCGCGCCAATTCTGGACCACCATTTGCGGCATGTCCTCGTGTAAGACTTCATCCCAACCGATCGCAGTCTTGCCCATTTCTTTTAGCATGAGGACGATCCGCGTCGTAAAATAATTCTGCACCGCACGCAGGTCGGCCAATCCAGCATCGCGCATCAACGCCTGCACCGCAGGGTCTTCCTGCCACCAGGCTGGGTGGACCTCATCGCCGCCAATGTGCACACAGTCATCCGAAAAAATATCAGTCACTTCGGTGAATATTGCCCGTAGGGCCACGTACACCTGTTCATCAGCCGGGTTTAGACAAGCCTTATGAACCCCGAATCGCTGGGTTTCTGAAACGCTCTGGTAACCCCATTCGGGATAGGCGTGCAGCCAGCTGGTGACATGTCCTGGTACATCGATTTCTGGAATAATTCGAACCGCCCGGGTCCGGGCATAAGCCACAAGATGTTTTAGTTGTGTTTGGGTGTAGTGCTGAGATGACTGGAGTTTCGGATAAGACAAGCATTCGATACGAAAGGCTTGATCATCGGTTAAGTGTAGATGCAACACATTCATTTTGAGGCGGGCCATGCCATCAATGATGCGCTCGAGCAGTGACACGCAAAGAAAGTGCCGTGCAGGGTCGATCAAAAGACCCCGCCAGCTGTAACGAGGGCCGTCCTCAATGCGCTCTAGATTAGATAATGCTTTGTTTTGATACAGCTGAACGAGTGTGCTCGCGCCATAAATAACGCCGGATACCGTTGTTGCCGAGAGATGGGTGCCGTCCGGTGTAACGTTGATCGCATAGTGTTCACGGTTCGATGCATCCTGATCGGGATTAGGTTTTATCGTGATGTTCAGTCGGCCGCCCGGCATCTCGAGAACGGGTTCTAGGAGTGCCTCGACAAAGGCTTGAGGCTCGCAATCCAGCCAATGTATTGATAGCGGGTGCATCGGCAGTTTCTTCCGCACCGGTTTAAACTGGTTGGGGTGCGGAACGCAATGGGTTCGATGGGTTTGCATGGATTGTGGTGTTCTCTTTGTTCAACCAGGGCGGTTCTTGGGATCGTTCTTGTAGGCCTGACCTTAAGACGATCCTATTGGAAATTACAGCGTCGAGGCAAGCTACGCCAACCCGTCGCCGGCTTCAACCGGGACATCGCCTGCGCAATGCGGGTTCACTCTTTTGAATATCCCGTTCATTGAAGGTCTTTGCAGATTGGACCGCCGAGCTTTGGCGGGACACGATCTTTCGATTTTGGTTGTGACCGGTTGGCGCCTGGCTTGAATCGTGATGCGGCTCAAAGCTTTGCTTGCCTGGCGAAAGTCGCATCCTGGTTTGCACCAACAATGTTGGATTCTGGGCCGAGTAGGATGCTGGCTTGTTCAAAACCTTGAACCAGGCCTCGGGTTGTCGCCGGTTGCGGTCAGAGCCGGTGTGAAGTGCCCGCGGGGTTAGGCGGGGGCTAATCTGAGAGGGTTGATGGCGCCATCGCGGTCAGCCAGCCCCGCACAATCTTTTGAACCCGGCGGTCCAGTTCGCTCGCATCCAGATCAAGACGATGCGCATACGGTTGACGAAAGATGCTGTACCCCCGCACCAACGCCGAGAGGGCCACTTGTAGCGCCTCTAAATCGTGTTCGCGGTCAATATCACCGTCGATGACGTCTTGGCGCAAACGACTTAAAGCTTCCTCGTGCTGCGGTATGGGATCAACGGCTTCGTCACCATCCATGATGAGTAGCGCTCGGAGCAAGCTATCATTGCTGTGCTCGGTTAAGCCGAGCATTGCTGAGCGCCGCTGGACGAAGTGCTTGGTGCGGGCGCTCGGTTTAATGCGGTCGACAATCGTTTTAAAACCGCGGTTGATTGCCGCGCGCAGCAGTTCTCGGCGTGAGCCAAAATAGTGATAAATATTTCCCCGATTTACGCCAGCGCCTTCGGCAACTTCCCGCAGGTTCAGCCCGGATAAGATGCCTTTTTCCCGAATGAGTTCGAGCGCAACCTCAATGAGACGTTGTTCTGTTTCGGCCCGGCTCCGCCGTGTCCGCGGTTGTTCAGGGGCTTGTTGCTCAGCGTGCTTCATAGGTTAACTCCGGGGCCATGGGGATATTGGTTGCAGGTTGTTTCGTCTGCGGCTATCATTTTGCTGATTATAGTTAGCATTATGCTAACTATAATAATGAAAGGCAACGTTCACGGGTTTACTTTTAAAGGCAATATTTTCTGGGCGCTTTTGATTTTGGTCAGCGGCCGTTGCCGAGGTGTTTTTACGGCAGTGTTGCAAGTTGAGCGCGATGCGTTCAACGGACTTAGATAACTCGCTTTGATCAAAGTGTCGGTCAGCAGACTTGGTAATAAAAACAACAACCAACACGAAAGCAAAACAAAATAAAAGCAAAACAAAAACAAAAACAAAAACGAAAACGAAAGCAAGAACAGGGAACGGGATTATGAGTTGGAAAAAATGGGTAGGTCTTTTGGTCATTATCGCGCTGGCAGTCGGCGGTTACCGCGTTGCCTCAATCGTCTCTGGGGTGTTGTTACCCTCTGGTGAGGATGCAATCGAGGCGGTCAGAGTGCTTGCCGCGGCGCAAAACGAAGACGGGTTTTACCGACCCGAACGACGTCCCTTAGTGCTGCAGGCCGCGAACCCGCTCAACAACGTCTATTTTGGTGACCTTCATATTCATACCAGTGTCTCGAGTGATGCTTATCTCTTTGGAAATCGGTTCGATATGGACGCCGCCTATCGGATCGCCAAGGGTGGCCATGAGGTCCTGCGAACCGGCGAGCGCATTGAACTGGCTCGGCCACTCGATTTCGCGGCGTTGACGGACCACGCGGAGGGCTTCGGTCGGCGTATGGCCTGTGCGCAAGCTGATATCAGTGCGTCCGGCCGTGAGGAATGTTTGGGGCGGGATGAAGCGTCGCTGTTTACTTTTTTGGCAATGCGCGAGCGTGCTCAGCAGCGGCCCATGATTCGGTCATTAACGCTGTTTAACGACGACCCGAAACGGGAACGTGATTTTGCGGCGGCGACCTGGCAGCAGGTGCAAGATGCAGCGGCCCGGCATTATGAACCTGGCGTGTTTACGACCTTCGCAGCGTACGAGTACTCTCCGCCGCTGCCTGACCGGGGTAAACATCATCGTAATGTGGTCTTTCGTTCATTACAGGTCCCAAAATATGCGGTGTCTGCCTTTGATGCGATATCAGAGCTGGACCTTTGGAAAGACCTCGAAGCCAACTGCCATGCGGACTGTCAGTTTTTAACGATTCCCCATAACTTAAACAAAACCTGGGGTTTGGCCTTTTCAGGCGAAACGATTGATGGCGTTGCCTACACCGAGGACGACTGGCTGCTGAGAAACCGCAGTGAACCTATCGTCGAAATGATTCAAATTAAAGGCAATTCTGAATGCTCAACAGCCTATGGTGCGGGTGATGAGGAATGCGGCTTTGAGCAGTTCTTCCCGCCTTGTGCGGACGGTGAAGAGACGTCGTGCATTCATCCAACCGCGATGGCCCGAGATGGTTTGCAGATTGGCTTGGCGTTAGAGGATAAAATGGGCGTGAATCCGTTGGAAATTGGATTTATTGGTTCAACCGATACCCACAACTCTAATCCGGGGGACGTTGAGGAATGGGATTATCGGGGCGCGACAACTTTTACCGGATCGCCCGCCAAAAGACGAATGGACCCGGATAATATGACGGGGATTCGGATTACCAACCCGGGCGGGCTTGCCGCCGTATGGGCGCCAGAAAACACCCGTGACGCCTTGTTTGACGCGATGATGCGCAAAGAGGTCTATGCGACCAGTGGTACCCGAATCAAACTGCGCGTCTTTGCAGGGTTTGAGTTGCCGGAGGACATCGCAACAACCGGTGATCTGGCGGCCGCGTATGCGCTGGGTATTCCGATGGGCGGCAGGCTTGCGGCCAGAGCGGGGAATCTGGGGCTCTTTGTCTGGGCGCTGCAGGATCCCGACAATGCGCCGCTTGCGAAGCTGCAGGTGGTTAAAGGCTGGATTGAGAACGGCGAAAGACAGGAGCGGGTGTACGACATCGCGTGTGGGCGTTCTTTGATTGATCCTGCAACCGGCAGATGCCAAGACAATGGTGCAACGGTTAATCTTGATGATTGCAGTTGGGATAGCGCCGCGGGCAGTCCGGAGCTAAAAGCCCGATGGACTGACCCAGATTATGCGCCAGATGAAGATGCCTTTTATTACGTTCGCGTGGTGCAGAACCCAACCTGCCGCTGGACAACGTATGATAGTTTACGACTCGGGCGCGAGCCGCCGAGTGACTCCCCAGCAACCGTCACAGAAATGGCCTGGGGTTCGCCCATTTGGATTAAGACGGAAGTAGCTCAGTGAAGATGAAAACATTACACAGGTTATGCCAGTCTGGCGCGCTCATGGCGGCGACCCTGGTGATCGCCGCATGCGATGACCCCCAGTCAGAGGCGGCGTCAAAGCAAGGTCACGTCCTGCCGTCAGAAGCGCATGGCAATGAAGCGGCCATTGCCGAAACGGCAGAAATTGATGCGCTGCTTGCCGAGCAGGCAACAGCAGGATGGTGGGACGCACAACTTTTTGATGCTGAAACGGTCAGGCTTGCGCGCGATACAACCCTTGCGGCCCCAGAAAAGATGCGTGCCGCGGCGCCAAAAGAGCGCAAAGCCTACTTTGGCGATTTGCATGTTCATACCACTTATTCGTTTGACGCCTATGCCTTTGCCACCCTTGCCACGCCCGGGGACGCCTATCGCTTTGCAAAAGGGGAGGCGATTGCCAATCCCGCTGGGTTTGAGATGCAACTGGCGCGCCCAATGGATTTTTATGCCGTGACCGATCACGGCATGTTTTTAGGCCTTGTGAAGGCCGCGGCGGATACGACAACAGATTTTTCGAAAACCGAGTTTGCGCAGCCCTACCATGACCTGAATTCGGCAGATAATAGCAGCACCGGTTTCTTCGGTGTTTTAAAACGGCTGTCGACTTTCTCGAGCTTTTTGCCGCAAGCGGTGGCGCAGATCAAAACCGGCGCGTTGGATCAAAATGAGGTGTTAACGGTCGTCAGGGATACCTGGCGCGACACCATTGACGCGGCCGATACGTTCTATGAACCCGGTCATTTCACAACCTTTGCCGCCTACGAATATACCGCCAGTACGGCTGATATGGGGAACCTGCACCGCAATGTGATCTTCGAGGATACCGATGGATTGCCGCGTGAACCGTTTTCACGGTTTCATTCGGTCAATCCGGAAGATCTTTGGCAGTGGATGGATGATCTCAGAGCCCAGGGGGTTGAAAGCCTTGCGATACCGCACAATTCCAATGGCTCGAATGGACAGATGTTTAAGTTGCAGGACTGGGCCGGCAACCCGATGGACGACGACCAAGCTCGGCAACGCATCCGCAATGAACCGCTCGTTGAAATCACGCAAATAAAAGGCACGTCTGAAACCCATCCGAATTTATCGTCGCGAGATGAGTGGGCGGATTTCGAGATTATGCCGTACCGCATCGCAACCGCTGCGCTGAGCCAGCTCGAGGGCTCTTATGTGCGCGGCGCGCTGCTCGATGGCTTACAGTTTGAGCAACGTGGCGTGATCAATCCGTATCAGTTTGGTTTTATTGGCTCCAGTGACACGCACTCAGCGGCCAGTCAAAACAATGAAGCAAATTTTGTGTCGAAACTGGCTTTGTTGTCTGGAACAGCAGAACAGCGTGGATCGGTACCCAGAACTGGGCTCGCCGGCGAACTGAGCTATCAAGGCATGCGGCTTGCGGCGAAATTAAACCGGTCTGCAATGGGTAGCGGCATTCGAATCAAGATCAATGGTGATGTCTATAGCGGTGGCGCGGGCCCAACATATGGCGCCTCTGGGCTGGCCGCCGCCTGGGCGGAGGAAAATACGAGAGGGTCGCTCTATCGTGCGTTCAGAAGAAAAGAGGTGTTTGCGACCTCGGGGCCGCGACTCCAAATACGTTTTTTTGGCGGGTTTGAATTTGAAGCGGACCTGCTCACTGCGGCGGATGCGGTCGAGCGCGCCTACGCCCAGGGCGTGACGATGGGCGGTGTGCTCAACCCGCCGAGTCCCGCGCTGAAGGCCGCAGCGGATGGTTTAGCGCCGAGCTTTCTGGTGATGGCGTCAGCGGATGTCGACAGTGCGCCCTTGCAGCGCCTGCAAATTGTAAAAGGCTGGGTCGATGCCAGCGGCAGCCATGAGGCGGTGATTGATATTGCGTGTGCGGGCGGGGAAACCGTGAACGTTGAGACCCAACGCTGCCCGGATAATGGCGGGGCCGTGGATATCAGCGATTGTTCGATTAATGCCGAGACCGGCGCCGCGCAATTGTCCGCCCTCTGGCGGGATCCTGCCTTTACCCCCGATCAGCACGCATTTTATTATGCGCGGGTGATTGAAAACCCAACCTGCCGCTGGTCAACTTGGGATGCAACTCGGGCGGGGGTTGCGCCGCGCCCTGATTTGCCTGCAACCATTCAGGAACGTGCTTGGTCTTCGCCCATTCACTACCGGCCTGAGTAGGGCAGGGCTTCGCAGTGGTATTTCTTTGAGGGCAGCATGACCGGGTTCGCGAAACTGAATCGGCCTTGGCTACACTTTATGGTGCTGGGCCTTGTTTTTTATGCCGTGCAGGCAACGCTACTGCCGGCGCCGAAGACGGTCGTCGGACCGTTGAGTGCTGGGCAGGTCAGCGCGCTGCAAACGCAGTGGGAAACCAGTACCGGCAGTCAGCCGACACCAAAGCAGCTGCAAGGCTTGGTGAATGTTGCGCTAGATCAAGCGATGTTGCTTCAGCATGCCTTGGCGCTCAATTTTCATTTATACGACGGCATTGTTTACCAGCGGTTGATCCGAAATATGGACTTCTTGCAGCTCTCGGAAGGTCAATCCGAGGCGGAACGGTTCGATCAAGCCATCGCGCTGCAGATGCACCTCGACGACGAGGTGGTTAAACGGCGGCTGATTCAATTGGTGGAGCAACAATTAGCCCTAGCCCGCCCAGCGTTGGTGCCGACGGCTGACGAGATTTCGGCCGAATTTGAGCGCCGGCAAGCTGTCTTAGTTCAGCCGCCGACCTATTCGTTCGAGCATGTTTTTTTCGGCCCAGCGCGAGCGCCAGCGGTTGCAGTCATTGCGGCAAGCATCCTGGATGCGGGGCTTGATGTTGAGGCTGCCAGAGCCCTCGGCGCGCCGTTCTTGCAGGGCCATCAATTCCTGGGTCAAACCCCAGATCAATTACAACGTAATTTTGGCCATGACTTTGTGGCGGGCCTCGAGCAAGCGCAGCGTGAGTCGGCGGCAACGGTAAACCCAAATGCCGGTTATTGGTTAGGGCCCATTGCGTCGGCCTATGGGCTGCACCTCGTTTGGCTCACAAATCATGAGGCCGCCCGCAACCTTAGTTTGCCTGAAGTCGCGGGGCAGCTCCGGCACGACCTTGGGTATGCAGCGCAAAAACGCAGCCTGGCGTGTGCGATCGCGGCATTGCGAAAGGGTTACATCGTGCAGGGTTGGACGCCGCAGGCGCCTGCGGCGAATCACCCAGCGGGCTGCTCTTGAGCGCCGCGGCTCGTGTATTCATGGGGGCAATGCTCCTGTTCGGTTTGGTAGGGCACCAACCTGCAGAAGCCCACCGCTTTGCGCCGTCTCTTTTTAAAATGGTAGAGGGCGCTGATCACATCTATCAGGTGGTCTGGAAAACACCCTCAGAGGCGACCAGCAAGATCCTGTTGCGGCCGACCTGGCCGGCTGACTGCTTAGTCAAAAACCAAAGTCAACCAGTGCGCGAAGGCACTGGGACTGTGTCACGTTGGTCACTGGATTGTGCCGAACTGGGCGATGCGGGCTTAATTGGTATGACTTTGGGGGTCTCTGGGTTGGCCGAGAACCAGGCTTCAGCGATGGTGATCTTAATGTTAAAAGATGGTCGTCACTATCAAAGTGTGGTGAACGCCGCACTGCCTGGGTTCGTGGTGCCAGCGCAGCCCAGTCTCAGCAAGGTCATGACCGAATACTCGGTGCTGGGCGCAGAACATATTTGGAGCGGAATCGATCACTTGCTGTTTGTATTTGGGTTACTGCTGCTGGTGGGTTTTGGCGCACGCTTACTGATAACAGTTACGGCGTTCACGGTCGGGCACAGCATCACTTTGGCGCTGGTCACGCTGGGATTTTTAAGCTATCCGGTCGCGCTGGTTGAATTCATGATCGCGCTCAGTATTTTTGTCCTGGCGCTCGCGCTGACCAAGGATGGGGTAAGCGCACAACCCAGCCCAAAGCCCGGTTTGTTCAAACGTCATCCCTGGTGGTTAGCGGGCGGCTTTGGGTTGCTCCACGGCATGGGCTTTGCGGGTGCGCTGGCGGACATTGGGCTGCCTCAAAATAATGTGCCGCTCGCGTTATTGTTTTTTAATATCGGGATTGAGGTTGGGCAGGCCGTTTTTGTGTTGTTGATCTTCATTGCTGGGTGGGTGTTGAAGGCGCTTTCCCGGCAACCGAGGGTTTTAGCGCGGACCAACTTGGTTAAGATCCAAAGCCGACAAGATCCGTGGCGGTTGCTACTCGTGTATGGCCTGGGCGGTCTATCGGTGATGTGGTGCATCGAGCGGGGTCTGGCTGTCCTGCAGTGAAGCTGCTCAAAGCGGGGCGAGGGAGGCTGCGGGCTTAAAATTGACGACCCGCGCTCGAATGTTGACCGTTCTGGGTCGCATTGCCTGAGCGCGCTAGCCTTTTTCTGTCAGCACCAGGCTTTAAAGCACAACCGATGCGGCGATTCATAGGTGGCGTGCGCCTTCAGCCCTGCCAGTTTGAAATCCTGAGAAGGTGAACCGGCGTCTCTGACTACTGAGAGCGGTCGTGCGAGGACAAATCACGATCCCTTAGAGCCTCTTGCTAGGTGGGTGTCTCCACAGGTGCTGGGTTGCTGAAGGCTGAACGAAATTGAAAGCCCATCGCCACGACGAAAACGAGAATGATTGCGAATACCAGTGTGAACGCCGGTTCGATATCAATCGTTTCAAGGCTGCCTGTGAGCAGTAGCGCAAGCAGTCCGTGAAAGGCGGCGCCAAATAAAATTGCGGCGAGCGCTGCGATCTTACTGGATCGCAGTTGACCGAACAGCGGCCCCGCTATGAGCAAAGCGAAAAGCGCGTACAGCCAAAAGCCTAAGTAATCGAACGCGGTATAGAGCGAGAATGGCAATGAAACATTCAGAATCGAAAGCAGCATCTCGGCCATATCGTTGCCCGGCGCACCGGTTGCGATGACTTGTGTCAATTGCGGAATGCTCCAAATGGCAATGAACTTTGGTACGAGAAAGACCACAAACGACGCGCAGACGACGAGGCTCGCGATGAGGGCGCGGAGCGGGTTGGTGCGTCTGATTTGCCAGGTTGTGCTGAGAAACACGGCGGTGAGCGCCATCATGGCAAGCAATTGATTGATCCAACCCAAAATAAAGGCGCCTCGATTGATTTGGAGCCAATCAACCCGCTCAACCTGGGTGGCGCCCAGGCCATCAGGCACATCAAGTGGTAAAAAAAGGGTGATCACGGTGGTGATCAGCACCACCAAGACGGCCCAAAGTCCCAATCGGCTTATCTGTTCATCAAGTTTTGCCATCATGCGTCTTCTCCGTAGCGTATTCGGACATAGTTTAAAATTTCAGCCGTCACCTTGGCGCCGTCCTGTTGCCAATGCCTGCCTTGACCCACAAAAATGGTCGCGCCCTCTAGCATCGACATCAAGCAGATCGCCTCTGTTGTTGGGTCATCGGCGCCGGCCGCGGCAAGGGCTTGTTCTATTTTGCTTAAGTAACCGGCATAAATGCGCTCGACCAATTCAGCAACCAAGGGCTCAACGAGTTGCATCGCCCAAAGCTGGGGCCATAGTCGGTCGCTTGCGATTTCCTGGCCAGCTTCATCATCCAGGATGAAGCCGATAAGGCTGGTAAGGCGAGGGGTGGTGTGCTGATCTTGTCGCGCATCGAAGTGCGTCTGATAAGTGCTGGCGATATGTCCAACGATTGCGGTCATCAGTTGGTCAGCGGTTTTGAAGTGATATTGCAGGGCGCCGAGCTTCATGCCGACTTCGCGGGCGAGTGCGCGCATCGATAAGCTCGCATAGCCCTGATCAGCGATCAGTTCAATCGCAGCGAGGAGAATTTGGTTTCTTCGTTCACTCAAGATTTGCGCCCGTTGACAGGTTGCCGTGCAAGGTACAACATGTCACTTGACATGTAAAGTCTAGGAGCATTGCCTTGAGCAAAAAAATTACGCGACGAGATCTGTTAAATGGCTTGGCGCTCGGCACGGGTGCTGCGCTGACTGGGTATCCTTCCGTCAATTGGGCGCTAGCGCCATCGGTTGCTGGTCAGAGGATTATGGACGCGCCATCCGCGAGCGCCTATCCGCCCACTTTGACGGGCATGCGGGGCAGCCATCCCGGCTCTTTTGAAGTGGCGCATGCCCTCGCTTGGCAAGGCAAAAAACCAGCAACGTATAAGACGATTGATGAACACTATGATTTGGTGGTGGTTGGCGCTGGGATGAGTGGGTTGGCTGCGGCCTGGTACTACCAAAAGCAAAAGGGAGCAGATGTAAAAATTCTGGTGCTTGATAATCATGACGACTTTGGCGGCCACGCAAAGCGAAACGAGTTTCATCACCAAGGCAGAATGGTACTCAGCACTGGCGGCGCCGTTCAAGTTGATACGTTGAGCGGCTATAGCGAAATGGCGACCCAATTGATGGCCGATTTGGGTATCGATGAAGACATGATTGAAGCCATGCAACGGCAGACCCCCAAGGACTATATGTTGGGGGGTCAGATGCAGGCAGACGTTGGGCTTTCGATCAAGGGCGAGGGCGAGCACGTGACCATTGGCGGCCATTGGCTTAAATTTTTTCATGGCCGAGGCGATTACGTATCGGCAGTTGAGGCGTTGCCGATTCCTGAGGATCAACAGGCAAAGCTGATTGCATTCTTTGGTGGCGAGGAGGATTACCTCGATGACTTATCCCTGTTAGAAAAATGGGCTTACATTAACGCCACCCGCTACAACCATTTTTTGATTGACCGCGTTGGCCTCACCCACGAAACGTTGCCGATTCTAGGCGCGCACTTGTCGGTCTTGAATGGGCCTTCTGGTTGGCAGCACACCGTGTACGAGGCCATTTTGGCCGGCGCGCCAGGGTTGCGCGCAATGGGCTGGGTTACCAACTTTATCGACAGTGCAGCAGCAGCGGTGCTGGATGATTTATCAGAAATACGAATGTTTCCGGACGGCAATGCATCGGTTGCGCGATTGCTGGTTCAGGCCCTGATCCCGCAAGTCGCACCGGCTATGAACGGCATCTCGGACGTTGCAATCGCGCCCTTTGACTACGATGCCCTGGATGAGGCCAAGCAAAACACTCGGGTGCGTTTGAGCAGCACGGTTGTGGGTGTTAAGGAAATGGCTGACGAAACAGTCCAAGTCGACTATGTCAAAAATGGTGAGCCCTTACGTGTGACCGCGAACCATTGCGTGCTGGCGTGTTACAACGCAATGATTCCGCATCTTTGCCCTGAGATGAGCGATGCCCAGAAGCAGGGACTAAGCTATGGTGAGAAGGCGCCCTTCGTCTTTGCCAATGTCTTACTGGCAGATGGTGTCGCTTTTTCACAGCTGGGGCTGACCATTACCCAGTGTCCTTTTGACGCATTTCAGTGGGTGGTCGCAGGCCCAACCATGACGACCGGCGGTTATGCGCCGCCGCGAACGGCAGCAGACCCGATGGCCGTTTTTATGATGGGCTCGCCCACACCAGCCGATGACGAGACGAGCGCCGCACGAGATTTGTTTCGCCTCGGGCGGCATAAAGTTTATGCAACCGCGTTTGCCGAATACGAGCAAAATATCCGCGAGCAGCTACAGTCGCTACTCGGCGCCTACGGGTTCAATCACGAGACTGATATTCAAGCCATCACGGTGAATCGAATCCCACATGGCTATGCCTATTGGTATTGGGGGCTAGATGATCCTGAATGGGAACCGGGACAAGCCCCGCATGAGATCGGCCGAAAGCAGTTCGGTCGAATCTCGATCGCCAATTCAGATTCAGAAGCCATGCCCTATATGGACGCGGCTTTCGACGCGGCTTTCCGAGCGGTTGATGAGCAACTTGCGTAGATTTGTAGGAACCCTTCCTTTGAAGTTTTTGATCGCTGTTCAAAAAAGCATCAAGAGTGAAAAAATTGGAGACACTGCTTAATGAGCTGGGATTTCTGGGTATGAAGCTAATCGATTGGTGGATAGCCTTCACAATGTCCCAATATTATCGGCGCTATTGAGGAAAAGATGGTTTGCCGAGTTGTTGGTTACCGGGTGATCTCGCATCTTCAGCTGGCGCGTCTGAATGGAGCGCCGGGATTCAAACGATCCTGCAAAAGCGCGCGATAAGATACAGTCGATAAATTGCTTCCGCTAAGAGGCGATCTTGGTTAAAGCATCGCCTAAGTTCCTAAGCTAGACAATCATGCGCGCTATGGGCCGTGCATTGCAGTAGGCCACCACCTCAAGAAGTCGCAAGCAGCCTCGGTATGCTTGTTAGCCAATTACCGGTCGGTGCAGGGCTGATTAGAGGATCTGTAGTGGAACGCCCAGTTGGCGCGGCGGTAACTGTTAACACGCTTAAAAAAATGTTTCTAATGAATCACTTTTCAGCTGGCCAGAAACCGACTACGTCAGAAGCAGTCTGGCTTAAAACCGAAATCAGAAGAAACATGAGCTATCCGCCGGCGTTTGCAACGCCTGCTGAGGAGAGACAAGAACGCAAGCGCAAGCTCACGGCCGCGCTCCGGGTTTTCGGGAAGTTTGGCTTTGATGAGGGCGTTGCGGGACACTGTACCGTCCGCGATCCAGAGCGCCTTGATCACTTTTGGGTAAACCCCTTTGGCCGTTCTTTTAAACAGATGCGGGTCTCAGACTTGATTCTCGTGAATCATGACGGCGAAATTGTCGAAGGGGACGGATTGCTCAATCAAGCCGCGTTCGCGATCCATTCACAGATCCATAAGAATTTGCCTCACGTGACGGCAGCCGCGCATACGCATTCATTGTATGGCAAAGCTTGGGCGTGCTTAGGACGTTTGCTTGATCCGCTAACGCAAGATTCCTGCGCGTTCTATGAAGATCATGTGCTATTCAATGACTATACGGGTGTGGTGCTCGACACCTCAGAAGGCGAGCGGATCTCAGCAGCGCTCGGCACAAAAAAAGCAGCGATTCTCCAAAATCACGGTTTGTTAACCGTCGGTCAAACGGTTGACGAGGTCGCGTGGTGGTACATCAGTATGGAGCGAAGCTGTCAGGCGCAACTGTTAGCGGAAGCCGCCGGAACACCGGTGCACATAAGACCTGAAATCGCATCACTGACCCAGAAACAGGTTGGCCAGCCCTCAGGCGGTTACTTCAGTTTCAAACCGATATATGAGGTCATGTTGGCTGAGCAACCCGATATGTTTGACGACCAATAAGCGCCAAGGTCGTTGATTGCGGGCGGGGTCTTTGTTTTTTTGGGTAGTGTCGAGTGGGCGCGGGTGAAGAAAAATTGGAGGCTCGGATCGGAATCGAACTGAGCAGTTTTAGCCTTTAAAATAGGGGTTTGCGTTTTTGTTACACCATTTTCTTTAAAGCAATTTTTCGAGGAACTAGCCAGTGTTCGATGTCTGATAAATAGTAAAGCGTAGTTTTCCCAAGGACTGTGTAATGCACTCCTTTCTGGAAGTGGCGATCTTGCCATCCCCTAATCATATCTGGCGCGATGCCAATATATGACGTCAATGTCTTCCGCCAATTTGTCTCTGCTTACAGCAACGATAGATCTCACCGATCAATGGCTCAGTTCCCGACACAACTAAAATCGTAACAAAAATTCTTGCAAGGGTGTTTTCTGCTACGAGGTTATCGTCCCATCGTCAGTGATTGCTAATAGACTACAAAAAATTTTCACTGATATACCCCGATAGATCATTGATGTCTGCATCACTCAATAGACTTGCTTGACTCCACATCATTACGGATTGTCTGCCAACCTTTTCTTTGTTCTTGTAGGCAGTCAACCGCCCTTTGATATAGGAAAGTGATTGCCCTTGTAGGTTAGGACCAATACCACCTTCACCATTACCACCGTGACATGACGCACAACCTGCGTACTTCTTCTCGCCAGC
>Ga0302137_1000739_pt1 | contig 14536 bp, 4 predicted proteins | sample CBN3_SCM_MG_FD_203127 | JGI IMG/M metagenome (GOLD analysis project Ga0302137, IMG submission 203127) | Marine microbial communities from Western Arctic Ocean, Canada - CBN3_SCM | ecosystem: Environmental > Aquatic > Marine > Oceanic | place: Canada: Western Arctic Ocean | collected 2017-09-15 | reverse complement strand
CGACCGCGAAGCAAACCTTCGCGCCCAGGCAACTTTAGGCAACAAGACGAAGACGCAACTAGCTGCCGAAGAACGCGTGATGAAATCTTTAGTCGTTGCTGTTGTGTCTGCAGAAGCCGATCCTGAACTCAAGAAGGCGAACGCCGGATTCGTTGAATCCGTAGCCGAGCACTTTGCGATGTTGTTCAACGGCGATATCGTTCGCGTTGCGAGTAGTGGCAACACGATTACCGATGGTAAGAACGACAAGAAAGGAGGGTCTTCTCCTTCCTCCGAGCCAGTTTCTGTGACTGCTTTGAAGAAGATTGATGCTATTTTATTTCTGGATGCACTCGTAGACACCATGGAATGTGGACAAGTTGCGCACGTGAAAGCAGCTTTAGCGGCGATGAAAACCTTCGTCGACACCGTTTTGCTCTTATCGAAAGAAGATTGCGAAGATTTGAACAAAGTGGAGTTGAAGAAATACCCGAAGAGTAATAAAAAACAACTCGAAGCAAGCGCGGCAGATTCCATGGACGTAGACGATGACGAAGATGAGGCGGATGAAAAGGCTTCCTCTAAAAAGACGACGAAGAAAGGCGGCCGCGGCGCCAAAGCTTCGGCGGCGGATGACGATGCCGCAGATGCAGCAGAAGCTGACCCGGCGAATATCAAAGAGCGACCTGTGCCGGAATACGTCAACCGTCCGCACGCGAAGCCGCCGCAAAAGCTCGCCGTTCTCGTCGACGCGCTCATCCCGCGTTTGTGTCACTGCGCTTTCAAAACCGCCTGGCAATCTACGTCCGGTGCAGTGGAAGGTATCGACATGCTCTTAGACGTCGTTCCAAGAAGTATCATTCGTCCACACATGGCAAAGATTGCGTTGTGCTTGCTCCGAGCCTTGCGTGGCTTGCCAAAGCACGCGGCGCCGGAGATTGAAAGGACGTCCAAGGTTCTCTATAAGCTCGTTGACGTGTGCTTGCCAATTGGAAGTATTCCAAGAGGCGAGGACGCCGAACCGGGCGTTGAGGCGGGCGTGAATGTCATCGCCGATGCTGTCGCTTCCACTTCGGACGCGCAAAACGTTCGACCGGCGGTAGAGAAGGCTTTAATTGACATTTCGCGACAGTGCAAAGTTAAAATTAAAGATGTTTTGAATATCTCTCCGGCGCGAATCGCGAGAATCCTGTCCCGTCCTCTCGGATCGCGGCACATCGAGGAGCAGATTCAAACTGTTCGCGTGATTGATTTCTGCATGAAACTCGAGATTCACGCGCCATTGATCAAGCAATACTCGGCACAGCTATTAGAGCTCTTTGGCGACGCGTTGCTCATCGCTGAAAGCGAGGCCAACATCAAGATGCCTTTATCGGCGACATTGGAAACGGCCATTCCGAACAAGAACGAAGCGCTTGTTTCCTTGACTTCATGTTCGCAAATCTCGGTGACAGCGGCGTTACTCGCGTCATGCGCGCACTTGATGTGTACGCTCGTCACGAGGAAAAGCGCCATCAAGTTTCCTACGGAAGACTCGCAAAAGGCTTTTGAAGCTGCTACAGAGAAAGCCGTCAACGTCTTCTTCAAGTCCTTGACGAGCCGAACTCCGGAAATTGTCGAAATAGCCGTCGCCGGCCTAAAAGTTGTCGTCGATCAGCAAAGTCTGAGCAAAGAGCTTTTGCAATCGTCTTTACGACCGATTCTCGGCTCTCTCGCGCGCCCCGAAAACCTAACGTTGCCGTTGCTTGTTGGTTTGGAGAAACTTTTGGAGTTACTATCGAACTGGTTCAATCCGACGTTAGGCGAAAAACTCTTGGAACATTTACGATTGTGGTTGGAACCAAATGCGCGCGATCCTCTGATCGCCGCGGCGACTGTAAACTTGTTTCATTTGCTTCCAAACGCCGCGAGAAAGTTCCTGGAGCCACTCGTTACGCTCAACATTCAACTCGAGAACGCATTGCCGCCAATCGGTGTGCACTCGGACGTTCACTCGTTGTATCGCAAACCGTTGACTAAATTTTTAGCCCGGTACGCGAAGGACACTGTGGATTTTTACGTCGCTCGATTGGATCAACCGCAACACTTTAACCGCTTTTTGGAAACTATTCGCATCAGCGAAGGGAACAACATTTTATGGGAGTTGGAGGCGAATTACGAAAAGATTTTCGATAATTCGTTCAACAAAAAGTACTTCCTCCCGAGCAGTTCGACCCCGGCCCAGCTCGCGCAAGCTGCGGCGGCGGGCGCTTCGAACTCTCCGGGCGTAGATGGAGCGAAGCAAGACGGCGAAAATTCTCCAGCGCAACGCGTCGAGATTTCTCCGGAGGAGCGCATCGCTCGCGCAAAAGCAATGGGACTTTCCGGCATCGGTTCCGGATGCGACTTGGCCTCGTTCAACGCCATCAAATTGTGCTGCGTTATGCTCAAGATGATGCCAAATATGAGCGAAAGAACTCGAGCGGGTATTCGCGATGCTTTGTGGAAGCGATGGAACGATCCGGGACGACTCGAGCGTCTTCGCCGAGAGGAGATGTTGAGTTTGTCTGAACTTTTGGAGTCGAAGCGAATAGTGAAGTGCTTTTTGAGGTGCGTCGACCGCGATCGCATGGGCGAAGTCGAACTCTTGTTCGGTATTTTACCAATCATGTCAACAAAAACGTGCGTCGATTTGACGTTTGCGAGAGAATTCATCTCCGATCGCGTGGGTGGGAGTTACAAACCCGAGCAGAAGAGAGCTATTTTAGAATTCTTCTTATCAGATTTCAAAGCCAAGTTCAAAGCGGCTTCGAAAAAAGACGCGGACGAGGAACAGACTGCGAAAGATGCGGACGCCTTAGTAGCAAACTTGAAGCTCGTCGTCTTACCGATGTTGACGAGCTCCTTGGAAGGATGCTCGAAGAGTCCTAAGAAACTCGCCGAGGCGCGTTTGATTGTCAACAAAGACGCGGTGTCCAGCATCGTCGGAGACATTTTAGATTACGTGGACGACGAGTTGCCCACGCAAGTATTCTTCAACGAACAGTTCCGGGTTCAGCTTCTGCAACTTGCGACGTTACTTATTCGATGCTTGCCAGACGATCTCGTCAAGCATCGAAAGGAGCTGATCAAGTTTGGCTGGAACCACTTGAAGCGGGAAGACCGCGCGTCGAAGCAATTTGCGTTCGTCAACGTGTGCTACTTCTTAGAAGCGTATCAAGCGCCGGAAAAGATTATTTTGCAAGTCTTTGTTGCGCTTCTTCGTGCATGTCAACCGGATGCGAAGGAGTTGGTCAAGATTGCGCTCGACGCTTTAGTGCCTGCGTTACCAAAACGACTTCCGCGAGGCGATCACAAGTATCCAATTTGGATTCGATACGCAAAGAAAATTTTGGTCGAGGAAGGTCACTCCGTGCCGCACTTGATTCACGTGTGGAACTTAATCGTTGATCACGAATCACACTTTTACGAGTCCAGAGCGCAGTTTGTACCCCAAATGGTCAACTCCCTGTCGCGATTAGGTTTGCCGTCCTCGGCGCCGATCGAAAATCGCATCGTTTCCATCAACTTGGTCGAATTGATTTTGAACTGGGAAGATCGTCGCAAGGACCCTGCAGAGTTCTTAGCATCGAAAAAAGCCGCGCAAGACAAGATGCAAGAGGAAGAAACACGCAAGGAAGACGAAGACATGAAAGATGCCTCGGATGGTGAAGACGACGAGAACGATAAATCCGCATCGAAGAAGAAGAAAGGTGGTAAAGCTACCGCCGCGGCGTCGAAAAAACCAACACGCGGTGGTGCTCGTGGTAAGAAAGTTGAAGCCATCGACGACGAGGAAGGAGAGGAGGAAGAGGAAGAAGAGGAAGAGGAGGAAGAGACGCCGAGAAAATCTACCCGAGGCGGTAAGCGCAGAGGCGCGAAGAAGGACGACTCGGAAGCGGAAGATACGCCAGAAAAGAAGACTGCCGTGACAACCCGCGGGAAGCGTGGCAGAGCTGCAGCGGCGAAGAAAGAGGAATCTGAAGAAGAGGAAGATGATGAGGAGTCTGAAGAAGAGTTAGAAGAAGAGAAACCGTCCACGAGAGCGACGAGAGGTGGTCGCGCGGCGAAAAAAGCAAAGACGAGCGCGAAGGACTCTTCTCCGGCGCCATCCACGCGAGGCACGCGAGGCAAAGCCGCTACGACCGCGAAAAAACAAACTACCGCGAAGAAAGCAACCAGAGGTAGTCGTCGGGGGAAATCCGAAGAAGCCGAGGAGGAAGAAGAAGAGGAGGAGGAAGTCGAAGAAGAAGAAGAAGAGGAAGAGGAAGAAGAAGAGGAAGAGGAAGAGAAGAAGAAACCCTCGAAGAAAGAAGGCACGCCTGATGGTAACATCCAATCTGCAATGCTCAAATCCGCGCCTTCTTTACTCACTCAACCGTCTTTAACCGGTGTCGCTGGTGGCACCGCTTCGGATAACAACGAACCGGAATTTTCGCCGTCCCCGGCGATGGCTGAAATCACCGTGAACTTTCTCGTGCGCATGGCGTTTTTAACTGGCGAAGGTAAAGATCAAGTGATGAAGGAACTCAACGCGAAAACGTTGAAGTTACTGAAACGCGCGATGACGATTTGGAAAACTGCGCGCGTAAAGTTTACGTTTATCGACAAACTATTGGCGTTGGCAGAACAAGCCGGACAAGATTCCTCGTCTGCTTTGGGTACCGGTTTGGTCGTTTTCGACTTGGCGCTCGAGTGCGAAGTTGAAGGATTTGTTGAACAGAATGTCAATCAAATCGCGCAATTTATCGACCCATGCGTGTCGAGCATTTCCGCGGAAACGCACAGAATGCTCGCAAAAGTGGTCGCTACGGCGATGACGAAGAAGATGCGCACGCCGGAAGAATTGGTTGCGAAGCAAACGGAAGCGGCGGCGCCGGGCGATCAGCAACAGTCGAAGAACAAAGACGGCGATGGTACCGATGGTGGCGACAAGAAAGACGGCGACGATAAAGTCGCCGTCAAGACTGAACCCATGGATACGGATGCAAAACCGCCCGCGCCTGCAGCGAATACGGGTTCCCAAGGCCAACCGCCGACGCAAGTCTCGGCGTCGGCGTTGTTATCTCCCGAGGCGAAAATTCTTCGTTTGAAAATTGATGAGACGTGCGCGAAGAGAATCGGTGCCGCAATCACGGGCCAACCGGCGTTGCCGAATTCGCAGGCAAACAGTCCTTCTTTATCCGGCGTCCTTGTCTTGCTCGTTGAGCTCGGGAGAGAGTGTCCGGAGGCTTTGGATCGCTATTTGCCGGCGCTGATCAAATTGTTGTCGAGGTTGACGCAAGAGTTAAATTCAGTTTCAACCGCGCAACAGCAACAACGCATCCTGCAACAACAATCCTCGCGAAACCGTTCGCAGAGCTCAAAGCTAAAAGAAGAAAACGCTCCGGTCGCCGAGTATGGTTCCGTCGCGCACTGCGTGGCGGAGTGCGTTAGAGCGGTTGCCTCTCGCGTCGTCGCAGCTGGCGTCATCGATCATAAGCAATTATTCTTACGGATGTTGTTGCAATTGGTCAACGATAAAGGCACGCACGGTGCGGTATTGGTTGCCATCTTAGACGCGTTGTGCGATTGGGTCGATGATGCGGCTTTAGGGCCGTACGATCCGTTGCGATCGTACACAATTTCGGCGGCGACGACCCAAGTGACCGAGACTGCAAGTAAAATATCGACGACGACGACGGCGACGACGACGGCAGCCGCTACTACTACACCCCCAGTTTCCACCAGTATATCTGGTTCGAAACCGAAAAAACGCCGTATTGGTAGCCTTAGCGATAAAGAAACCGTTTTATTTCTTTCAAAGATGGCGCAGCTCACTCGCATGGGTCTCGAAGCCACGCAAACGAAGGATTGGGAGAACAAACTCTTAGGCGCTATTTATAAACTGTGCGCGCCGGGTGGGAAACACGACGAAATCCTTCGACGCGAGGTGTTTGCAAAAGTCGAACGTCAACACTTGCTTGGCTTACGGACGCGGAACCCACTGTTCAAGGATAAGTTCTTCCAGCTGTACGACGTCGCGATTGGGCAGTCGCTCTTTCTGCGTCTGCAATATATCGTCACCGTGCAAGAATGGGATGCCATGGCGGATACGTTTTGGCTCATGCAAGGTTTGGATTTGATCTTACAGCTATTAGCGGAGGACGAAAAAGTCACGCTAGCGCCAAACTCTGGAGTTGTCGCAGGTCTGTTCCCGGACTCGGAAGATCCAAAGATGCCTCCGCCTGGACCGCCGGATGGTAACAAGACTGCGCCAGCGTCCACGAAGAAGGGTAAAAAAGCATCGTCGTCGGCGAAAGACGTCGACAACAAAAAAGACGTCGACGAAATCGCGGAATTATTCGCGCGTCACTCGAAGTTTATCAAACAAAGTGGTGCTCTCCGCGTTTCTGATTTGGTAGCCCCGCTTCGTAAAGTTGGCAAACGCAACACGCACGTCGCTTATTACCTCTGGGTTCTCATCTTCCCGATCGTTTGGCAAACCTTACAACGCGAAGAGCAATTACAATTGGCAAAACCCATGATCGGGCTGCTTTCGAAAGAATACCATCAACGACAAGCGGCCGTGCGTCCAAACGTCATTCAAGCGTTGTTGGAAGGCATCTCCTTATCCCAGCCGCAACCGAAAATCCCTTCGGAGTTGATTAAATTCTTGGGCGGTAAGTTCAACGCATGGCACATTTCCATCGCGTTATTGGAAAACCACGTCGTTAGATACCCGCAAGAAAACCGATGCTTCGACGCGTTGGCTGAATTGTATCGCCTGTTGGATGAAGGAGACGTGCTCGTCGGTTTATGGCGTCAAAGATGTGCCGCAGATGTCACGCGCGCCGGTCTCGCTCTCGCGCAGCACGGTCACTGGCAGCAAGCGCAAGACGTCTTCTTTCAAGGCATGCAAAATGCCACCAGCGGTCAGTTATCCGGTGTGTCTAAAACTGAAGTGTGTAATTGGGAAGCGCAGTGGATTCAGTGCGCGCAACAGTTGAACCAGTGGGACTTACTTGCTGACTTCGCGAAATCCGTTAACCACGGCGGGTTGCAATGTCACACCAGTTGGCGATTGAACGAATGGAACACGTTGAGGGACATTTTGCCTCCTGGACACGTATCTGAAGTTGAAGAAACGGCAGAGATTATGTGTGTTCGCGCGTACTCTCGTTTACACACCGGACGCATTCGCGATGCCGAACAGCATTGGGCAGCTGCCGTGAAGAGAGCGTTGGATCGTTGGTGGTCTTTACCGGAAACGGGCGCGAACTGCCACGTCCCAATGCTCCACGCCTTTCACGTCATCACAGAAATCCAGGAGTCTCGGAAAGTCATGCACGAGCTCGCGAATTGCACCAGACCGGGGCACCAGAACCCACAACATTCGCGAACGTTAGTGCAGGACGTTTTGGAAACGTGGCGTTTACGGACGCCAAACGATTGGGATCCGATTCCATGGCACAATCAAGTGTTATCGTGGCGAGGATTCATGCATGACATGATTGCAGGAGCACAAAAGAGCATCCAGGAGGTACACCCCAACGTTGCGTCGCACGCGACGGGTCACTCTCTCGACCAGTTGGGCATGCGCGACAGAGCGTGGGCGGTGAACAGGTTTGCTCGAATCGCCAGAAAGCACAACTTGCCGGAAGTGGCTTTGAGCATTCTCTCCACGCAACGGCCGCACGTGGAAGTACAGGAAGCTTTCGTAAAACTCTCGGAACAATCGAGAGCGTATTTAGACATCGAAGACGAAGCCGTGTCTGGATTGAACGCGCTCGATTCGACGTCTTTAGAATATTTCGCCCCGCATCATCAAGCGAAACTCTTTCACTTGAGAGGTCAGTTCCAAGAGCGATTAGGCGACGTCGACGGCGCGCACGAAAGTTACGCCACGTCAGTGTCCTTGTGCGCGCAGTTACCGGAAGTTTGGAACACGTGGGGTGAGTATTGTCAAATGCGAGCGGATCAAGCGAACGCGGAAGAGGAAGCAAATGGTAGTGCAAACACGGGCAAGTTAAACGCCGACGGTACTCCCATCGAAGGCCAAGCAGCCTTTTGGACCGAGCAAGCGGCGACGTGCGTCTTACAATCCATTAAACATTCGCCCAAGGATCACGGGAAGAGAGTGGTGAAGATTATTCACGCGTTGGGCTTTTCAAAGCATCCCGTGGCAGTCGGCAGAGCGTTGCAAAGACATGTGGATGCCATCCCATTATGGGTTTGGATAGACTGGATCCCGCAGTTGTTGTTAGTCTTGCTCAGACCGGAAGCGCCGCACGCCAAAGCGGTGTTGACTCGATTGGCGTGCGCGCACCCGCAAGCGGTATATTACCAATTGCGAACGTTCTTGCTCGAACGACGAGACGCTTTGGCGCGAAAAACGCAAACGTACAACCAACTCGAAAATACTCCTGTCCCTAAAGACGAAGAGGAGAAGAAAAATCGTGAGCTTTCCTTGAAGAAAGCGCAGTCGTCTTTGGCCGAAGCGCGCGCGGTGTTTCAAGCGGCGAAAGAAACGGTCGATAAACTTCGCGCAAAGTTTGGCAACTTGGTCGCTGAAATTGAAGTTTTATTGAGCGAATTGTGCACTCGATTCGGCTGCGCGCCGGAGGAGCGCTTGTTAGTCGTCGTACACACGTTGTTACACCGATGTTTCAAGTACCCGTGCGCTACAACGTCTGAGGTTCCGGCGCCGTTCAAGAAAGAACTCGCCGGAGTCGCCAAGGCGTGCTTCTCTCCGGACACGTCTTCCAAACACGCCGAGTTCGTGAAGGAGTATAAATCTCAGTACGAACAAGATTTGGACCCGGAGTCGAAATCAGCGAAGGATACGTTTCCGAAAACGTTGGAGCAATTGATTCAAAAGTTGAAAAAATGGAAACGAAAATTGAGCGAAGACGTCGAGAGACGCGTTCCGAATTGTTTGCGATTGGAGGACGAATTACCAAAATTAAGAGACGTGCAATTTCGCGAAGTCGAGGTGCCTGGTTCCCACAAAGCGGAAGTGGCCGCGTTGGCGGCATCAGCAGCCTCTGGTTCAGCGGCAAAAGATCACGCAAAATCGCGGAATCGATTGGTATGGATTGATTCTGAAGTCGACGTCGTTCGCAGACACGGCAACGCGCACCGCGTGATTACGTTTGTCGCCGCGGATGGGACCGAGCACAGGTTTGCGGTGCAAACGTCCTTGACGCCCCAGGCAAGAAGTGAAGAGCGTACGTTGCAATTGTTGGAAGCTTTGAATGCGGTTATGGAACGCCATCCGCAATCGAGACGACGAAACTTGACATTCTACGCGCCGACGGTCATCCCAGCTTGGCCTCAAGTTCGACTGGTCGAAGACGACAAGAATCAAGGGACGTACGGGGAAGTCTACGAAGCCAATTGCGCTCGTTACGGACGCGATCCGGATATTCCGATGGAACTCTTCAAAGCGGCGTTGAATCCAGCCGTTCTCGGTCAAGTCAGTGGACCGGAAGCTGTTCTCGAGTTGCGCTTGAAAGCGTTCATGGATATCGCCAGTCAACACGTCACAGAGAACATCTTCTCGCAGTACATGTACAAGACGTTACCGAATGGCGCGCACTTATGGACGTTTAAGAGACAACTGTGTCAACAACTGGCGTTATCTTCGTTCGTTTCCGCGTTGTTAAGAATCGGTGGACGTACCCCGAGGAAGATTTCCTTCGCCAAAAATACCGGCAAGGTGTTCATGTTGGACTTTTACCCGAACTTTGATTCCAACGGTTTAGTCGAATACGCGGAACCGGTGCCGTTTCGTCTCACGAGAAATTTGCACGCCTTCTTCACGCCGTTTGGCGTCAAAGGTGACTTTGTGGCCACCATGTCCGCGGCTGCGCAAGCGTGCGCCACCCCTGGTCGAAACGTGCGCATGCACTTGGACGTGTACTTCCGCGACTCGTTGACCATTTGGCCGTGGCGACAGCAGCAGCAAGCGCAACAACAAAACGTCGACGCGAACGACGCCGCCGCGAAAACGAGTGCCGCTGCTGCCGCGTTCTTCTCCGAACCCGACGCCTCTATCGTCAACGAAATGGCCAAAGCGAATGTCGAAGAAGCCATGAAACGCTTACCAATCATCGCTCCGATTCCAACCGCGAAGTCCTTAATCGCCCAAACGCAAGGCGGCGGCAACGACGCGCAGCAGTTGCAATCGGTGCAAAAAGGTGTCATTCATTTGGTCGAAAGCGCGTTGAACCCGAAGAATTTAGCGCGCATGGAAGTGTCCTGGCAATCTTGGTTGTAATGTAATAACTCTATCATATTAATATAATAATAAGCTACATCGTATCTCTTCGCTCCATCATCGTCATTCTCCGCACAACTTCTCCACAGTACTACTATTAGGGGAAAATGAACAAACGAACTACACAGAAAAGGGGTTTTGATGTCATCATCATCAGCATCACTACCTTCGTACCGCCGCACAGAAACCTTAGAATTCTCCAAATCTATCCCTTCGTCGATCTTGGACGATATCTGTCCCTCTCGTTTGAAATCAACATCGACTTTTAATGCCGTCAAACACACGCGAGAAGAGGCGAAAAAAAACTGCGTCGGGAAACGAGTTGAAGATTCGAACCACCCGGCGTATCCTTCGTACGGATTATTCGCGTCTCGGAAGCTCTCGAGTTTGGAGCGCGTGATTGATTATCACGGTTTCGTGACTTTGAACGGGGAAGAGGATAAAGAGAGCGATTACACGTATTCGTTTGCAAAGAGACGGTTGGTGCGAAAACAGTTGGGACGGAAGCGAGATTTTGCAACGACTTTAGAGGCATTCGGGAAAAGCCGAACGCGGAGTTTTTTGAATATCGCGACCGAGTGGGGGATTTAAAGTGCGGAATCCGAGTGAAGAAAGGCGAATGGATTGGAAAAGGAGATGAAATATGCGTAAATTACGGGAAAGGGTTTTGGTTGCATCGATTCGGGAGAGAGGCTTTGGAGAAGGCGTCGCTCTCGACGAGGGGTCCCCGTCGAGGAGGGGAAGGTTGAATGTAGCTTTTTAAAGAGGAGACATCAGTGCACGTTGTATTACGAATAGATAAGTAGGTATAATAGAATCTAGTACAATTATCAGTCGTCGTCGTCGCTGCTTTCGTCGTCTTCCGACTCGCTCTCGGCTTCTCTCAACCATTTCACGAACGGCGCGGCTTTCTTTAAGAAGACCAAATCTTTCTCCTCCGCGTCGTCTTTTTCATCCGCCCAGGCTAAAATGGCCGATTCAGAGAGGACGTCGGCGTCGTATAAAAGATGTAAGATCTTTGCAAACGCGTTGGCAACGTGTTTCCCTTGACAGTCTTTGAACGCGCCTTCTTCGGCGCAAAATTCTTCCAACGTTAACAACACTTCCACCTGGTCGTCTTCGGATTTGAGAAACTTGGCGAGCAACGGCGCGTAGCGTTTGACGTGTTTTTTCACTCTCGAAACGCACTCATTGGCATCGGATGGGAATTCAGTTGGAAAGAGTTTACGAAACTGCTTGTCGCATTTGGCAGTTGGAGGCATGGATAACGCAAACATGGCGCACAAAACGTACCGCGCGATATCCGCGAAGGTTCTGTTCTCAGCCATTTTCAAACCTTGAAGCTCCACCGTAACGTTTTCGTCGATGGTATCGTCGCGCAACGCTCTCAAAAAGGTTTCCGAGACTTCTTTGTGGAAGTGCCGTTCGTCGGCGTCGGAGTCGGAATCCGAATCTTCCTCCATTTCGTCGTCCTTGTCTTCGTCTTTGTCACCCGGCGCGTTCGCTTCTTTTTTGACTTCAATCTCGCCTACTTTGTTAATGCTACTTTTCATCTCGTTCGGATAAGTTCTCTTCTTTGGAACCACACCCGGGACTAGCGATTTCGTTCGAAACGATGGGCATATCCATCGGTAACCTTTGCCACCGGCGCCGACGGATTGAGCGTTAGAGCACTCCTCATCCGGGCCTAAATGTAATTGCTCGGCAAACTTCTTCGCCATTTCTTCACCGTATAAGTGTTCGAAGTCGTTGTGATGATGATGATGATGCTCGTCTCTTTCCAAGTGCGACCCGTTCGAATCTTCACCAGACATTGTCGACGACGAGTCCGAATCCGAGTCCGAATCCGAGTCCGAATCGTCGTCCTCGCACGACGATTGAGGCACGCAGCCGATTCGAGAGTTTGGGGCGAGCTCAAAGTTTTTCCCGATAACTACTTCGGTACCAACAACGGATCCGGCATGGATGATGGCCTTTTCGCCAATTTTAGCGTTGCAACCGACGAGCGCGTGCGTGAGTTTCGCGTCGTTATCGACGATGCATCCGTCAAAGAGAACGCAGTTGGTGATGGTGACGTTTGAGCCGATGGAACAATTTTGACCGATGATCGCGTCTCGCAAGACACATTTCGCGCCAATTTTCGTGTTTCTGCCAAGAACACATCCCGACTGAATGAACGCAGATGTATCTACGGTCGCGTCGTCGTCCGCGAACGAGTTCTCGAATCGGGAAACGCAATGGCCTTTTCCCGTTGCAATCCTGCGATAGTTGCTCTTTCGAAACTTCGTCCCTTCTTTATTCGTGTTGTCGAAGAGCACGCAGTTTCCATCGATGGTTTGCGGGTGGCAATACCCTCTCACCAAATCTCTTCCAATCGCGCCAAAGCTTCTCGCATCGTTCGCTCTCGCGCAATACTCTCTCCCCAAATCGATAAAGTGCGCGTGCAACTGGTTGCCTAACTCGCGTTCGTCGAGAACGCCGCACACAAAATCTTTCCGAATAGATTGGTAATCGAAATTGTCCGTGAACAACATCAAAACTTCCGGCGAGCAAATATCCACGCGTAAATCTCGAGCGTTCGTTTCTACTTCCACTTCTTCGTGTTCGCTAAATAAAGCGGCGTCGATGGTAAACGGACCTCCTGTGGCTTTGGTGACGCCTCCTTTAGATTCTTTAAACGCGACAATCTTGAATTCATCTTCGTTTTTGTTGTCGATGTTGTTCGTGTTATTATTATTACTATTACCGTTCTCGCTCTCTTCTTTATTACTGCTCGAACCGCCGGAGCTCCAAAAACTCGTCCTCGCTAACCCAAGCATCAGCTCTGCTTCGCAAAACTTCCCTTCCCTCGAGTCTCTCTTGTCTCTCGCGAAACACAGCGTCGCCACGCACAACTTATCCTTCTTCCTCCTTTGCTTATGTTTTGCCACCGCTCGGGACAAATCCACATTCGCCACGATATCTCCAGTGCACAAAATGAAATCATGATTGATCACTTGCTGCTGCTCGACGAATCGCAACGCGTCGCCGACCGTTTCCTGTTATTATCATACGTGTGAAAGGTAAGTCAAACGGTCTCTCGCATCGCGCGCCATCGAACAAACGTAACAAACAATCGCGAGAGCGCAAAGACGACGAGAAGAGAGAATTGCCATCAAAATCTATAAATAAACGTACCAAATTCGCGCTTTGCAAAAGCCGTATCGTAAACCTAGCCCCGGTCGCGTTCGCCCCGGCGCCGCTGTTCCCTTTCTTCGCGCTCGACGACGACTCGCACAAAAAACCGCCTCTTCGCTTCCCGTGCTTTTCAAGAGCTTCCCTTTGCTTTTTCCCGCACACCACGAATATCTCCTTCGCACCGTTCGAGATTAAAAACTCCAGCGTTCGATCGAGCAAAGCGACATTCGCGAGTGGGAGCAAACAGTTCGGCACGGATGATGATGACAACGTTTCGTCGTCGTCGTCGTCATCCGACCGACGATGACGATGCGATAAAGGCCGGAAATGGTCCGAGGTGTGATGGTGCTCGTCAAAGTCGCACAAGACGACCGCTTGGAGGGTCTCTTTCGCGTGGTGGTCCGAAAATGCCATGACGTGTCGTTAAGTAAAGCGCGCGAGGGAACACTTTTCTCGCGCGTGTGTGTATGAGAGAGAGGTTTTCGATGCGCTTTTCTTTGTCGTGAGTGAGAGCCCTTTTTAACTTTGAAGAAGAGTTTTGTTCACTTTGATGTGATGAAGAAGAAGGGAAATTTTCGTCTATTTCTGCGCGAGATGAATGTGCAATGATGCATTATGTGTGAACATCTAGGACTATAATAATAGATAACAGAGCGGCTAAAAGCAGCTCATTATAATACAAATGAGCTAATGTTGAGTGCGCATGTGGTACTTTAAACCTTGAGCTTGACGATACCTCTTCTCGCAAACATGGCACTCGTACGGTCTCTCGTTCGTATGAGTACGCTTGTGGTACTTTAAACTAATAGCGTGACGAAACTTCATCTCGCACACATCACATTCATACGGATTCTCGTTCGTGTGAATACGCTTGTGCTTTTTCAAATTACTAGAATCACGAAAAGCTTTATCGCACACATCGCATTCGTACGGCCTCTCGTTCGTGTGAATACGCATGTGGGTTTGCAAAGCACCAGATTGAAGAAAACGCTTCTCGCACACATCACATTTGTACGGTTTCTCGTTCGTGTGAATACGCATGTGTTCAGCCAAATCGGATGGAGTTTTACACATCTTCTCGCAAACCTCGCAAAAATAAAA
>Ga0302137_1000732_pt1 | contig 14596 bp, 26 predicted proteins | sample CBN3_SCM_MG_FD_203127 | JGI IMG/M metagenome (GOLD analysis project Ga0302137, IMG submission 203127) | Marine microbial communities from Western Arctic Ocean, Canada - CBN3_SCM | ecosystem: Environmental > Aquatic > Marine > Oceanic | place: Canada: Western Arctic Ocean | collected 2017-09-15 | reverse complement strand
TAGATGAAGCTTGGGCTGATGCCTTTGATGCGCGGCTCAACTGCCTCAGCGTAAGGGATAGATACAAGTAAGACTTTTGACCAGCCATTGAATCGGTTGCCTATCCATAGGTGCCGATCCTTGGTGTTGGGGTCAAGCTTGGAGGTTGTGAACTCCAGCCCCATGCCTTCGCCCCATTTAGGAAGCACCAAGTTCTCAAGGTCATGAAGCACGCCTTCCTTGCCTGTCCGAATGGAAGGGGAAACGATTAGAGCCAGGGCGTTCTGGTTCTCGTAGCAATGCCTGACCAGCTTGAACAGGAGGCCAAGCGTCTTGCCTGACCCTTTCTCTCCGTAGGCTAAGATAAACTTACCCGAGTCCTCGAACAGCTCTTGCTGCGTAGGGTTGAGGTCAGGGCACCAGTCGCCACCAGTGGCCTTGGCCGGTGCTTTAGATGGCGGCTCCTCCAGAGCTGCAACCATCGCATTAATTTCTTCGTCAGTCTGCATTGTCAGGTGAGATCGTGACTGGCCCAGTGGACTCAATCTTAATGGCGTTAACTATAGGCGTGAATCCTGGCTTGCCGCGCTTGACTACCCCGCCCTCGCCGGCATCAGCAAGCTTCTGCTGTATGATGGCCTGTGTCATGGAGGCCTTAAGGGAGCGATCATACGTCCGTCCCTGTATCTCTAGCAGTCTTGATCGGTCCTGTCGAAGCATTTGCTCTTCCTCCAGCGTCAAGCCGCCTTCTTCCAGTCGTGAGTTAATGCCCTCAACTTCAGACATGATTTCCACAAAAGTCTTAGTCATCCCGCCGCCAATGATTTCCACTGACTTAGTGAAGTGGGTGTTGTGAAATTTCTGTAACGCCTCGGCAGACTTCATGGCCTGGGGAGACAGCCCGATAGCTCCAAGGCCTTCCTTGAGGTTGGAGTCCTCAGCAATCAGTGCTTCAGCAACGCGCTTCTCGGTAAGCAGCGCCTCGCCAGAGACTCGACTCAGCTCTTGCTTGCGGCCGAGGTCGGACATGTCATCAGGCACAGACGGGGCGTCGATGTTCTTCGCTTCGGCGGCCGCGCCCTTCCTTCCTTTGTTGGCACGAGTGTGCCTTGATCGGAGATCTGGGTCGGAGTGGACTTGTGAGCGAAGACACCCGTACGTAATACCTAGCAGCTTGGCCGCCCCGCTCATGGAGCCGGCTTCACGGATAGCTACGTCTATCTTTGATTTCTGGTCAGGGCTTATGGATGTATCCCTTGGTTGTCTTGGTTGTGCAGTGACCTAGGTGACGTGCAACTTGCAGCTCTGCCAGCTCTTCTTGCAGCTTCTGGATAAGGCTGAGCTTCTCTTCCTTATAGGCGTAGGTGGCGTAGGTGTGACGCAGCCCATGGAAAGTATAACCCCCTAAGCCCACATCGTCGCACAACTTCCTGAACTGCACGGAAAGTCCAGCCCTTCTCGTTGGTGATAAGTATTTCGCTCTCTGCTTAGGGAATAGGTATCTAGCGCTGGTTGTTGGTACGCTCTTAAGAATTTCCTGGAGCACTCCACTCATGGCGAAGGGGCCAACGCGTCGGTCACGCTTGTCAGTCCACACGGTGATGCTCTTGTCTTTGATGCAGTCCCATTCCATGCAGCATATATCGCCCAGCCTGAGGCCGGTCTCGTAGGAGCAGCGGGTTGCGAACTTCCAGAACTCAGAACTGGTGGCGGCTATGAGTGCCTCAACATCCCGAAGCCTGAATAGTTTTATGGGGCGGGGTTCCTTCTGTGAATGATTCATCTTCTCCTTGGAGACACTCACCGCAGAAGCAGGGTTCCCTACGCGCCAGCCCTCGTCGGCACAAAACTCAAGGAAGGTCTTGATGGCGGATAGGGTGGTGGCTCTGGTTGAGGCCTTAATGCCGGCAGAGTAGCTATTTATGTAGTTGGATACGTGCCCCAAATTAACAAAGGCAGGTGGCCGTGTTTCCAATTTGCTCTGCTTCAACCATTTAGCCACTGTGGTCTGGCTGTTATGAATTGTTTTCTGGGAACGAGAGCGTAAGCCCATCCTCTCTAACCATTTCTTAAGGGCGGTGGACAGGGTCACCTTCTTGCCTGCAACAATGCGGGTGATGACATCTGCCGTGAGCACCTGTGCCTGCGCCGCCAGCTCAAGGGCCTCAAGGTTAGACTCCTTAACCACCAACTCAGCCCTTGCTTTGTTCTTAGATCGGGTTGACACCTCTTTCTGTCGCCCGCTCTCGCCCTTAAATAGGGCGTAATAATACCCATTAGGTTTTTTCACTATCTTCATGACTGCCTTTCTTATGTGTTTCCTTCCACCGTCGCAGGAAATCCCCCCTCATAGTGCCTAGGTAATCCCTAAGCATATGATTCTTGACGGTCGCTTTGCGGCGGGCAATGCGACGGTTCAAGTCAAGCAACCCCGGGGGCTTCCTGGCTCTATTAAGCTGCTTAATCTGATATCGTTTGCGGCTGGCTATTCCGGCATGGATTCTAGCCTTCCGAACTTCTTCAGCGACTTCCGCCTTAAGCTCAACAACCTTTGCCTCGCGCCTGCGCTTGTCCTTATTGAAGCGGTCCATAGTTTCCCCGTACTGGGCGCTTATGTTCTCCAGTATGCTATCAGACTCGAAGGCCTTGGCTAAGTCTTCCTCAGGGATTTCGTACTTCACGACTTTGCATCCACTTAATCACAAGTGGGTAGTAATAGTTTCTCCATTTAGATGAACGCTTGAGGTAAGTAAACTTGGGGCGCTTGCGGAGGTAATCCTCCACCCTGCGCATGTCCTTCTGTTCATCAAAGTCACACCCACAGGCCTGAGCGAACCGCTTCATCTCCTCAACCTCCACCCCGTCCCAGCTCACAGAAGCGGAGATCGCTTCAACCTTGGCTTGGGGAAGGCCGCTGGTATCTGCAATCTCCGCTGTAGTGAGAGGCCGGCCGCGTTTCTCCCTAGCCAGGAGGCGGCACAGCACTGGGGGATATCTGTCTAGGCGTGTCCAGAACATGGTTATTCAGCACATCGTACGAACGACGTGACCACAACCTATACTAAGTGTATGGATTGTCAAACCTTTTCCGCACATTGGAGGAGGGGCCGCTCCTCATCCCTCATTAGGTTATTCATATAGCCTTGCATTTGAATGATTGCTTCGTTGGCAGCAATCTCCTTTATGCCATCATCGTTGTAGTGTTCCCAATAAGCCTCCATCCCTTTTGCGCCCTCGGCCATCTTCAACACTATTTCCATTGCTTCTTTGTTATTCATAGTCTCTGATCCCCATTACGTACGGGAAGCGCGGCACCCCGTCCGGCGTGAGTTGGAAGTACTTGATGGTGGCGCGCTTGCCTACTTGCGCTGCTGCCACTCCAAGCAAGTCCTTCAAGTATGCGTGTGTCCCTTTCACGTTGGAGGTGAAGGGTCGGCCGGCCTCGGTCTCAAACTTGAAGTGCTTGACCGTGCCTGCCCTGTTACCCCGACCCTCTTCGTAGCCGAGGATCGTGTACTCGCCATCAATGAACTCCTTACGCTTCAAGAGTTTTGATGACCGCTTGTTCTCGTACGGGACATTGAACCTAATCATCTGCCCCTCGTAGCCGAGCAATAAGTAGTCCTCGAACTTCTTGTCGAGCTGCTCAGGGGTTTCTACGATTTCCGTATACACGCCCCGAATCCCGTTGTGGTATCTCTCCGAGTGCCCCCCTATGCTAGTGTATGGCTCAAGTATGCTGAACCTATCAACAAACCGGTCACACGATAACGCTTTCTTCCGGAGGCCAGTCACCGGCACATCATATATGTGATACTCAACCATCTCCTTACTCTCCTTCAGGTGCTCCGGCGACAGGTTCTGCTTACGGATTAGGTGAATGAGTGCGTTGAAGTCATCCTTCAGATCGTGGTTGTAGAGCTCACCATCCAGTACGGCATCTGGGTACTTGGCGAAGAAGTCAACCAGCGCCTCACTGATGTGTGGCACAGCCGTGATAGGCTTACCCGTTCTCGTAGCCAGACCATCCTTGGTGGCGATGCAACGCACCCCATCCAGCTTAGGCTGGGATATCACAGTGACATTGCCTAGCGCATCCATCACTTCCTGATGCCTGTTCTTATTCTTGAAGTCCTGCGCAAGCATGGGCTTGAAGAACTTGTCCTTATCAATGGCTGTGATGTCCTCGTAGTAGCCCTTGTCGAGCTTCTTCTGGTGCTTGGCTTGCGCTTCCTTGAGCGCCTGCTCTTCACCGGTGGTGGCGTTGGCACGACCTTCGTTCTTGCCTGCGCACTCGGTCCAGTTGTTGATTATCTTTGCCCCATCATGCTGACCTGACGTGGTTCTAAACCTGTTGCCGCCTACCTCAATCTCCCATGACTGAGTTTTTCCAACGGTGGTTTTCTTATATAGTATTGGTAGTTTCATGTTAGTCTACTTACTGACTCTGGCTTTGAACGCCGTGCAGTGCTTCCAGTGCACGCTTGGCCGCCCTTCTTTGGGCAGCGATTCCGCGACGTGTCACGCGGTCTTGTTCTTTTTGAATGGCCCACTGCGTCTCGATGAGGGTCTCCACGTCAGCTTGGATATCAGCCACGTAGCCTGAGCTCACCATCTTGTGAACTGCCTTTAGTATTTGTGTGTCTGTCATAAGAATTAATGAAAAGAGAGAGCAGGAGGTCACGGCGGAAGGATGTGTAAAACCCACGAACAGGCTGGAGAACATACATGGTATGATCGACCTGCTCGATGGCATCCATCGCTGCCCCTGCTCTCTCAGATTATGGAACTAAACCACACGCACGAGCTTGCCGTTGATCTCACGGTACAGCCCCACTTGTAGTTGTTTGAGCGCCATCAATGCAGCGCACTTGTCGGTGAGGCACTTAACCGGCCGGCCCTCGTCGAGCAGCGGGATGATCTCACCTCCCATGACAACGGAGTACTGGTGGCCAGCCTCTTGCTGCACAGGCGTTCCGGGCTGCGCATACTTACTGACGTCAACCTTCCGCGCCAACTTCTTGCGCCGGTACGGGAGGTGAATCTTAGCGTTGGGAGACGCCTTTGCCAGCTCAACGTATCCGGCTATGTAGTCGAGTGCGCCGTCTCGATTAACCCAGATGACACTGTTCTCCTTATGCTGATCACCGGATACCAAGCCCTTGTGGAAGGCTCGTGTTAGGTTGGACGTCAGTGCGTCCAGGTTTGGGAATACGACCTTGCCGTTTCCACGTATCTCGCCCTTCACTGCGGGCCAGATTTCGTTCGCCGCAGAGTTAATGCGGACCGTTGTACTTGATGTTATCATCATATTTATCTTTGATTTTAGGAAGCGCCCTGCCCCAGTCGCCTGAGGCAGGGGCTATTCCCTTACTTAATAGTCTTACCCACACTGGGCAGACTATGAATATAACTTCGACATGCTGCCTTGAGCATCTCTTCTGCCACTGGGTAAAACTCCTCACTGACACGGGTAAACTTCCCGCCTCGAGTTTCCTTCGACAGAAGTAACATGTACTCCCTGACTAATCTTTTATTAACCATCATGATTGTTGTTTCTTTCCAACACCCCTGCCATTTCTATTTCGATAGCAATTTCCAGCGATCTCTCTCCTGATGAGAACTTTTTTGAGTTTTGCTAATTGCCTAACTTTATAGATTTGTTCTCCGTCCTTATTTTCGAGTCGGGAGAAGGCATTCCAAGCACGCAGCATTTCCAATTTAAGTTCCGGCAGTTCGAGGTCATCGAACTCTATTGATATTACTTCGCCAACTTCTAAGTCTGCCGCAGCTTGTATTGCTTCGGGGTATCTTGCGTAGATGTCCAGGAATATGTCTGGGAGTTCTTTATTTATTTTCATGATTGTGTTTTGTTATTTTAACCTTCACCCTTATTCTTCTTTCGTCTCCGTGTATGTCCCACGAGTTATATATTTGATTTAGAATAGGTTGTTTGAGTGTCGGATCAACACCCATATCAACCTTAGTTTCTCCAGGAAACCTCTTACCCTTCCTTTTCTTTTTTCCATAGCGCGACCTCATATAACCTTGGTTGAGTGTGCCTTGATCTTATCGAGGTCAGACATAATGTCGCACATCTCAAGAACGGATCGCGCTTGCTTACTGCAGCCCCCATCACCATCCACGAGCAACTTGCTAATCACCTTGGACATTAGTTTGCCTGGCGGCTTAACCTGGGGCATCGCAACCTGCATTGTCATGCAGCGGTAAAACAAATCACGCGTGGTGCTCTGAACCACTGACAGTTCATTCAATGTATATTTGATGGCTCTTGTGGATTTTTCAAACGCTAATTCGATTGACCTGATTTCCCTCACGTGAGAGAGGGCTAGGCTGTACCCCTCTATATCATTGCACCGCTGACTCTTTGGGTAGTGTTCGCAATCACGCATCTCCGTCGCATCGAGCCGCTCGACATGGTTAGTCGCGTGAGAACTCGGAGCCTTACTGGCGTCTTTCTCGAACTGAAGGCCGAGCTCAAGCGCATGGTGCACTGAGTCCACTAGGTTGCTGTGAATCTGCTCCGCCGCCCTATCAACCCAGCCGCCTCTAGTCGAACCGTAAAAACTTCCCGGTGCCCAAGGCGTCAGCTCATTCTTCTTGTGTTGTGATTTATCACACCACAGAAGCGTGTACCATGCCCCGTCTTCCGCCCCCCCGGGTTCACGGTGGCGGCGGCGGTTCGAGAACCGCGCACCATAGAGGCGACCGAGCGTAAGGCTGCTGTGTGGGTCGATGAAGTCCTTGCCATTAAAGTGAATGCCATAGGACAATATGCCTCGCTCTCCTCTAGCAAGGTTGATTCCGAAGTTGCGTTGAGATATAAGCCCTAGGTCACGCGGCTTGTACTCTGCTAGACTTAATTTTTTCTTTTCTTTCATTGATTTTCTCCAATAGTTGAGGCCAGTTGTTGATTGATAAGCTGCCCTCAAGTCTCCACTGGACAAGCTTAAGGGAAAGCTTCTTCGGTATTTCTATGTTATCAGGTTCGAGGCCAAAGAAGTCCTCAAGGCGGGCGATGTCACTTACCACATGGCTGATGCCAGCTATGGCCCAGCGCTGATTAGTCCGCCGCCTCGACAGCTTATCGAACAACACGCCCACCTCGACGCACATCATCGCGTGGGAGAAGGCTGGGTCATTCGGGTCGAGCACCTCAATCGAACCCTCCCTCTTCAGACATGCACTGGACATCTTATTGGTGGTGGCGGAGTCCCCTGTTTTGTTAACAAGAGTCACCAGCCAGTCGGTGAACCGATTTTGACTTTCTGTAGCTGCCTTTTTTATTCGATACTTCTTGGCCAGCAGGTAATGCGGGCCGTAACTATACAGACAGTCAAGGTCGTCAGCCTCATAATAGACGCTTCGGTTCGATGTGGAATGCGCCTTCGGATTTCCAGCATAGAATGCGTCTATGGTTTTACTTATGGTTCCTCTCATGATTTTTTTGTGCCACTTCACTTGCGCCTACCCTTTGGTATGTCCCACGGGTTCTTGATGATGGTTGTGTGGCCGGCCACATCTGTCACATGCCATTCCTCCTGCGATGGAGAGCGTCGCAGGTGCATCGGTAAACCAGGTTTGGTGGGGAGCAGCTTCTTTATCCGACAGCTTTTGCCCCACTTTATCCCATTCTTCAACAGGATGGTGTGAACCTTCAGTTTGCCCAACTCCTTGAGCCACTCCTCTACCTTTGCCTCCACTGACGTTATCTTTTCCCATAACTCGGCGGGGTTCGGAGTTTGCGTATTCCGTTTCTTCATACATTTTTAATTCCTCTCATTTTCTTCATGCTCTTCCTCTTCTCTATCTATTGCTGTATCTAAGGAGTAGGTGAGCTTAGTCACCGTGCCTATGATTTTCATGACAGCGTCGATGGTGGCCGGGTCTGACTTCATGAGGTTGAGCCTTAGGGTTTCAGGGTTTTTGCTAGAGATTGCCTTGCCTAGCTTGACGAGGCATTCCTCAATCTCTATCACCGATGCGTAGCGTTGGTCATCGGATCTCATTGGTTGATTACCATGGTTTCTCCGAAGGGTGGATCGAAGCCGGGGCATTTGTTAGTCAGCCCCCACAGTACTGGGCAGCCAGGGTCTTCCCCGAAGTCATCACAGTACCCATCAGTCAGGTACACGACAGCTCGTGGGTCCATGCCGGACTCGATGATGTGCTTAAACACAGGGCTGAACCTCGTGCCGCCACCACCTACCGGCTTGAAGTCGGACGGGTCAGACACCTGCTGCTCATGCACCTCGGTGTCACACCAGAGGATGGTTACCTCAGGGTCTACGCCGTCCTGTTCATACTCCTTCAAGGCACCGCACACCTCGCCAACAATGTCACGCAGCTCATCGCCGCACATCGAGCCTGAAGTATCCATGCCGAACACCACCTTGCCGATGCTCTCCTTCTTGAGGGAAGGCAGGACGAACCCTCCCTGCCCACCAAACCCAAGGTAGCGGGTGTTAGGGTAGCGGAATGAGTAGTCCACACGGGCTAGGTCACCTGCCCATCGGGCAAGGATAGTTCGCCAGTCCAGCTTAGGCTCCATCAAGTCCTCGATGAGGCGCTCCATGCCAGCCGGCAGCTTGCCTACCTTCTTGGCAGTGGCCGCAGCCTGCTGAAGGATAACCTTCCAGTTACCCTCCTGAGTCTTGCGGTCAGCGTCAGTAATGTCGCTGCCATCAGGGTTCTTCGGTTCCTCTACACCTCCCCACGGGCAGGGCTGAACGCCTTGGTTGCCATCCCCATCCTGTGACTCGCTTCCTTCGCCCTCGCTTCCTTCGCCCTCGCCCTCGCCCTCTTGCGGCTCACCTCCACCGCCAGACGGTTCTTCTTCAGGACACTCGGGTAGCAGGGCGTATATCTCCTCGGCGCTCATGTTGGCATACTTGTCGTCCAACAACGCACCCTCAGGGAGAACCATCCCTGCTGACTTAACAATGGGGTTGATTGCGTAGTCCGCAGCCACGTTCCACTTGCGGTGGTCGCGGCCATTCATACGCAGTTGATGTTGCATTGCGGGATGCAGTACCTCATGGCACAGCACACCCATGCACTCCTCGGTGGTTAAACCCTCAACGAAGTCGGGGTTATACCATATATATTTGCCGTCAGTTGACATGGTCGGCCGCTTCCTGCACTCAACCCGCTGCATACGCAGCAGGATGGTAGCAAAGAACGGCTGATCCGATACCAACATCGTCGCGGCCTTCTCTATCTTAGGACTCTTCATTTAATATCTACCTCCGCATCGGTCTCTACCCAGCAACGTGCGCCGCAGCTCAATGGCTTGCTGGCGTTGTACACCACCATGCTGGGGCCGTTAATAGACACGCTGTGGGCGTAGTCGTTGGACTTGTAAGTCTTAACGGTCAGCACAGGGTCATCTTTGCCATGCTTAGTGTTGGCCTTGATGATGTGCTGATTGACGTGGATTATAGTTTTCATATCTATGCAGCCAGACACATTGCGCTGGCGTGTTGAACTGCCCATTCGGTGATGGCCTTGTGAGACTTGAAGCGAGCGTTCTTCTTGTTGCGAGAGAAGGCATCCTTCATGCACAGCACGCTGAACTCCTTCGGCACCCTCGACAGGTAGGTAACGAGGTTGGCCGCCGTGGTAGGGTTAGCCCTGTGTGACAGCGCACCCATCAGGGCGTACATCACAGAGGGCTTGTTCTCTGGCACGATTGCTTTCTCGGGGTCTCTGAGCAGCGCATCCACATCGGGAAGCTCATCGGCTACCTCCTTGAACGCGAGGTACTCACTCGCCGCACCATCCCCAACATCGCCAGCAAGAAGCTCGAAGTCTTCCAGTCCGTGGTGGATCTTCTTACCCAGCCTCGCCCAGTTGCGTGGGTTGGGGGTGTTCTTAATGTCACGGGTAGGCTTGAAGGCGGAGAGCAGCTCCGTCTTGAATCGCAGGAAGGCAGGCACCGTAGGTGGCATCCAAGCCTGTATGTTAGCCCAGTCGCACCAGTCGTCAATGTCTGCCTCAATAGGGATGAGGGTGGCACGAGACTTGAGCGGCTCAATCATACCGGTGACGGCAGCCTTGTCTTCGGCGCGGTTAGTCGCACCGCAGAAGACTACGTTGTCATCAATGGTGTGACCATTGACGCGCCGAGCCAGCCAGAGCTGCATCATCGCTGCTTGCACAGCCAGTGGGCCTTGCCCAAGGTCATCGAAGCATGCCAGCGTAGGCTTGGTGGCCGTACACAGTAGCTCTAAGTCGTTGAAGGGCAGGAACTTTGCCTTCGGTTGGTTGTCTTGCATGAATGCAAACGGCATACCCTTAAAGTCTGTGGGGTCACAGACAACGGGGTGAAACCAGATGACATCCCAGCCCAACTTGCGGGCTGCGTCGATGCTGTCAGACTTGCCGATTCCAGGCTCACTGTGAAGGACGAACGGGTCGGCCATCTTCAGTAGCTTCGGCAGGTGGTTAGCGAAGTCGCTAATTTTCATAGGTCTTAATCACTTTCTTCTTACTCTCTTTATTGTCGCTCTCTTGCTCCTTGATGTGTTTCTGGAACCTTTCCACTAGGTCTCGCTCACCAACAGCCCAGCACATAAAGGCCGCCATGAACTCACATTGCGGGGAGTCACCTTCAACAGGCAGGTACAGCTCAATTTTGGGCTGCTCATTCTCACCCTTGTCCAACAGCACAATCGCTGAATCGTTAGGGTTGAGGGTTATTTTTGGATTACTCTTTGCTCTCATAATTAGTAGGCCCCTTGCATCAGGGCTGTGATCTTATCCACGGCCGCCTTGCCCTTGGCTGCGGCATCATCACGGACAGCGCCATCTTCACGCAGGTCACCGGGATTGAATCCACACAACGCCCCCTTGATCTCATCAGCAAGCGCATCCAGTGCTGGATCGTCTGACAGGTTGAGGCGTGGAACGAGGTTCACAATCTCCTCGACGTTGGACACAGTGGTGTCTCGAAACACCTTCTTGTTGTCTGCCATCACCGTCGCGAAGTGGCTGGTGATTTCCAGAAGCCTTCTCCACAGGTCACCCTGCGCATCACCCAGCCGCTGCTTGGTGCGCCTCTCCATGTCCTCACTAAGCGATGCCATCGTGTCATCAGCTAAGTCCACCATGAAGTTGCCTGCATCAGGCATTGACCGTGGCTCGAAGTCAGCCTTGAAGCGTTCTCGTATCTCTTCCGGCGCGGGGTAGTCTGCTTCATTAAACATGCCGTTGAGCTGCGCTCGAGCCTGCTCCTTATAGAACTCATAGGACTGAATGAGTCCTTCCACTGAGGTGGATAGGTGGCTGACGTGCTTGTTGATGGCGGCCATATACTCAACGTAGTTTGAGGTGGGCAACACTCGCCAGTGAGTGTCATCATACGGCAGCGTTTGCTGCTTGTGAACCTCACGTAGCAGGTTCACAGCCTTGCTGACCGGCTTGAGCGCATCCCCTGGTAGTAGTTGCTTAGTGAAACGACCGACCTTGTTGCCGGCCGCCTCCCTCGCTAAGATGTCAATCGTCACTCTCTTGTCCAGCTTCTCGCCAGACCAACTGCTCACCCTTAGTCGAGCGAGCATGGCTTTGTCTTTTACTCTGTTTTCCATATTAATGTGCGAGCTTCCTGAGCACCGCCTTGGCTAAGAGTTTCTTCTCCACTTCCAAGCACTCATCCATTGAGGGGATGGGGATTCTGAAGTGTGTTGAGTACGGCCTTATGTCCCCTTCCATGCTTATGCTCGGCTCAATGTTCCACCTCCCCCTCAGTGCTGGGGTGTTAAGGTATCGGTCAACGAGATACTTCATGTTGCTCTCGTGAGTAGAGTCGGATGGAGGTGCTGGTGTCTCGAACAGGTTGAATGGTATGTCCTTGGTCTCTGTGTGCTTATCTATGCCAACCCAACCGTAACCGCCGTTGGGTGATTCTGTTTCCATATCAATCACTCTACTGCCATCTTTCAATGAGCGTGCAGAGACTTTGCCAACCCTGCTCCAATAAAGGAACCTGTCTTGAAAGAGGAAGCGTGTAATTGGATTTCTCCACACCGATGCACCGCCCTCGTACAGGTTTCCGTAGATGCGGGCGATGTGTGTTCCGGGGTACTCGCCAACGAACAGGTCGTTGCCTTGGTACCACATCTGCCAGCCCCTAGACCTCGCAAACTCCGGCCTCTTTTTAGGGTGTTGAAGGAAGTGATTCCTCCACTCAAACTGTGGTTGATGCCCTTCAGCGTAAACCTTTCCGGTATACATATTTTCAAGGTCGTCCATTGGGTATACAGTCTTAGCCATTTGATTTGCCCTCCAATCTGATGGATGTAACTTTCGCTTCCCCTATCCACGCGTTGCTCACCCCAGCACCGCATTCTATCTCTTTCCACGCTTTCTCTTCTGCTTCTGCTTTATTCACGGCGTCCACATAGTAGGATCGGCAGGTTGTTGACGTGAACTCTACTTCGTAGGTTTTCATTTGCTCATCTCCTTCTGCACCTTCTTCCAGTGCGCGATGGTTGATTTTCGTAGGTGACCAGTGGGTCCACCGTTATGGATACGAGCGAGACGTTCCCAGTCGCCAGCCTCCAAGGCCTTGGGTTGTTTGCGCTGGAAGTATGCAGTCGCCACCCGCTTGGAGTAGTCGAGCCGGACACAATCTTCGTAGCGTCCAGCCACCTTGCTATCTATCCAGTACGCCTTGGATATTTGGAGAGGGCCAAGACTCTTACCCTTGTCACCCTTAACCGACCCCACCCTGCCGCTAGCCTCGACTGCGTGAAGTGCAGCGAAGAAGCGATTGAGGTCTTTGTGTGGTTCTGCAAGCAACGTCAGGCCGAGTACGGCAAACGCTGGTGCAATTCGTAGTGCTCTCTTCATAATTCGTCTAACCAAATAATTTGTGGTGGCCTAGGTGGCGATGGTTTGTAACGACACATCGAGCAGTAACAGGTGCTGTGCTGAGATGCTTGAGTGCCTATGTCTCGAGGTGGGGGAACCCAAGGGTCACCCTTATCCAGACTTAGCATCACCTTCCTCATGGCCTTGCGCTTTGCGCGGCGAGCCATTGACCTCCTGAACTTGCGTGTCCTAGTCATGAAGTCTCACCCTTCCAATGGTCTGGGCCACGCTTAACTTCGTACTTCCAGATGTGCTTCGGGTACTTGCCCGTCTTCTCATCTATAACAGGTGTGTATCTCTCAAGCATATTGCGATGCTCCCTCGCATCCTCCTTGCCTGAGAAGAACTTACCTCCGACTTTGAATAGTTTTTTCATAGGTATGTATTGTTTCTAGGTTGTGAGTTCTCGTTGCCGTGCCACGGCTTCCCTCATTGCCGACAGGAGGATTACTTACCTGCGTCCGGTGGAGGCACGGGTCTAAATTGTTCTCGTTGCATTTAATCCTCCCAAGTTGTCTCCTCCATAGCATCAGATGATTCCTTGAGCATACGCTTAGCCTTGGCGGACTCGGCCAACATATTCTTTAGGCTTCGGCGGGCATCGCTACGCGAAGGATGGAAAAGTGAGGCGGGGTTGAGGGCATCTAAGGCCTCGTTGCATTCTCTGTCGATAACCTGAGTCAACAGCTTCACGTAGTATCGGTCGCTGAACTTCTGTGGGTCACAGTCGCGCTTCCCCTCCCACCAACGCTTGGTCTCCGGTGATACAGGGTAGTCGTGGGTTTGGAAAGCGAACTTGTGGGTATCGAGGAACTCCTTCCCCATACCCGTAATCTCCCCGTAGTGCTTCAGCGCAGTAGATGAGCCCCGAAGGTCACATAGTTGCCCTTTAGTATATGCTGCCCAAAGAGGCTTCTCGTCACAGTCCTCGTACTCCCAGAGGCTATCTATCTCCGGTTCGTGGATTAATTGAATCGCCGCCCTAACTGTTGTTATCGTCACGCTAGTACAGCTCCTTCCCCGTATCGCTTGGCGTCAGTAAGCTCGACAGCCCACCAGTCCTTAACACAACTGTTGTAGGCAGTAAGGTCTCGCTCCATTGAGCTAAGCCCTCGGCGTACGCTGCGCTCCTCAAGAGTGGAACGTGCCGAAGAATACTCACTGGTGGTTGATTGCCCTCGCTGTACCCTGTTAGTCAGGTTGATAATGTTATCCAGAAACGTCGGGTCGTGCTCCAGTATCCAAGCGTGGAGGTGACTCCTCCAGCGTAATCTAGTTAGTTTCTTCTGCTTCTCACTCATATCCGGCAGTAGTGCGGGACACGGTCTAGTGTTTCTATTCATATATAGTCCTCCGTGTTGGGCGTTGGTTATATGTTGGGAGTAACGTACTCACAACAAAAAAAAATATAAAGTTTTTACAACAGGGTGGGAATAAGCTGGGCGCTAGTCGTCCCAAGCTGATGGAATATCCTGCTTTTTCTCTAGCTTCTCCATCATATCCTCCAATGGATTCCAGTGGTCACCGGGCTGTTGTTCATCCATCAAGGGCTTCAGGAGGTTTTCCAGCCGATTAAGGCGTGCCGCAAAATGGTCGGCTTTATCAAAGTGTTTTCCTCGGAGGTCTTCCACCATAGTCAAAGATTCGTTAATCATACCTTCGTCCAAACCAAGCGTGGGTTTGCTTTTTAATTTTCCCCACTCAATGCAGTTTATTACATCTT
>Ga0302137_1000730_pt1 | contig 14605 bp, 10 predicted proteins | sample CBN3_SCM_MG_FD_203127 | JGI IMG/M metagenome (GOLD analysis project Ga0302137, IMG submission 203127) | Marine microbial communities from Western Arctic Ocean, Canada - CBN3_SCM | ecosystem: Environmental > Aquatic > Marine > Oceanic | place: Canada: Western Arctic Ocean | collected 2017-09-15 | reverse complement strand
GTATACCGTTGGTCTGTCACTGCGACAACGGACCTGCGGCGGTGGGGGCGGCGTGTCCCGAAAACGGAGCCTACATGTGTGCCGATCTCTCCTGCATCCACCCAGACGTGACCGTCCACGTTTTGAAACGCTCCACAGTGTTGAATGTAAACGTGGGCGAGCTTCAGCCTGGCGACCTCGTGATTGGCGAAGACGGGACGTCCGCTGTGCAGCGTGTTGAAAGGTTTTCCGTTTTGGACAAGGGTTGTATTGTCCCGCACGATTTGTGCAACGAACATCTACGTACAAAAATTTTGTTGTCGCGGAACCATGCTGTGCGATGTCCCGAATGGCCTCTCGACAATTGGATGTTCTGCCAGGACAGTTGGGAACGCGAGTCTGTTCATGAGTACGTGCATGTGGAGTTGGAGAACTACATGAGTGACCATCTGCTGAGTGACGGTGTGGTGCTAGAGTCGTGGGATGGGTATCGTCGCCGGGATTCTGATAGTGTTGCCTCCTGCACTGCTGGTTGTCCATGGCCCCACGATTGGAAAAGGTCGAGTCTCGATTCTCGAAAGCATGTACGTGTAGACCTGAGAAAGCCCACAAATCTCGACATGAGACGTATGCATTCCACACAATCCGACACAAGAAAAGTGCGTGATGGTCGTAAGGTCTCTGAGAGGGGAGTGAAAATACTGCGTTCGTATTTGAAAAAATAAATTTAAAAATTATAATTACTATTCCATAAATCTTCCTACTAAATATATGTTTGTACCCATGAACTTTGACAGGATTGCGGATTTTGCGAAAACAGGTATAAAGCCCTTTTAGCATACAGATAACAACATGTCAAACCCATGGAAAGAATCAGGAGCCATGGTGTACGTAGCACTGACAGTCGCCACTTTTTCAGCAACGACGATGTGCTGTGTGTGGTTTGTGAAAAGACATCGGGTACAAACCACATACACATCAGTAGACGAAGAAGAAATGGAACTGACCAATGTTGAGTCTCAGGTCAACAAAAGAGAAGACATTGTATTCGAACAAGAGGCACACAGAGAGGAAAAGGAGGGGGTGCACATCGACGAATTGCCGAAGGATGGGGTACACATCGATGAATTGCCGATATTCGATGAATTGCCGATATTCACATTGGATGATTCCGACGACGAATATGTTCCACCATCATCTAAACAGCAGACAACTACTGTCTGAAGGCTGTTCGCATGAAACATTTGTATTTTGGAATTGAGTAGTATTTTGTAATTGAGTAACGACACAGTGTATATAAAGAAATGTAAAATGGGTATTATGTTGCTGACTGCATGTATTGTGTTTTTGCTTTGTGGATTTTCGAGTGGTTGTGCTCCGATAGAGAATGGACATCACCATTTGACCTCAATGTACGATAGGAACACGAGTCGTGAGTGTGTTTGGGATTTTCAGCCTGGGTTGGTCTATTTAGAGTTAGAGCGTTATTACGGGCGTCATGGCAATATTGATAACAGTGCACATATGAATATAACAATGGGTTCTCATGTGATCAATATTGGGAATAATGTGATTCGTTTAGAGGAACAACACTGTGTGGTTAGTACAACAACACGTTTAGAGCATCAATTATGGTTGGCATTTGTATTTCACGAAAGAATGACGACTTTAAAGGTATTCAGCCAAGGTTCGTCTGACCCTTTTGTTGAGTGTTTTACTTTTGTCTACAAAAAGGGTTCTACTTTTTCAGTGTTGGCACACACACAAAGTGGTATGGAACAGGTAGTTCGTCGCGTCGCGTTGAAACCTCCAAAGACCATGTATTCTGTACCGGGTGCATCAACAACAAAATCTTTGCACGAACTTGATAATCGTTTGATAGATATCGAGCATGAATCCGATGCGCACATGCTACAAGTTGACAAGTTAACTTTTCTGTTGAAAAAACATGACGTGTATATTTCCAAGTTGGTTGGCGATGTTCAGAAGTTGTCTGGTGGACGACAGTTCATGTTTTGTTGTGTGTATGGTGGTATATTGATATTTTTATTAATCGAGATGACATTTCGAGTGACAAAAAAAAAAAAAATATTTTAAAGTTCTATTTTTTGGATATTTAGTGTGATTATATTGTGCAAATGTCGTGATGTTTCACACGGGAGTACATGTTTTAATGTGTTATTTTCAAAGTGAAATATGAATCCTGCACGTGCATCGTTTGGGAATAGTTCGTGGTCATTATTTTGAATGTCAAATCTTCCAATGTGTATGTCTTGTGAATACTGTTTGTAATTTTGGAATACATGCTTGCATTGTTCTGGTGTATTTTGTGAGTAAGTGTACAGTATTATATTGTTTGTGTAGTTCCAGAGAGTGTTGCCTTGTACATCTATAAGCCACGAATGTTGTTTTTGTGGTGGTGTTGATTTTCTGTAAAATGGTCTTGTTTTGCCTTTCCAAATGTTTTGAAACCAAGTGACGAATTGTATGGAAAGGTCTTGTGTTTTGTACTGCACTGTTCTTTTTTGTAGGAACGCTATTTGTTTGGTTTTGTCTTGTTTTTGTTCTACTATGAACGCGACGTTTTCGTATTGTTTGGACAAACGATTCAACCATGGTTGTATGTCTGGTGTGATGATATTGATGTAGTAATCTGCAAAAAAAAGTATGGTTTCAACAGCCAAATCCGTATCTGCGGTTTCTTGTGGTATGAGAGGGGGTAATATTTTTTTGAGCAGACCTTTCCATTGAAAGTCGAAAGCCATGGAGATTTCATCTTGTGTATCGCGCATAAATATGGCAGGTGTGTCCGAGTAATTTTGCATGCCCCATGCATACCCCAAACTGGGTATTTCTGCAAGTATTGAGCCAAATATTGGTTCTTCGTTTGAGATGACTGTGATAGAAGCGTTGAATCGTTTGTCCCATTCTCCTAGTTGGTTTATGTTATCTGTGGTGAATACCGGGTGGTATTGACCATGGATGGCATTTTGTATCCATATGTTTAAACCGTTGAATGTTCTTGAACCGACAAAATTGTGTTGTTGCTGGTTGGTGACGAATACAGAGTTTGGTACTTGAATGTATTCGTCTTGAACTTGATTGTATTTTCGTGAAGTAAGATTATATTGTTTAGCTTGTGGTGAATCAACGTCAACCGTTATAAACTGTATATTTGTGTGTTGTTTGGCTATGTTTTGTATCCATTTCTGCCATCTGTCACACGAACTGTCACACCACGTGGCAGTTGCCGTGACAACAAGTGGGGTGTTTTGTAAGTCGTGTTGAAAGGATGGACTGCTTTTAACGAATGAAATGAACGCAAAAATGAAAACCCAGGTCAACATTGATTGATTATTGTTGTATAAGTATATAATACGAAATCATTGATATATAACGGATTTAGGATTTTCTATAAATATTCTTGGCTGTCTTTGTTTGTTTCCTGGTTTATACAATATTAGAAATAGCAGTCCAGCAAACCATGCAATAAATGCGATCCCCATGGAAGTTGTCTTGTCGTATCCTTCTTGCCATGTGTTTTTCACAAACCTTCCAAATTTTTGTTGTATTATGTCTGTGATTGATGTTCCAAGATCCCATGCAACATGTGGATGTACTACCAGTCTTCTGTACGGAGATAAATGTACATCGTTTTGGACAAAAGAAAAGTTGTTTGTTAGGACGTCCCAATTCCAAATGATATTGTACACTTCTGAAATTTTGGTGCGGTTGATATCTTCAAATACTTGCATGTAAACATTTGTCAGATTGGTCGTGCCAAATTGTGTGTCAGAGTCCATATCCACCGACATAACATCAGTTGTCAGGTCGACCCATTCAATTAAAGCTTTTTTAAATTTTATTGGTTCTATTTTGAGTGTTCTGGTTGTTTTTTTGTTTGTTTTGTCCAAGTACCAAATGCGGTGTGGTTTTGCAAATTGTTGGTGTGTAATACATATGAATATGGTCCACCATACCAGAAAAAAAAGGGTACAATGTCGCATTTGTGGTTAATTATAAATAAGTATTTATACTCACCTTGTCAGAGTGCATGTTGTTGTTGTTGTTGTTTTTATGTTTTCACACAGCACTGGCCGATGGCGAATGTTGTGAAGAATCTTACGAGTGCTCTCGTCCAGATATCGTGGTTTCTGTGTCTGAATCTGGAGTGTCTGTGAATTGTGGTCCGCGGGTTGTTTGTTCTTGGGTCGAAAGTGAGCTTTCAACGTGTTCCTGTGGAAAAGTGTGGAATTCGCCCATCCAGATGCAGTGGCAAGACATTCGTTTTAAGGAATGTTTCACTTACAATATTGGGACTTTGTTAAAATTAGATGGCACTCTTCGTTGGTGGTCAGACACTTGCATGGGTCATGAACGTGTGTCATTTGAGGTAGAAAGTGTGTCGTCATTTTTGGATGTAGTCATGCATTATTCAGAAATTGTGCACATGGAAGAAGTGCACAGGTATTACAATTATAGTGCTATAGCTCGTTCAGGTACAGAGGGTTCTGCAGTAGCCCAATCTTTGAAGTCTACAATGTATTACGAAGTCACAATGGACGAGTTTGAGATTGGTGTTCATATGGAAATCGATGTCTGTACGCTAGAGATTTTAAGCTCTGGTTCATCAGATTCGGAGATATTGACGACGTATCATGCCGGTCAACATAGTTTTAATTACAATATAAGTTTTGCTGAGCCAAATGGAGAACGTGTGTCCTATAAGGCAATTATGGACGATGAGTATTATTCACCTTGGCAACGTATAATGTGTTCTTACACCATGAAAAACGGGACGACAACATTGGATACCTTCCAACATGGACATTCTTACATGATTTACGACCCATTTGACAGTGGAGAACGCTATACTTGAGTTAAATATAATTTTCTTCGTACTTGAGTGATAGTTGGTGCTTTTTGAAGGTGTTTTTTGAGATGTGGAGGGCACCACCAGCCGTCGTGTGCGTTAGCCCTCCACGTCGAGTTTGGTGCAGGTTCCCCTGAGTCGTATTTGAACCACGTTTGTACATAAATAAAAGGTGACCCATAACCATCTATGAACGAGAACGGTTCAAAGGCACACGATGCATGTATGTAATCAATGCTTGAGGTCTGGTTTTGTTGTACATGGATTCCTGTATCGTCAATTAAAAGTTGATTTTTTTGTTGGTCATCTGTACAATTTGCTGTTTGTCTGTTGCATTTTTTTGCTTGACATATGTCATATCTAACATTTGTTCCAATCATGACTGGCCGCCTTCTCTGTGTATCAAAATTGAGGGGGTATGGGCTTGACGTTTGGTTTATGGATAATTGTATAACCATTGATACTGCATACGAGACAGAGATGCCTGCTAGGACACGTGAATGTGAGATGTGATCGTTGTGTGTGCAGTTCATTTTCCTGACAAGTTCAATTTCTGATATTGCCAGACATCCACCACTTGTGGAACAAGTGTTGTTTTTTGAAGTGAACATTTTCAATGACGAGTTGACATATATATATTGGCAACCAAACTGTTCTGTTATATTTATTTGAGAATAATGATTCACATCTGGCATAAATACCAGTGTAGCATTTGATTTCCACCCATTCACTGTTTCTGTTGCATGTTGGTCGTAATTGTGTGAAAAATCATAATTCCCGGTTAATTTGATAATGTATATTGCTGATGCTAATTTTTTGTTGTTGCATTTGCAACCAATGTCTATTGTGAATATGTTTTCATGTTGTAGGTGATGGTCTGAGTTTTCATTTGGTGTGTATCTTTTGTGAGCTAATATTGTACTGTTAGAGTTGGAATCGATGAATTTGTGTTCTATTTCCACATCATTGGGCGCGACAGAGATTACTTCATATTGAAAACCTTTCTTTGCAAACCGTGGTTGGAAAATCGCGGAAATCGACCACGTTCCAGTGTGGTCTAATCCTGCATTGCCGCCTTTTACAAGCGTTGCTGGAAGTAATGTACTAGGCGTTGCCCATGCACAACATTCCGTAACTGTGATTGTAATTGAAAACATAATGATGGGTAAAATATTAAACATTATCACGATTTAAAAAACAAGAGTATATATACCCCGATGCAAAAGTATAAACAAATAATCATGTCGACAAACATTTTTTTTACTATGATATTAAGCGTTGTTGTTTCGCATGCAATTGCATGTGCACCTGGTGAAGAGTCAATCGGTGGGGTGTGTCAAGCCATTATCTGTGACAACCATGCTTTTGTAAATATGACGCACCATTGTGAACAATGTTCCCCCGGTACATTCACAGATCTGTTTTACGGGACACCGTCTGCCCTCGAAATTGATCGCGTAAAGGCTACATGGGATTGGAATTTCTGGGACGAGGCATTGTTGTGTGGTGTGCGTGCTTGTACTGAAGACCACCGTGTCACTGCTCCCGGCGAGGTTGGACCGTCTGGTACTTCAAACGGTGGTGAATGCACCCCTTGCGAAGTATATGAGTTTCGTGCAGCCGGAGACAATACGTTTGAAAATCGGCAAACTGGTACAGTTTGTGCGCCCAGAATGTGTGCCCAACACGAGTCCGTGGCCAACGATGCGGCTCACACTTGTACACCATGTTCAAGTGATAAATTGCAAAACATCCCATTCGACCGATCCACGCCAGTTGATTGCACAGAATGTCAACCAGCCTATTTTCCAGATGGAACAGGTTGCACTATTTGCCCTTTTGGTAGTGAAACAAGTGGTGTTGCCAAAGACGTAAATGGCAATTCGTTCACTAATAAAATCATTGAGGGAAATGTAGAACAAGGTATTTTATATTGTGATTTGTGCATCAATGGTTGGTATGCAGCAACAGAAAATTTTGACCCTAACGGATGGAAATGTTACGAATGTCCTAAAGACTCAGTATTCAACGATGTCATTTCTCTCCCAGGTCGCAAAGATAAATTTTCGGACAGTTTCTGTGAAGCAGACGAGGATGCCGTTCACGTAAGTCACCCATATTACCCTCAAAAGTATCTCGATAATCAGCCGAGAATTAACGCATCACAGTACGTGAAAGAAGACCACACTATTGGTTTATGCCCCGTTGGTAGTGTAGCGACCGGGTCCAACGAGACCACGTGGAGATCTCCTTATTACGCGGGAGATTCCACAACCTGTACCTGTTTGTTCACGTTGGGTTATGAACAAACTGTTATTCCCGGTGATGCATCATGTACAATCATTCTTTGCAAAGAGGAACAAAGGGTTTTCAATAATTTGTGTATTCCATGTGGTCGGTCATCTGAAGGTTATGAGACCAGCAGTATCCGTGGACTTCCTGCTAATGGCGTCAATACTTTTTGTGGTGTCTGTGGACCAGATTTGTTCTTCAATTACCAAAGCCTTGTCTGCGAAGATAAAGCATCTGCAAACTTTAATTGTGAAGAAGACGAATATGTTGATACAGACCATCAATGCCAACCATGTACTATAGGTACATATACATTTGATCCAAGTCTAAACATACATGGACCTGGTGATGGCTCCGGATCAGGTAAAACAACATACAGTCGCCAGGAGAATCATCCCGAGAATTCTGTGTGTTTCGCAGAACAATGCAATATTGACTATTTTGTCAATTCGACAAGTAAAATATGTGTGGCTTGTCCGGCTTGGGAAAAGATGGACGCCGGTGTGTTTACAAGCAATTCGACGGATATATGCACTACACGCTTTTGTCCCGTGGATTATAAGGTTTTGGACGACGTTGCACATGCCTGTATACCATGTGCAACTGGTTACCGTCAGGAAAAACCTATTGAACGCTCTGACAACACAACATGGGGCGTAAAGTGTCTCCAATGCGACGAGAACTACTACCCATCTTTTGATGGTATAGAATGCTTGCCATGTTCAACCGAATCGGCCCCAGGATATCTTTCCAAGTCTTACGATGGCCAAAACTTTCTGTTCAGAGCCAGTGATGGCAGTACCTCCAACATTATTTCCCACAATCAAACTTGCTCCCGATGTGCAAACAATTATCATAGTGCACATTCCATGGTTGCAAATACAAACACATGGGTTGATTCCATATGCGAGAGATTTTCACAGGCGGGGGTCCTGCTCGAAAGTCTCGATGCGGGTGGAGTTTATTGGAAATCTGCAGATTGGAATCCCTCATCCCAATCAGACGATAAACTTTTAACCAATATTGCGCTTGTAGACACTACACGTACGGCATGCGAAAACTCTCAAAATGATTACCAGATGATATTTTCAATGTCAAAATGCGCCGATGTGGACACAACTGATACAAAAGAAGAGTGCCTGAAGGCACTCTTTATCTGGGAATGTTACAAATGTGAGTTTGATACAGAGGCACCTGGTATTAAAACCAGGTTCGAAGACTCGTATTGCTTGACGGAGTACTGCGATGCTGGTAACACACATGTCTATGAAAATTTGTGTTACGATTGCGGTGATGCCAATGCTCCTGGATATGTTCAAGATTTTCACTTCTCGATGGGTGAACACAACCGTGGTGGTGATAATACTTTTTGCGGTAAGGTTAATGTGGCAGGCGGTATCACCGATTCCCAACAGCGTCAAACAGATGCCATTGCTGACGCTGCAGCACGTGTTGCACTTATCAAAGCTGCCACAGAAGATGTGTCAACAATTGGCATGCTTCCACTCTTGACTACAGTTGTATCTGGAAAGATCCTAAAATTGGAAGGTCCAGACGAGATCACCTTGGAATTTGTTGACTATTTTGACAATTCTGACTTTCAGATACTGACTAACCCCATCCCATCTATGGTCTCTAAATGTAGTGATGGCACCAATGACGGTACTGAGATTGCGTGTAATGGCAAAACAGGGTTCACGTGGTCGGATTCTGATTCCGTATGTTCGAAAGGTGCACAGACTAATTCTGCAACTAACAGGGATGACTGCGAAGGCATTTGGAACGGTAATTTGTTCACTAACAGTTTGGCAGATTTGACTGATTCAAACGGTTGGAATATTGCGCCCCGTGGAAATGTTTGTTTCAGAGCTGGGCGCGTAAAAGTTGACTGTGGAAAGGGATGGCATTGTGACGGCCACGAAACAGAAACCACAATGATTGGTTGTGAAAGGACGGGTGGCATATGGAAAACTACACCAAAAGGCGAGTGTCTTGGTTATAAAGAGGCTGTTCTACAAACAAAAGCATTTGCAGGTGAAATGTCCGGTGAAAATGCCGCCGGGAATCTTGATCAATGGAAACGCATAGTTACTGTTGCTTATTGCATTGACTATATTGCCTCATCGAGTGTTGTCGATAATAAAGAGGCAACTCGCTCCCAGCTTGGTAACGATGTTTCTTTTACAGTTGAAACACAAAAATGTCACATGACTCCTCCGTTGAACGGCCAAATCGTGGAAACGAATCGTGGCGTCTTGGGATGTTCTGGAGATTTGTTGTCTATAGGATCAAGCTGTTACTTCAAATGTGACGATGGTTATTCACTATCGGGCGAATCGTTTTGTGGCTTTGATACGTCTATCGCCCAACCTCACAAGTATTATTCTAATGGATTTTGTACGGCTGATTCGGAGGCTGATAATTACGGTGCATCTACTGGAAAAACTCAATACGGTACTAATACCACAGTTGGACCTTATAAACCGGGCGATACCGACCAGGCTGATGTAACATCAAAGACTGGCGAGACCACAGTCTCTGTGGATAGTGTACCAACCTGCCGTTTCTTGCCTCCAAATGCAATTTTCCCAGATAACTTGGTTGGGGGCGTGGAACTTCACCACGATAATTCAACTACTCTGACTGCGACCGACTTTTCGCAGGTTGGTGATAACTTTGCAAAGATCAAGATCAGATTTAACAAGGGTGCATTATCAGTTGACGCCAAGAAATCTTACGATTATTATCTGGTTGCAGCGACCAACACATTTGTTGAACGTTCAATGACACCAGAAACAACATCAAGGTCTCTTGTTATGGATGATGAATTAGCTGTCATATCTATGGACGCTACTGAGGAAACGGAGGAAGGAGGAAATTTTGACATGGGGAGACAAACAATTATTTCAAACGAAGATTGTTTTTACGACAATGCTACAACTACTGTCCAGACTTGCAGACCCACTGCCACAATATCATTTAAGAAAAGATATTCTGTGGTCATTGGGGCTGCATCCAAATGTGCAGGACCACAGTTCGCATCCAAAACATATGTCTTTATTCGCGGCGTCTACTCAGTGGACGCTGTCTTTGACCTCAAATATGCGCCAGGGTTGGACGTGGGTGATTCCGGCTTTCGAGAGGTCAGTCCCGGCATTTGGATTCGGAACAAAGTGTCTGCCCCAACGCCTACTCTCATGTTGCATTCCGATTACAAAAAGTCGATGGTGTCTATGGCAAGTGCCTCACAGACTGTCACCCATGCCATGCTCAAAGCTTTCACAAAACTGGAATTGATCAACGGGCAGGAAGACACATCAGGTCATCCAGTCAGTGGTGGAGCGTCGGCCACCTCCGCTACACAAGGTGTGTGTAGAGATGCCCTTGTCGAATCAACTTCATATGACGCTGGTTACAACGTCACGTCAGGATCAAACGACGGCAATTTACTTTTGGAGAGTAGAGATGGCGTCACTTGCAGTTTTAGAGCTCGAATGGCCGTGTACCAGTCAGAAACTGGCATTGGAGGTGCCTCCAAACCATCTATTTTGTCCGGATACAGAGCAGATGTCGCTGTTGCTCAGTATGCTCAGTACAATTTTGGAATGTTGCTGTCTGGGAAAATTTCACAATTGGGCGAACTTTCTCAAAAACCAAGCAATTTTGGCACAGTTTTGTCCACCCCTTCAATTGCAGACCAAATGGACCCCACAAAGCCCGAATTCGGTGCCGACATTCGCTTTGATGTTTGTGCATGCAATAAACGTTTCAAATATCAGGTACCCACTTACCAATCTGGTGCAATTGGTAAGATTAAGGACAACCTCGAGGACGCGTGCATGTACAACGAAAAATTGCGCGAATCATTCACATTGCCTCTGAACGGAGAACCTCGCCAAGTCATTACATTAGAGACCGACGATTACGTGCCTGTTACACTACAACACGCTATGGCGGTCGACACTAATGGTGGTAGTGCAAGGAATTGGGCTTCGCGTGGTGGTGGCACTTACGTTGCACAATACCCCAACAGTCAGGAAACTGGAACATCTCTTGAGATCAAGAATCACCTGGTCGGTGTGGCCGCTTCATGTGCTTACAACGCATTTTTCCCACCTGGCATTCAAACACCCTTCGCCTACGTTAGAGCATGGTTCAAGTTTTCAGAAGCCACGTCTATCGATCAAAGGAACATTGACGACAATGGTAATATTGATTTCCAACAAGATAATAGTGTTTCTACTGATAACGATAACGTCGATATGGGTACTTCGTTGCACAATGGAAGACGGTTGAGACGGAAACTTGAAACTCTATCCAAAACTGCCCCACCAAATATACAACATAGTGTCCACTTTAAATTCGGGGTACAATAACAGATTCTCAATAATTCAACTATAAATTAAAGTATAATTACTTTAATTTGTACTTATATATGAAATTGCGTCTTCCGGCGGTGTGTCTTTTTATTTGTGTGCTTATTTTATTTGTCTACAAAAAATGTGACACATTGGATAGGATGTTGTTGTGTAGTGATTGTCAACAAACACACTGCACATCCGAAAATGCATTTTGGGCTTTTCTAATTTTTTCACTGCCAATCATACTTTTCCTTCAATATTTGTTAGACAACAACCCCGAAACCTCTCAAAGACAAATAAGATATGTATACAATGGTCCAGTTACCATTAATATGCCGGCGATTTAACCTGTAGTTGTTGAACAAACACCATTGCCTTTGACATTGCAAAATAAACCACTCGATTGATCACATAATGTTTGAACACACATACAATCTGAATCGTTTGGAGATGTGCCATCAATATTTTGACAGACTGGCCCTTGCCAACAAATACACTGTTCCATGTATGAATTGCATTTCAAATGGGGACCGTAATCGTGTTTGTTAAAATAGAGCGCGTATTTTGAAAAGTAGCAGCCCATCGGTGCATAGCCACCTTTGAGGGGCACTTCATTCGTATGTGCCAGTGCCAACCGCCCTTTTGAACAGTCATCTTTATTTAGTAGATGATGACCATTATGATAATCAGTACATAGTCCTGTTGTTTGTATAAAAAACCAGTTTTGCTCTGCCCTGCATTGGCCGTCTCCTCTGCTCGAACGCGTGTCACAGTAATGTCCAGTGGGACATATTGTCCCCCCACAAGCACAGGCCTGGTAATTTTTTTCTGTTCCATTCTGTGACACACAGGCCGACATCATTTCGGACGAACATGTACCAGTGCCAGACAGGCAGTAAAGACCTGTTGACAACGAACAATGTCGTTTGTCACACATGCAGTCCCGTGCATTTGCGTGTGTGCCATTTACTATCTCACATATGGGATGTGCGAAACAGCTCTCGGAGTTAAAATCACAATAAAACCCTGGAGCACAGATGGATGAGCCACATCTGCACCGATGGTCATTTTTTTGGAAACCATTTGTTTGAGAACACAAAGGACCACTCCAACAAATGCATGAACCAGCAGGACTGCACTCAGTCGAAAGACCGCCTGTATTCAACCATAATTCGTTTTTGTCACGCAACAAACAACCACGAGCTTCCTCGTTGGCTGCAAACGTTTGGACAGAGTTGATGGATGTCCTCCACACTCCTTTGTGAAGCTCAATGTTGCCTTGAATACAATTTTCTTTATTTGTTACAGTGTATGTATGCTCTGTGTCGGAACAATGACCTATGTACTTTTGGAGATATGCCGAACTTGATTTCAGACATTTGTCAAATGTACTATGGCAGTATTCACCAGGTTTACATGTCGATGTCCCACAAGCACAGGAGACTATATTTTGAGACATTGTCTTACCCCCACATGCATGAATGGGTACTGGACTACAGTGATTCATGCTTGAAACACAATAAGAATTTCGATCGCAGACCGATGTGCCACATTTACAAGAATATGGGTTCATGGTTGCACCGTTGGTTTCGCCACATTGGAGGCCCACCCAACACACACACTTCCTCGACGATGTACAATTTCCAGAACCCACTGTATTGATATAATTGTAGAGTTTACCTTGCCATGTGCCTGCAGGACCGTGTTCCATTTTCGTGTAATGAACACGCCTATTTTTGCCCATCTTTTTTAATGCCTTTAAGCCAGAAGAGAAACTGGTCAGTGGCCACCTTTTGGATATGTCAGAACATCTGCCGGATGTCACCACTGTGTAATGAGATTCTAATATGTTTGTCCGACTGTACTTCTCTGCCCCACAATGGGTCAACAACAACAAAAATATTATTCTCATATAATTATAATGGTTTTAACTTTATATACTATAATACCAATGATTTATTATTTTTTGTGAGAATGTTACTACTAGAATGAATCCAAGATGGACTATATACATGTGATGTATCGGTGTCAAAATGATTCCAACACTTCGATGGTTCCGATGTGGTGTTGTGACGATACTCGTCGTCTATTTTAATTTGGTGATGGCAAATGTCGTGTCCTTGCGCCAACACTGGTATGTCCAAACTTACCGAAACGGGACAGAACTACTGCCTTTGCACGACACGTTGTTTGTCGACTGGGTTGGTTCCACCAATCTCCCAGCGGCTCTGACTCTGCGTGACATGGTCGATGTCTGCACTTGGTCGTTTGTTGTAGTAACCATTGTTGCATGGATGGGTTTTTCAAAAAAACCCATCCATGCAGCACGTGCCTTGTCGGCTCAGTTGCTGTTTATCCCCATGTTTACGTTGGCTCAATTGCTCACAATTGTCCCGGACTCCACGCCAAATTGTTTGGAACTCTTTGACATACCGTCTAGCCAAGACATTGGATGGGTTTTTTGGCGATATCCTTCGAGGACTTGTGGGAACATGCTGTGGTCGTCGGACATTGCCCAGCTGGTGGTGTTTACATCTGTAGCTAGAGAGATTGCACTCCAACGGTGCAGCCAATGCGCAACAAATATGCTCTGGATTTTTAGTCATATATGGATACTGATGACGATGGCATTTGTGTTTAGTGCGAAATACCAATACAGCGTGGATGTCCTCTCCACAGTGATTATTGTGAAACTGGCCATGACTCACCCAGTACTGACACAGTTTGCCGAACATTGTTTTGTCCGCAACGGTAAATATTTCGAACGGTATTTGCACAACGAAATGGTACCGCTGACTATTTAAGGTCGGACGCAACAATGACCGACATGAATAACCCCACCGCCAACATGCAACAACTAGTGGCACATTGGAACACGATAATGGGCCCCAGTCAAACACAGAGTAAGAAAAGAAGACGTGACGATGATAACGACCGTGTTTTGAAACCACGAACACATACATCTGCCTCAATCAGTCAACAAAAAAGCACTACATTCAAAGCAGAACAGTTGAATAATAGTTGACAAATATGTTACGAATATGATATTTTATTTTGAAGTGGTATTAATAGAGTAAAATTATATTGAATAAAAAGTTGA
>Ga0302137_1000725_pt1 | contig 14658 bp, 4 predicted proteins | sample CBN3_SCM_MG_FD_203127 | JGI IMG/M metagenome (GOLD analysis project Ga0302137, IMG submission 203127) | Marine microbial communities from Western Arctic Ocean, Canada - CBN3_SCM | ecosystem: Environmental > Aquatic > Marine > Oceanic | place: Canada: Western Arctic Ocean | collected 2017-09-15 | reverse complement strand
ACAAATTCCTGGGTGGAGACGTCGCTCCCTTTGCTCCAGAGCGCTTAACAATGCCCACTCAGTTGATTACCTTCAAAGTTGGGGATGATGGCTGGGACGGTGAGTTTTTTTATCCGTTTACGACCATTGGGGAAGACAATTTCTTTTCTTATCAGTGGTCCATCCGCATTGGAGCTGTGCGACAACTAAACGCCGTACAAATCATTCGAAAATTCCCCAAAACGGCCGTCTCTATTACCAGAACGCCAGACGATGTCAAAAACTATACGCCTTGCGCCATTAAAGAATTGATGTTCATCATTAACTCTGACACGTATTATCAAAAGAGTCGCAACAATATGCCCGCTATTAAATGGATAGAGAATGCCGACAAAGGACCCATGAATATGAACTGTTACAAGTGGCAGGCGTTTATTTTTTGCCAGATTCCAGCGGAAGCCGACCGTCGCTTTAAGTTGGGACAAACCGATATGGTCGTCAGTGCCAAAGTTCGTCGCGTCTGTGACAAACTACTCACCTATATTTTGTCCGACCAATTCCGGAAACCAATCTATTTCGTTGAAGCCAAAAAGGAAATATACAATAAAATGATTGCTGTCATCAAGAGAAACCAGAAACAATACGTTAAAGCCTTAAAATTAAAATTTCCCAAGAAAAGATAATTGCGGAGTGTCGTGAGGGGTAGTGTCGGGCTTTAGAAAATATCTATTTAGAACTATTTAATCTCTTCATTATCATGCCCAACATTAGACCACTGCCCTCTCTCTCCGTCCAAGGTTATATCATACCCGTTGGTGGCTCTGTATTATTAAAACCGTGTAAGAAGACTAAATCTATCCGAGATGGCTTTCTACGCGCTATCAATGTCTCTGGAACTTCCCAAACATTACGACCCTCGAAAACAGCTCAAAAACAATGGCCAGAATTTGTTCCAACTATTGTGGGAGATAACAACCATGCTTCTCTACCGATGGCCTGGGACAACCCGTCTATCCGCTTTGAGATACTGTCTCTCCCCAATTCGCAGCTTCCCGGGGCTGAAAGAGAGCTATTAGAGTTGGGAAAATACACAGCGCATGGGTCGACTTGGACCATGAAAGAATTAGTTTGTGCTGTTCCGGCGCCGATTGGCTCTCCACTGCCCGGACCAAATAACCCCAAAAATTACATGGGCTATGACCGGACCAATTGGCAAGTCTTTGTCCAAGACATACAGGAAGGCGACATCCATGACGTTGATGTCATTGTGGGCCATGGCGTCCAATTAGAATCCTATTCCTGCAACGACAATGAAATGGCCTATATTTTTGAGACATTGTCGGTGAAAATAGCTTTTGTGGTCTCTAAAGGTGCCTCTACCCTCTATACACCCCCTGACGATTCTCTCCGTCGCTTTCTCGATACAATTGGTACTTCTGGATGTATATCATTGCTTCAAAAGGCGATACGTCGCCGACCGTTACATATGCAACATCCTGAAACAGAGGAGCTCTTTTCGACAGTGGAGGTTGTGCGTCGTATCGCCAGACGTTCGTGTTGTGGCTATCAACAGGGGTTCTTTTTGCCGAATATCGGCAAGTTTGTCAGTGGCTTTCAACACTTTCTCAAGCGTCTCTTCATTATCGCAGCAGAAGATTCTATCTATGACGTTGAAAACATGTTTGACATCTCCATGTGTGCATTGCTGGCTTCTTTGCAACCGACTTGGGTCTGTAGTCCTCCAGATATTGAGCGCATTGTTGCAATTACAGTGGGGTTATTGCAGGCCTCCGTCACAAGTCATTACGAGACGTCTTCTTTCGTGGCAACATGCAGTGATTTTCAAAGAGCAGCACCAGCAGCGGTCCAAGCGGAAATGGGTGGGATGGGCGGAGACCAACGGATGTTGCGCTGGCTCGCTTTACATCCTGCTGATTGCAATCGTATTGGGACCACGGGCCTGTCACTCAGTGGTACAGACCCTCTTGATATTTATTGTGACCAACACCAAGACGGACGTCTCGTCTGTCTTTTGTCCTCCGGTCCTTCCTTCTCACAAGTATTGTCCACGGCATTCCACGCTGTTTCAGGATTTAATACACGACGCAGTCCTTTGGGAGAGCGCTCAGTGATACAGCAGATGGTTTTTGACGCATTAAGAGCCTCCAGTAAGATTTTAAGAGGTATTGCCCCGTTGGTACCGACAGCAGATGGTCCGGAGATTGAGTACGAGTTGAACCAAGGAGCTTTGGCCGGCATGGTGGGGACGATAGAGACCATGTACAAGCGGTCCAAGTACTTTGTCACTGTTTCCAGCCGTGACATTCTCAAGTTTGTCGTCATTCCTAAACCAAGCCGCGACAACAAGAAAGGAATGGGGGACATTACACCGGAAACACGTGACGCTATTCTGAAACAAGTCAAGGCGATGCTTTCGACGGGGCGTAGAGTTAGTAACCCTGTTGAAGAGGCTTTTAAAGGGAAAATCCTCCGACTACGTGAGGATATGTGGTCTATTGATGGAAGACCCTGGTCGGAAGTGAGACATCAAACATTTAAACTGATTAACGAGCCGGATTGGACGCTCTTAAGCACAGTGTCTGCTGCTGTACCCTGGACGTCTACTTTTGTGGGACGTTGGTCATTGGAGTGTCGTCAGTTTGTACTGGGCCGAATGGCTGGCTTTGAGCCGTTGGTTCTCATTCCTAAAATCAACAGGGAAGGCCTGGGTACGGACGAATCGTTAACTGGCCTGGAGAATGAAGCTTATCAGTTTATGATGTATTTGTCCCAGCACTACCCTTCTGCTTTATGGCCCTCTCGTAAAAAACCTTACGCATTTGAGACCGCTTCTGTCGCCTTTCGTCGTCAGTTGTGTGAACAACTCCGTGCCACTGTCGTAATGACCTGTGAATGGCCACCTTGGCAATCACACAAGCAATTAAGAGCACCACAAATAGAGGCACTTGGCGAAATGAGGACCTCGTACCAGCAGGGCTTTGCAACTTTTTTGTGGATGCTGGTGGGTCAAGGCAAGACGTTGACGGTCCTGCGTTTTTTGGAGGAAACGCGGTCGGCCAAATACGTGGTCTGGTCCATGCCCAAATCAGCAGTGTCTTCCGTTGCAACGCAAATTAAAGAAGTAGGATGGCAACCTATGCAACTGTATCCCTCGAAAAGTATGTTGAAAAAACATGCTGTCCCAGGTCTACCCGCCACCATCAATCATCATCTACAATCTACTGTCGTTTATATCGTTGAACATGACCATTTGCGGAAATTGACGACGCAATTGGCACGACAAATGGGCGAAACAGCCTTTATCTTTGACGAGGTGCACAAAGCCATGCAGTCCGGCACGAAACGGACAGCAGCAGCCCTTCGATTAGCCAGAATTGCAAAACAGTTGGTGGCATTGACGGGTACTCCTATTGTGGACAAGACCGGCTACGGTTTGATGGAATGGCTTCGGTTGTGTGTGCCATTCCCCGTCCGTGCCAGTAATTTCTGGGTTGCTGCCAACTCGATGGTCTCGCAATTGAATACGGGAGATGTCGTCACTACAGATGTTGACATACAAGCGTTGGAATCGGAGGAGGACCGTCTTTTTTTTCGCCAGCGGTTTCCCTCTCGAGCGCCTTGGCATGGACAAACAGCAGCACCGACTCGTTTACAATGGTTAGAGATGCGAAACAGAACGGACGCCATAGTGACGAATGAATTGGTGCGGATTTCAGTGCAGCTCATTGCTCAACAACCGACGGCCTGGCGAGAAGAGCATGCACTCGCCTGTGAGCGGGAGAAAGTGTCGGACGGTTGGCAACAAAACAGCCAACGACCATTGGTCGTCGCTTCGTGCCAGGGACATGCCGTTCAAATCATTGACCAATTACTGGCAGCGGGAGTTTTACCTCAGGAAATCTTGTGTTGTGGAGGTTCCAGACCAGTACCGTTAGCCGCTGCCGTCACGCATGTCAAAACAATACACTTGACGGAGCAAGCCGTTCTCGATGGGGAAGAACCACCGTACAAAGTAGTAGTGGCTGCTTTGAGATATTGCGAGGGCTATTCTTTGACATGGATGACGTGTATGGTTACGGGGTCGTATCCCTCAAACCAAGCTTCGAGAACGCAGATGAGAGGCAGGATTAACCGTCTGGATGCGCAGCGATTGCACAAACGGTATATGACGATATTGGCGGGCACAACAACGATAACTTATCGCTACCAGTTGGCGGCCAAGATGATGGAGGAGGCGTTAAAAAAGACATCGACTATACACCGTACTAAAAAACAAAAAAAATAAAGACTTTAAGCAATTTTATATCCCATTCGACGTCTAATACGTTCAGAGGCTCCCTTTTTAACAAAGCGCAGTGTAGGCGCGTCCTCTTCTCTTTTCGAGGAGACTTTCGAGGAGACTCTCGAACAGTTCAGGTAAACAAACATAAGAATAAACCCTCCCAACAACACAATGATTCCCATTTGTACAAAATCGTCCATTTTAGTTTGATTCTATTTTAGGTTGATGTTTATTTTTCATTTATGTGTAACTTGTTCTGGGTTTTTTAGAGTATTTAATCCATTTCTAAAGATAGAAATGTCCATGTCCATGTCCATGCGTGTTGACCATAAGCAAGAGAAGAGGCAGGTCACTATAAAACCTCGCATCCCTACTACATGGATACCCGATTGTCGTGTACGGCGCTGTTTTGCTTGTACCTTGGTTTTTTCTATTGTCAAACGCAAACACCATTGTCGTGCTTGTGGCCGGGTCTTTTGTGCCTCTTGTACCTCTTACAGGGTTAAAACATCAAGGAGTCGTCTAAAACTAAGGATGTGCGCCGACTGTGCCCACAATACCCGCGAAGCAGCGGAGGTACGGTGGTTGGTCCGTTCTCTGTCATTAATGCCAGTGACGTTTCCGGAATTGTTTGGGTTGCGCGTACTGGACAAGACTTGGAATTTGGCTGTCAATACACTGTTGGGGTTTTACAGGGGTCTGGTCTACGCTCTGCCGGGACAGCGGTATTCGGCCTTGGAACGAAACTTTTTAAGAACGCACTTTAGAGAATTTGGAGGACATGTCCCGTGGCAAATTCATGCGATTGTAGGCCTGGCCAGTGACAAAACCTGGAAACACCGCATCTCGTTTCCCAATTTTAGAAAGCCAATCTCTTGCCGGTGGTTGCTCTGCAGCAGGACCTGTCGCCCCACAATGTCCATTTCCGATATTATACGACTGGGAATTACAGAGTGTCTCTCAGCAACAGCAGTTCAGAAATGGACAATAGAGACGTGGAGACAAATACAACCAGAAATACATCTAAAAATGATGTTTTGGTGGGTCTGGTTAGCTTTGAAATACCCCCCACTATTCGAAAACGGACTAATACCGATGTGCAGACGCTCCTTGGAACTGACTTATGCCTTATGGTTTGAGTGTGACTTGCAAAAAACGGATAAAAATGTAACGTTTCTAAGAAATGTTCAAAAAGCAATGGAGACAACCCCGGACCTTAAATCGGCCCTCTCTAAATCCCATCACTTTGCTAAACTTTTAACTGTTCTCGGAAGGTCACCCTCCGAACATACCGTTCACACCTTTTTTATCCGACATCGGTCAGCCCGACTGCCCTGGAATCCCAAAGTCATGATTACAGGCATTGTGAACATGACCAAAGTGAAATCAGCGTCAAACCCCATTGTCTGCAATTGTACTACTACACAAGCACCTATTCAGTTACTAATCAAAAACGAGGACGTCCGTACCGATAGATTGGCCATGACCGTCAGCTATTGGATAGCGAATCTGTGTGAGGGGATTGTCATGCCCGTTTATCATGTCTTTCCGTTGAATTGTTTACAAGGCTGCGTTGAAATGATTCCAAACACCACTACCCTTTACGATGTTCGAAAACAATCCACGCTCTTAAATTTTATCATGAACGGAAATGCAAACACAACAATAGCAACAATGCGAGAACGGATGGTCTCCTCCTGTGCCGGGGCTTGTCTCCTCGCCTTCGCTATGGGATTGGGAGACAGACACTTGGAAAATATATTAATCACTCACAACGGATATGTCGTCCATGTAGATTTTGGGTATGTCTTTGGGGATGACCCTAAACACGTCAGCACTCCCATGCGTATCACTGAAGACATGGTGGACGCTATGGGGGGTCGAGAATCCACCACATTTCAATCATTTGTCCAGAGAACACAAAAGGGATACGAAGCTATGCGTTTATATTCTTCTTTTTGGTATCATTTGATGGTGGCTGAATTTTATATTTTCAAAGACCAGCGTCGGTCAGCCCAGCGAATACGTGAGCATATTTTAGACAGGTTTGTTCCTGGTGAATGGGAGTCGGAAGCTTCCCTGCATATCCAAACAGTGGTGCAGCGAGCATCTGAATCTTCCTGGTTGCAGCTCTTTTCGGATTTTACCCATTCTGCCTCCAATCGATTTGACGACATGTTGAAATTAGGACATACCTAAACACACATATTTAGCACATACTATTTTCGGAACTATCTAAATAAAAGTAAGACAAAAAAACCATGGTTCGTATTGAAATTACCAAAGTCATTTTGACGCGCGGTGAATCGTGGGCCCTGGTAGAATATCGAACGACAGAGGGGCGAGGCACATTCGGTGGCAATTTTGGCTGCAATGCGGCGACCCTCGTACCGGGACAAGTCTTTCGTGGAGTGATTACGACCAAACGCATCCGAACAGGCGCCAAAAAATACTCTTTTAAGGGCATTCCCACAAATAGGTCTGAACATACATTAAAGGCCTCTCTCAAAGCTGCCGGACTCTCCTGGCCCGACCGTGCTGCCCTTTTCGCCGCCTTTAAGCCGGTATCTGGGCTCTTTGCGGCGTTGAAGAACCGCAGAAATGCAGAGCTAATGGCGGTCCAAAAGATTGGTCGTAAAAAGCTGTTACGGATGTACAAAGCTTACGACAGTGTGGCAACGGAGTTGACAATGTCGGCGGAACTCAGCAAGGCATTGCCTAAACTCCATGCTTATCTGAACGAAAATCAAACGGCCGCTGCCACTGCTTGGTTTGACGGTTCCATGGAAAAGTTTGTACGCTTTGTCGCTGCCGACCCTTGGCGAATCATGTACGACAAAGAATACGATTCATTCACATACGAATCAGTCAAACGTGCCGATTTTATTGCTGCAACCACACACGCAAGCCGGACAAAGATGACAGAAGCCGCCATTTTGGACCTGGGTCTCTCGCCTCAAGACAAGCGTGGAAAACGTGCCAATGCCATTCATATTCTCCGCGAATACATGAAAAAGTCGGGCAACTACTGGATGCCAATAGCCTCCTTTTTAGGCGGCAACGCTGAAATAGAGGCGACCTGGCCCTGTGTCATTCACGACAATCACGTGGCACTTGTTAAATATGCAGACATCGAAGCGTTTCTTGGGAAAACCTTTGAAAATATCAAACAATGTCCGGCACCCCATTGGCAACCACCCTCACCAGAGGCCATACTGGACGACACCCAGCGACAATCCGTCATTCAAGCTTGTGAAGCACCCCTATTCATTTTACAAGGTGGGGCAGGCACTGGAAAAACAACAGTCTGTAAACATATTGTCCAGAGTTTGGGTGGTAAAGTAGTCTGTGCCGCTCCAACAGGCAAAGCCGCTCAACGTTTGGCCCAAGTGACAGGGGTGGCTGCTTTTACTGTCCACAGATTGGCCTATATGTCCGCGGAGTCACCGTTGGACGAGGTCTTGTTACTGGACGAACAGTCCATGCAGGAACCAGAAATATTGGCGATGCTCTTAAAAAAGCGTACCTTTTCCAAAATCATTTTTGTAGGAGATACAGCACAACTGACGTCGGTGGGACCAGGGCAGTTTTTTCGGGATATCTGTGACTCTGACATTCCCAAAATAGAACTGACTTACATTTATCGCTCCGGACCTACATCGTTCATTGCCAGCAACGGACAAAAGATTCGAACAGGCAATGACAATCTCGACCATTCCCCCGATTCTTTTGTTGTTCATCCCTACAAAAACGACGACGATATTATCGAAAATGCACGCTCTGTCTATCGGGAGACTGGGGAAATGCCCATAGTCTTGTGCAATACCAACGCAGAAGTCTCCAAATTGAACGGTCGTCTCCGTCAAATTTGCAATCCCATTGGAGCAAAGCCCTACTCTTTGCCAGTCAACATGGATTACAGTAACAAAGCGTGGCGCTATGCCGACTGGTGCTTTGGAATTGGCGATTCGGTCATGAATACAACGAATAAATATACAGAGGAAACCAAAGAGTTGGAAGTCGCCAATGGTGAAATCGGGACAGTGACTAAAGTTTCGGGACATCTGGTCACTGTTACATTTGACAAAGTGGTCCAATACAATGTCAGAGAGGATGATTTTCTTCGTCCCGCCTATGCACTGACCGTAAACAAGAGCCAAGGCAGTGAGTATCCAGTGGTTATTGTCAAGTCTTCCAGTTCTTGGGGGGACAAACGCGAAAGGTTTTACACGGCAGTAACACGCGCCAAAGTGAAATGTATTATCTACGAAGTGGGAACGGCAAACAGCGACTGTATTCGCGCTTCTCCAGCTCGAAGAAAGACATATTTGTTAAAACGTAACTGACCATAAAAACGATAAAAACACCTTTAATTGTTTTTAAATAAATACACTATATAACGGGCGCTTCAACTATATAAAATGAAACTTTTTTTGTCAATATTAACAACACAAATTTTACTACAATCAGTGGCAGGGCAAGTACCTGGTGAAAAAACGGGCGCATCATACGCAAGACCTGGAGTCTTCAAGGTGTTTCCCGATGCCGAGAGTTCCTTCTGCCGGAAAGTACAGGGAACGAACCAGGTATGCGGGATACTGCATGTGGTGGACAAATCAGGGAATAATTACCAGGCGGCATGCGCTGTACCGGGAGATGAGGTAGCAATAGAAAAATCCACCCAAGTGGTGTGCAGGGAGTTGGGCTTCGTTGATGACGCATCAAAATTGGAGGTCGACTACATTATGATAAAGGCAGAAGAGGGCTCCGCCTGTGTGGGTGGGCAGGAACAGGTTATGGTCAAATGCTGGGGTCCCAAAACAAAGGAGGAGACCACCGTCACCCCACCGGAATTGGTTCAATACCAGAACCAAGCCTTGTTGGTGCGTCTCGATGAAAAGTCTGGAGAAAAAGAATGCAGTAAACGACTCAAATCAAAACTCCCTGATGGGTACCGACAAATATGCGGTCAACTGTTTGTGCGAGACAAAAGCACCAACCCCTGGAGCACTGTCAGTGTCTGCCCGGAGAATGGTCCCACGTGGGGTGACTCTTCGCATACCAACGCCAAGCCCGTGTGCAAGGAGTTGGGATTTGATGTTGATGTCGGAAATGGTGGGTACGGACGTTTCAAGGGGCAGGTGAACCAGGTGGTCAAGAGTACTTCTTACTCGCACAGTATGCAGCACGCGCGATGCACCGGGAATGAGGCTACTCTGGGGGATTGCAAGATAGAGAAGGGGACGTACTGCAAGGGTGCGGATGGTTCGCTGGTGGTCTATGTCATTTGTTATGCCAAAACAAAGGAGGAGAAGGTGACGTCAACAGTTGTCACCACAACTGTTGAGAAGGTGACATCTTTTGACGGCACCACACCTGTTGATGAACGCACAACTGAAATGAAGAATGCAGCCAAATCCACCGAGAAGACCACCGTCACCCCACCGGAATTGGTTCAATACCAGAACCAAGCCTTGTTGGATTATAGATTCGATGAAAATACGGAAGTGGCAGCGTATTTCGCTAAATGGAAGCCCACATTGGGAGTAGAGTGTAGTGATATGCCCGAATCCACCGACTTCTCGGATGAATTCTCGGACTGGAAATGGACCTGCGAAAATAACGAATATAAGTTAACCCCGCCACAGTGCGATAAAAACGTTCTGAAAGGGTTGCCCGGCATTTTTCCGTCTTTTTATGGAAAAGACTCGTGCATTAAGTCAGAATCAGATTGTCCGCCCATAAACGACCACGGCTGTATTTCCACTGGAACTGACTTTAGAAGAATTGAAACTGGAAAATGCTGCGAAACATGCACATACTCGTGTTTTAATTGGGAGGCTATCGACAACAAAAACATTGGCGAGTACGTGGAGAACGTGGACTGCTCCGAGTCCGAGACCTTGTCAATGCCCAATGTATACTTCGGCGTACCACTTGACCTACTTCCTTTTAAACTATTGGGCGCGAAGTTTGGCAACACAACACCAGTTTGTAAAAACAACAGGGTAACTATCGAACCGACCTGTCCTGAAAACAGTAGTTGGGACAAAGATGACTGTAAAAAACCTATTGAATGTTCTCCACATTGTAAAGGAGCGGGAAAAGGCTCCAATTTCATCTCCAACCCATGTCCTCATTTAGAAAGTAGTAAATGCAGTCAACAAAACAAATGCAAATGCGACGACGGGTTTGTTATCGACCGTATAAATGGAACATGCATAGCATTAAATGAGTGTCGAGAAAAAGAAAAATTAATATCCCCCAGTAATACACATGCGTATATGAATCTGACCCAGGAGTTGAGTCACGCAATATTCTATAGTAAGAGAACCGATACCATCGTTCAAGGATTGAGACGCGTCGAATGCGAAATGAATACCATTGGTCCCTACTTGGACAGTATAAGAGCCGAAGGATTAACTATTAATGTATGTATTGCAGCAAACAAAGTTACGACTGAGGTTGCTACAGCACAAAAAACAAAGGAAGCTAATGAAAAGGCCGCCATTATAAAAAATGCCAAAGACACGGCAGCGGAACTCGCAGCTGCGACAGCCGCTCAACTTCAAACGAAGCAGGAGTGCGACCTAATTCAAATTTATATTTCTGGAAACAAGACAGCTATCGAAGGCCTCGAAACAGAAACTATTCAATCGAGTATCGACAATGCGACTGAGAAGCGCGCAGGTCTTAAAGACGAGTTAAACAAATTGTTAAAGGAAAAGCGGCTCAATTCCATACAGCTGCACCGAAAATATAATAGCATTTCGCAACAAAAACATAAGTGGCCTCGAGAGATACCCCCAGGTCCACTTTGTCCCGTTGGTGGTCAAAAAAGAAGATTTCTCACTGATAAAGACATAATAGCAGAACGAGATAAAGAAATAGCGGCCAAAACGGAAGAGGTTACTAAACAATTTGAAAGGAAAAGGAAAGTAGCTAAAGAAAAAACACGCATCGATCAATGTGCAGCTAAGAAAGAGTTGTTCAAACAGATTGAACTACTTAATAAAAACCAAACACAGCTTAAGGCTGAAATTGTAAAGCTGAATGCTCGTTTCAGTGTTCTTAACAACTGCAATGAAAGATCTTGTAAGGACGACGAGTACAACACATTGACAACAACCATCACAAAATTGACAGAGGATAAAGAAGACATCAGCAATAGACTAAAAAGGGGTAGCAGAGCTGTGAGAGAACTTTCTTTAGAATTCAATACCTTAGATGCAAAGCTCGTCGGGCAAAAACAAGAAACAATGAACAACCAAACAAAGTATGGGGAAGCATTTAAAAAATTGGAAAAATTATTAAACATTGTCGAGGTCGTCCCCCGCCGCGCCAGTAAAAAATGCCAACATCGTCAATGTTGGCATAAACATAGTCGTGTCCATCACCACAAACACCACAAACACCACAAACACCACAAACACCACAAACACAGCTTAGGTGCACTATTGCAAGCCAGTGAAGGTGGTCAGAGAAAAGGAGAGGCAGATGTCTGTAGTCTTAAAGACAACTGTGAGTATGGTTTTGAGTGTGAAGGCGGAATTTGTCAAAGAGGGGCGACCAATCATATTTACCGACCAACTTGTAAGCGGGTTCAGGCTGTGCCTCGTCACCGTATGAGAGGCAAAAAAAGCGACCCTTGTAGCTCAAATAGCCACTGGCTTGCCTCTGAATGCGAGAAAAACGATGAATGTTCATGGGTTAAGATTAATGGACTATCTCCAATAAAAGATGGACAATGCATTAGCGAGACCAAGTTAAGTCTGGATGGCACAAAATACTCAGCAGCATATGATGCTTTGACAAGTGTTAGGGCACCTATGAAAGAAATTCTCGATTTCGTTGCGGTGGTTGGCAACTATGAGAAGGAGCCTAAATTATGGTCTCACATAGATGATGTGTTGCAACAGGAGGCGGATATAAAGAATATTATTAACATCAGTTCGTGTTACTTAGACGTTATAAATATGGGAATTGCTTTTGAACAACCATTAAGAATAATGGCGAACAGATTCAAAGAGTTGAACAAAGAAATCCGTGACGTATTTTCTGGCATCGAGCAAGAAGGCACCCACCCCGACACACTGTTTGGCATGGCTGTTTCTAATTGTAATAAGGAGGTCCAACCATTTGAATTTGCACTGCCACCGTCACACCACATAACCCGGGGTTCGAAAGAACCCCGTGGAGAGGATGAACAAAATTGTGAAATAGTAGACGACTGTACCGAGATAAGTATTTCTCCATACCTACAGAGTATACAGACTATGAGCAAAAGTGTCACCTGTATATTCAATGCTTGGGAGGAACTATCTAAAGACATGACGGATGTGAGAACCAAGTCGGATCCACCCGCAAATTTGCCGTCGTTCAAAACACAACACTACATGGAACTTGTAAACATTGCGAAAGTAATTAAAAAATACGGCAAAAAAGTGAAAGAACTTGCTGGAAGGGATAGCGCTATATCCTTATATAATAAAGCGATGGGAGAAGTGACAATGTCTGCAAAACAATGTGTTTTCACCCAGGTCACGTGGGATTTGGAGGGGACGGCAGCACCGGCCCAGACCCCATGCGCAGCACAACTACGACCATCGGGCGGGGACCTGAGTGAACTGAGAGTTCGCTTTCCACAGGGCACGGATGAAATGGTTCGCTTTCCACAGGGCACGGATGAACTGATTCACCCTGAGCGCAAATTGAGCGTCGATGTATCTCATGTTGCTATCACAACTAAGACATCCTCAACTTCAGCCCAGAATCACATTGAATCACATCACGCCAAGTGCGTGGTAGATAACCTCGATGTAATGACGGAACTTGCTAAAAAAATCCAGGAGACTAACACGGGCATTATAACAATATCAAAAGCTGTTACACGTCTAATCGTTGGTGAAGCGCAGCGGAAAGGGCCGGTTTGGTATCGAAAACCGTGCGACATGTCTGAACCTTGCCACATTTTTGCAAAGGATAATACAGAATTCAAGAACCTCGACTCCAATAACCTCATCAATCATAATCCTAATCCTAACCAAGATGTCCAACACCTTGCTACATGTATGGACTTCAGGGACGGAACAGAATCAGAACTACCAGAGAATCAATGTGGAGTATTAAAACCAAAACCTATAACATGTTCAACGAGTGATTGCGTCATCTTTGCGGAAATATGTGATTGGGAGGACATCAAAAAAGCGGATGGACCCATCGAAAAAAAATGGAAATGTTTCGACTACGAAAAGCACTTAGAAGTAGAGTGTCCCGAACTCACCTCGCTGCCGGCGGGTAACTGCGACATTGCCGACAATGTCCGAGAACCCCTTGGAGAGTGGAAGATGGACCAAGGACGGTGTGACATAAACAAAAAAGCTTCTTTGAAAGACACCTACGAACAATCTATATTCAGACCTGAAAATCAGTGGAAAAATACACGGTGGATGGATGAACACGACTGCGCAAAAGAACAGAAAGTTCGTTGGTCATGTGTGGATAGCAACGACGTTGTCCAATCACATCTGTGTAAGACCCAACCAGAACCAGAACTGTTTACGTGCGCCTCTACTAAAGATTTTTGCCATCATCTCGACCATTTTTTTAAAGCGGTTGCAATTGATGGTGGTGAAAAAATGACTATTGCCATAGATTCGTACGAAGCAGCTTTCAAAGCGGGATTGGATGAGTTTAAAGAAGGATTGACCGAGTGGAAGGAGTTGCAAGAAACGGTAGAGTCAATCTTAACTTATAAAGATAAGAATGCCGCCGACGTGGAGGAGTTGACCAAAACATACAAGACGGTGGTAGAAAATATAGTCACGATATTCAACGTAAAAATTCCCGAAGCGTCCGACCCCATACGAAAAGCGGCACAAGAACAATACACCGACGGAATGGGAGCACTGACGGGCATAGAAGAATATGGAGGGAAGTCATTTGATGATTTCATCAATTGGGGGAAAGTGGTAGTTATGGATAATAAAAAGAAGATTCTCAACTTTGGCTTTTGGTGGGACGCGATGGAACAGTTTGGCGAAATGGTAGGAAATATGAAGACACAACTTGTAAAGAACGCAGCGTTCAATAGACGTTGTTCCATTTGTTCTTCAGAACAAACGGAACCAAAGGAAAAGCGAATTGAAGAGTTTAAAAAAGCAATGGTCAAACTCGCGACAGACATCACGATTGTCACAAACACCATCAACTGTGAACAACAATTTCCACCGGTTGATGTTGATGGTGTTTTCGACAATGATGTTATGCCCAAATGTTCGACGCTGATTAATCACGGGAAGCAATCCAACTCCACCTCTCTCAAAGTCAGAATTAAAAAGACTGAGCAAGCACTGGAACAATCAAATATCCCGGCG
>Ga0302137_1000721_pt1 | contig 14674 bp, 10 predicted proteins | sample CBN3_SCM_MG_FD_203127 | JGI IMG/M metagenome (GOLD analysis project Ga0302137, IMG submission 203127) | Marine microbial communities from Western Arctic Ocean, Canada - CBN3_SCM | ecosystem: Environmental > Aquatic > Marine > Oceanic | place: Canada: Western Arctic Ocean | collected 2017-09-15 | reverse complement strand
TAGACGACTACCAGACAATTAAATTTGAACGACGCGGCAGGGTGCTGAACATCACGTTCAACCTTCCAGACCAATTAAATGCCGTAAGCGCGCGTCTCCACACTGAAATTTCCACCTTGTTCTACGATGTTCAACTAGACCCAGGCAGCGATATTATCGTGCTTACTGGTGAAGGTCGGGCCTTCAGTGCTGGTGGTGATTTCGAACAAATGAAAAAAGCCAACGCCGGCGAAGCAGCTAACACAACTGTCATTGAGAGCAAAAAAATGATTTTTGGTCTTCTTGATTTAGAGAAGCCGATTATCGCTAAAATTAACGGGCATGCCATGGGTTTGGGCGCGACGATAGCGCTATTTTGCGATGTGATATTTGCCGCTGAGCACGCGCTTATTGCCGACCCTCATGTCAATGTTGGCATCGTCGCTGGTGATGGAGGGGCAATAATCTGGCCCCAATTGATCGGCTACGCGAGAGCAAAGCACTATTTAATGACCGGAGAACCTGTAGGTGCTAGCGAGGCTGTGAACATGGGGCTCATCAATTTTGCCCTGCCCGCAGAAGAGCTCAATAAGGCTGTCGACGCTTACGCGGACAAACTTGCTGCCGGCGCACAAGATGCCATTCGATGGACCAAGGTCAGCACGAATATAGGCCTTAAGCAACTTGCGCATTCCATCATGGACGTAGGGCTAGGTTACGAAATGATGACTATAAGGTCAGCAGATCACGCTGAAGGAATCGCTGCGTTCGAGGAAAAAAGAAAACCCGAGTTTGGAAAGAATAAATAATCTTAGGACTCATCCGTTGGGGGCTATCCGCCCCCAACCTTAACTGTGTGGTGCGACCTTAACTCAATAACGAACTATTACTTTTCCCGTATTTTTACCACTATGTAGAAACTCCACTGCGTTAACAGCACTATCTACTCCCTCGAATACCTCAGTGTCGATAACCGGGTCTAGTTTTCCATTAGCGACTAAGTCCACCAAGTACTGCAATTGACCAGGCAGTTCTTCAGGCCAATGCGCGAATAAGAATGCTTTTATAGATGCCGACTTCCACAATAACTTGTGGTAAATCCGCGGTGCAGTATGGTCCTGAGGGCCACTGGTATATTCAGAAACGAAACCACAGATTAAAATCCTGCCTCTTAAAGCAATATTATCGACACATGCATCGAACGTCTCTTGGCCCACCTGCTCAAAAATTAGATCGATGCCATCAGGGTATTCTTTGGAAAGCACCTCTCCTAAATTCTCTTCCCTATAATTTACAGTTCTATCGCACCCGAGCTTTTTCAAAGAATCCGTTTTTTCAGCTGTACTGCACGTACCGATAACGTGACAGCCTGCTAACTTCGCGAGCTGAATACACCATGAACCAACTCCTCCTGCAGCAGCGGTTACTAGCACAGTTTCGCCGGCTTTCATCTCGCCTACGACATTTAGTCCTACCGTCGCCGTCATACCCGCGACCGCACATCCCATTATCTCAGGAGTACACTCAGGTACTTTTGTGAAAAAAGTAACATCTCGGCAGAGTAATTCACTATATGCACTTCCGAGTTCTGGGCTCACCGCGAAATCACCTAGCGCAAACTCTGTGACGTCTGACCCAATACCGATCACCTCACCGATTGACTCACACCCAAGATCGAACGGAAAATCTCCGTCAGAAAAGTAAACACCACCCGCAATGTTTACGTCCGACGCATTTACGCCACCGTATCTATTCTTCAACAACACCTCTCTGGGACCTGGGGTAGGTACTTCAACCTCTATGACTTCTCCTGCATCACGGAAATCACGAGTGTATTTATTCGCAACGAGCTTCTTGTAAGTCTTTTCCATTTTCCCTCCAACTGAGGCACGATTATTATTGTAAATCTCTAACGTCACGGAACACGCAACCATTTCACTAACATCCATTAAACTAGGTCACCCGAAGGTTACCAACCAAAATAAGCGTTCGCGGGGACGCTTACTACCTCTCATGAATTTAACCCAGTGTAGTTGCGACCTATTTCCAAATTTCGCTCCACCAGTTTTCATTCCTTGTTTATGAGAGTATAGAAAAACATTCGGAGGTACGATCATGCTCGTTAAGCATCACAGTTTTTATTGGTTATCACTGATACTTTGTCTAGCATTCAGCAACGCTTCGGCTGAGATTGCGGAATCTTATAAATGTAAGCTGAAATCAGGTGCTACTCGCGACGAAATTCGAAAAATTGGAGAGGACTATCTGGCTGTTCAACACAGTGTAGAGTACCAAGACTTCCAGTTAACTATACTGTTCCCGAAATACGGCGCCGATATTTCTAACGGCACCTTCTATTGGAATGGCGTTTCACCAAATATTGAGAGGCTCGAGGCTGCAGTTGCTATCTGGGAAAGTACAGAAAACAAAGCTGTCTTAGAACGCTGGGTTCAAACCGTGAGCGACTGTGAGAGCGCTACTCTGTTCGAGTCAGTTAAAGTCTCTAATCAAAACAATCATTAGAAACGGACTGTAGTCTTAAAAACTTAACGCTAACATCAGTCTCGCGGAGCCAAGCGCGAGAACGCTCTAATATTTCTACGCTCAATCATCTTGAGGCTTAAGCAATTACAGCTAACCTGTCGGCCCATCTGGCATTTACCTTGCCTTCTAACCTTCCATCGCCGCTTCGCCTTCTTCTATAAGTCGATCTATGAGTCTATGGTGCAACCGAAGTCGCATCTCCTGGTAGAGTGTAAATTCGACCTTTTTAGAGCCGCTGGCTCGCAGTCCTTTTTGAACCCACGGGAGATTAATAGCGTCTTGTTCAAAAACCATAGCAAGACCCTCGCCCATCGTTTCTGAAGCCAGAGTTACTGGTTCATCAAAATCCAAATGCATAATTGGCACGGGTTTAGGTCTCGGTCCGTCCTTAGGGACTGGTCTAAGGATCACGATGTCCATAATCGACGTTTCAGGATCTAGGCCGTTGGGCCTAAAACGATATACGGTATTTTGATAGAACCCACCCCAAAAACTCATCGAAGGTGCAACGTTGTACATCAGTGAATCCGTAAACTCAGCGTCTCCTGCTTCACTGTAATCAGCGCCTGTAGTCTCCGATAATTGCTGACGCATAATCTGGGCAGCATAGGCTCGCGCACTCATACCATCGGGTACTAACAATCTCGAATCATCATCGACATCATGTTGGCCAGAGCCAAAGAATGCATCAAAGATTTCCTGTGGTGTCAGCTGCTTTTCAATATGCGGGCTCTGCACCGCATGGGCACATATCTGCCTGCCGACATACTCACTTGGATGATCATATTGAGTATTGATGTCAGCGGTCATTGGCAACCCTTGCGGATGCGTGCCAACAACATGATGGGTTTCCATAAAAGCTTCTGTCGTAGCTTTCCAGTTTGCTCGTATTTTCTTGCTAACGTGGACAGCTTTGTACCGGTCTTCCAGGTCATAACGAGCAAAGTGCTCCGGTATTGGCCCAAGGACTTCCTCCAAAGGCGGTGCATTGTGGTCCATGTTGATGAAGATAAAGCCGCCCCAAGTTGACACACGAACTTCCGGCAAACTGTGGTCGCTATCCTCCCACTGCGGGGCATCCCAGGCGAAAGGATTAATTTTTAGAGAGCCGTCCACGTTCCAAGCCATTCCATGAAATGGACAGCGGAACATTTTCGCATCGGCACCGTCACATTCAACCAACTGACGTCCTCGATGCAGGCAAGAATTATAAAACGCTTTTATATCGTTATTAGCGGAGCGAACAATTAGAAAAGAATAACCCGCAACGTCAAATACAACATGATCACCGACATTGGGGATTTCTTCTTCTCTTGCTGCCCATTGCCATATTCGCGGCCACACATGATCAACTTCTTTTTGGAAAAATGCTTGGTCGAAATAACGAGAAGTGTCGTATGACTCCAATGCGGCCGATGGATTGTCGCCCTCCCGATAAAAATCAGGAGAAGATACCGCATCCGAATCTAGTATGTCTTCATAGCTTTCTGACGGATGTCGTCCTGGCGTATATAAAATTTCTTGTCCGGTCATTTTAAGCTCTCTATATTCTTGTGTTTTTAGCCGTTACTGCAGGATTAATTTTCGACAGGAATTAAAACATATAAGAAACCCAGAATGTAGAAAGACTCGCGTCAACATAACTCTCTGGGGAGGAGTTGTTGCCAAATTAACTAAACCTGGATCGAAAAACCCACCCAATTTCGAATCTAAACTGCATAAGCAATCCCGCGACAGCGGGTTTTCTGGTGGCCTTTCTCAACCCCAAGCTAGCGGTATTTATGCTGGCGCTGTTTAGCCAGTTCCTGGATCCCGCGTTTGGCTTCAAGGAAAAAAGCGTAATGGTCGCCACCATTGGCGTTACCGACGCGCTATGGTGCTCACTGGTTGCGATACTGGTATCGCAGGCGCGTTTCCGCAGGCAAGTACAGCCAAGCGCTCGCATTGTAGACGCGATACTGGGCGTCATCCTGATCGCCCTGGCGTTAACGGTATTGTTTGCCGCGCTAACGAGCATGCAACCGAGCGCTTGAACTCAATGCAAAGTGCGCACGCGCCCAGCCATAACAATCGTCTGTAGTTTCCTCCCCAACTTCACAACCGTCCCTTACTCGTCCTCTAAGTCTCCCCAGCGAAAGACCCAAATGCCTGTAAGCCAGATAATTCAGTCCGTTACAGCCATTGACCACCCAAAGGATTATCAAGCCACATCAGTTTAAATTTGAATGAACATCACCCATTACGGTATCAGACCATTCTTTCAAAAATAGGGTTTAAAGTACCTATCCTCCTTATCTTCCCTGTTTTAGATTTAGTTTCTGTCTACCATGTCCTTGTCCAGCCGGCGCCAGGTCAACAGGAAGAACAGTGAACTAAAAGCATATAACATCGCCATGATGACCATTGCCGACTGTAAACTCTGGGCGTAGACCTCACCACAGACATTCTGCAGATTTTCGCTTAACTCTCCGACAGCGCGCGGATGGCACTGGTTTCGAGACAACTCCTCTGCTGCAACGCCGAGTTCGGCGGCGCCGCTGACAAAGAAAATGTCAGATGTAAAACCTATGAACAATGGACCAAAGCCGTAGCCAATTAAATTGGCGATGAATAGCAGCACCGCCGTTGCCATGGCACGCACACGCATACTGACGACACCCTGGCCGATGGTGTACTGAGCGGCGATATAGCCGTACTTCACGAATCCGCCGATGATCAAGCCGATGGCGGCAAACAGTAGACTCTCCGTCGTGAAGGCAAACACATAGAATGGGATCGACAAGGCCAAACCAAAGGCCGGCAACCAGGCGATGGCACCCGGATGTTTTTTATAAAGTCTGGTTGCAAGCCAACCCGTCGCAAACGTGCCGATGGCAGCTGACAACGACACGGGTGTGTTGATCCAAATGGCCGCTTCACCGGTTGTGATTTCGTGCGTGCGAACCAGGAAGATAGACTGAAACGAGGAGATTCCATAACCGCAAAACGCAGCGACTGTGGCGCCACCCGTCATTAGCCAAAAGGCGGGCTTCGTCGTCAGTTCGCGGATAGACTCGCGCAATGAAACCGGTTCATTTGACTGCGTTCCCTTAGGGTCAGTAAAACCGCGTGGCGGCTCTTTCACCGTCAATTTGAAAATCACAGCAATCAACAGGCCCGGCAGGCCGACGACAATAAACGCAGTTCGCCAATCGAATACGTCAGTCACCCAACCACCGATCAGATTGGCAAACATCCCGCCGAGCGTTACACCCATGGCGTAGACGCCAAGCGCCTGGGATCTGTCACGCGGCGCATAATAGTCTGCGATCAACGAGTTGGCCGGCGGTGTACAACCGGCCTCGCCAATACCGACACCAACGCGACACATCAACAAAACCCAGAATGCACCAATTGTGATCGAGCCGATGGTGATTTCTGTTGCGAGCCCACATAGCATCGTCATGAGAGACCATAGCGCAACGCAGACGGTCATAATCCACACACGGTTAGCCGCATCGGCATAGCGCGCCAGAGGAATGCCCACTATTGTGTAGAGAAGGGCAAAACCGAAACCCGTAAGAAGGCCGAATTGGGTATCGGAAAGACCAAGCTCCGGCACAAGCTCCGGGCCAACCACGGCGAGCAGGCCGCGGTCGACAAAGTTCATAATATAGATAAGCGTTAGCGACGAAAGCACATAGGTTCGGTAACGTTTAGTACCGTACCCTGTGTTTTGATCGGACGCTTCACGTACTTCGGGAGCGATTGCTGCTGTCATAAATGCATCTCTTCAAAAAAGCGTCAGGTGTTATCGATGGCGTCTACTGAAAATGTTTCAGTTCGCGTTGTCTGGCGTATATGAGGCGAGAATGTAAAAGCATCTCCCACAGCCAGAAACGTTCTAATAAACGGGGTTAAAATGGGGGCAGAGTAAAAATCACAATTAGCTTTTACTCGGCTTCCATCCTCGCATCTGGTATGGCTGTGGTGTTCCGGTTATGCGCTCGACCTGATCACGGAATTCAGTATTGCCTAAGACGAAACCATTCTGGATAGAACGCCTGATATCGTCAACCGTTAAGACCATCGAGGCGTTAACTTGGCTCTTGCGATGCAACGTTTTAATCTTCAAATGAGAACCCGAATACATATTCGAAATTAATAGTTGCGTTTAGACTCCCGGTCAATCCTGAATGAACCTCAGTCTAAATTGTCGCTGGATAGCGGTGCCCGCGACGATTCACTCTGGCTCACGCTCGCTCGGCGCTGCTCGAGGATGCGGCCGATCTCTTCCATGCGTTCCCGGCTAAGCTCATAGAAATAGTAAAACCACAGACCGGATAGGCCGACGATCATCGCCGGTGGGCCCGCGATGAGTCCCAGGAGATAAATGGTTTCCGGCGCTATCTCGCCCACTTGGGCGCCCTTCGGAAAATTGATCAGGTCCAGGGCAATCCCGCCGATAATAGTTGCCAAGCTCCCCGCGGCTTTCGCAGCGAAGGAGCGCGCGGAGTAGATGATCCCTTCCTGCCGCACACCTTCACGCAATTCAAGTTCATCGGCAACATCCGCGAACATGGAATTAAAGGTGACCAACATTGCTGGCGCCAATAGTCCGGAAGCAAAAGACACCCCTAGAAACAGAAGGAACAGCAGGGAATCACCATTCGCTGGCAACAGGTCAGTGAACAAGCGCAAAACAATCAGGATGTTCATGTTGATGATCACGCAGGCACCCAGTACCGCCATTAATCGGCGTTTATCAAACCTCTTGGTCAAATGCGGAATCAACACCACGGAAAAAGGCAAACCTAGCAGAGTCATTGGCCCAAGCCAGCGCATCTGCTCGGTATTCAACTCCCAGAAGTGCACGTACAGGTACGCCATAAAGGTACCCTCGATCCCCAGTACTAGCAACGTGACCACCATGACTGCAAGCAGCATTCGATAGGACTGGCTACCAAGCGCTTCGGCGACCTCTCGCCAAAGACGGCGAAAGCCCAACCGCTCTGGTTCTGGCTCCCATACGGGTAAATAGGCCACTTCTTTTTTTGTGCCCCATACACACAGGGTAATGGAAATTATGATGCCAGCTGCGGCAATGCCTGCTAGCTGAGGATATCCAGCGGCATTGAGCAACCCGTGACTACCATCTTCTGGTGTGGGAAAGACGTAGCTGTACATAAGGAAGGCAAACAGCGCGGTTCCCAGCGTGCTGAAGGCTTGGCTGTAGCTGAAGACGCGAGTTCTATCGGTGTAGTCGCTCGCGATTTCCGCCCCCAGCGCCATGTGCGGCACGTGATAGAGGGTCAAAAACAAACGTGCCAGTACTGCAAATACAATGAGCCAGCCAAAATAGAATAGCTCGTGCATGTCTGCGGGCGGATTGAACAACGCGATGATGGCCAGCGCCAGCGGCACCGCTGAACTGGCCATCATCGGCAGGCGCCGGCCCCAGCGACTCTTGAGCCGGTCGGAGATAGATCCTGCCACCGGATCGCTGACGGCATCAAAGGCGATCGCGACGGCAAGCGCAATTGCAGTGAGGGTGGCGGACACGCCAATGATCTGATTGAAAAAAAAGAGGGTGAATGTGCTAAAGATGACCGAAGTAATACCTTCGCCCAGTTGGCCAACGCCGTAACCCATCTTGGAGCTAAAGGGAAGTTGTCGGCTCATTTGCACCTTAACCGTGCAATGGAAAACTGTGGCGGCATCATAGCCTCTGCTTAACGGATGATGTGGATGTCAAATTTGTGGTTTTGTGGGATTTCCATAACTCTCTTCAACCGCCATTGGCATTCACGTTGCTTCCACCAATGTTGGTTTGTGCTGGGGTATTCAAATGCCAGGCGACTCAGTTCGAGCAAGTGATCTGTGCGCGGAGCGAAGTAATTAACGACATGGGGTTGCCCACTATTGACAGCTTCCGCCTGGCTGACGGAAGCACTATCGCGTGACATGATGATGGAGGGATTACGGATCTTTCGAGCATCTTGCTTTGTCATGGCCCGGAAGTTTTTTCTGCAGGTAGGGTACACCTCCAAGGGGTAGAGCAAGTATGCCATTCGCTGCGCTTTTGGGGACGAAAATCGACTGGCGACCTGCTCGGACAATAATTCGCGGCTGTCTTGATCTGGAAGCCCGGCATGCACCCGCGCATTCGTGGTTTGTTTTGCCACGGTGGCTGCTACTTTTCCCACTTCAACTTGAGTCCGGCCTCCGCCATCGCCTCGGCGCGCATCCTCTCGAAGCTCGACGCGTGCCCTACGTGTTGTAGGTTGAATGCGGCCTGTTGGGCCGTCCAGAATCCTTGTGCATCTTGAGCCTGATTGCAGGACATTTTGGCAAGTTTGAGCGAGTAGCTTGGGCGTGTGGCAATCTTGGCGGCGAGTGTTTCGGTGAAATCGCCGAGCTCGGCTCTTGGCACCACGTGATTTAGCATCCCTAAATTATAAGCCTGCTCCGCATTGACCGGTTCGCCGGTAAACAACATCTCCTTGGCTTTGCGCATTCCAAACTCCCACGGATGCGCGAACCATTCAACGCCGTTGACACCAAAGTCCACGGTGAGGTCGGTAAACGTGGCGTCGTCGCTTGCCACGATCAGATCGCACACCCACATCAGCATCAATCCACCAGCAATAGTCTTGCCGTGTACCTGCGCGATGGTAGGTTTTGGCAGTGTCTGCCAACGCCGACACATGTTGAGGTAGATTTCTTCTTCCATAGCCATGAGACCTTCAGAGCCAGGCTTGCCGATACCACCTGAAATCCCCACCCGGGTCGGGGTATAGCTTGGATCGTGGCCTCCGCTTATGTCATGACCCGAAGAGAAGTGCGGCCCTTCACCGGACAGAATGATGACTTTTACCTCGTCGTCAAATGACGCTGTCGTTAATGCGTCGTTCAATTCATAGGTCATGCGTTGATTTTGTGCGTTGCGCACATCCGGGCGGTTCATCCGAACACGTGCTACTCCGCCGGCCAACACTTCGTAAATTACGGTCTCATAATCTGCCATGTGATCTCCCTGTTGCGGTTATCGAATAATGCTGTCTGAGGGCCATTAATGCCTGCGCAGCTTGCTATCTTCTAATCTACCCCTAAAACCCACCCTTCTTGTTAAACCTTAGTTTATTGAGAGTCAACCCTCTTCCTGTCTTTGAATCGCTTCAAATACCTATCTTTCTCTGAGGCAAGATACCCAGGCGCAGAAACTACAGCCCGGTCAATTATAAATACTAGCGTTAACGCCATAGGAGGAGAGATAAAAATTAGTATCAGAAGTGTTAAGTGCTATGCCCGGTGCATTGATTAGCGCGTAGAATAGCCCCTAATAATAGAAAGGCCCCAAACATCGCTCTGAGCCGCGCTGGCGAGCTTTTCTGACATCAACAGCATGCTGCCACAATAAACCCACCGCCGAATATGGAGCTAGTTAATAGAAGAGTTGGGGCCCGCCAGAAAAGCTATTAGGGTCCATATTTAGCTGCCAATGCCCATCGGAATGGCAGAGCCCATCAACCAGATACGACGACGGCCAAAACGGAATTGCGTGTTGTCAGAAAGGTAGCCAACCAGTGGATCAGATACGGCATCCCAAATTCGTGACGCAGCAAGCAATATGCCCATCGCGACGGGTGCAATCAGCAAGACATCCGTTGAAAACTTCCATTCGCGGAAAACAAGCCAAGTCAACTTTGCGCCAAACGAACATCTTTTCAGTGATCAACCGGGCCGCCTGTAAGCCACCAGATCAGTGGCTGTTCAGACATTGACCATCCTCTATCGAAAAACCACCCCACGGACTTCTTTTCGCAAAAAATCCCAATCAAGATATTTTTGAAATCCTGGATAAATGCTTTCAAAGAATTCGAAATTCAGCCGCCCCCCTGCTCTCTTCATATGATCCAATGCTAAATAGTGAGTTCAGTCTGTATCTGGCAATCAATAACCTGCAGCGATAAGATACTCGACTTCCCGAGCCTGGCCATCATCTGTCCAAGATGATCAACAAATGAAAGTACTACTCAGACTACTACCTTATATCCGGGCACATGCCTGGGCATTCTGGGGTGGTCTGGCAGGCCTCGCGGGTGCACGTTTTTTCGAAGCGATGATCCCGCTATACGTCAAGATGGGTATCGATAACATCGCGGATTCCCAAACCCAGCTTGGCGCCGATGCCATAACGATGGCAATGGCACGCGACACACTTACCTACCCAGCACTCGCTATTGTTGTCTGCGTCATCTGCCAGATGCTGATCACCATGGTCAGTAGAATCCTGGTTCGACGCATTGGTATGTATGCCTCGTTCGATTTGCGCAATCGAATCTATGATCACCTGCAAAGGCAGGGGCCCGAGTTCTTCATGAACTACAGTATTGGCGATCTGATGGCGAGGGCTATCAACGATATCTCGCTGGTGAGGCAGGTTATTGCTGGTGCCAGCCGAATGACTGCGGTACTTATATTTACCGCTATTGTCGGTTTGCTCTTCATGGTTTTTCTTTCATGGAAGCTGACACTAGCCCTGATATTGCCCTTACCCCTCATTACTGTCGTCGCCTACCTTTTTTCGAAACGTATCTATGCTCAGTCACACACCGTACAGAAGGGGTTTTCAACCCTCTCGACCTTTGTTCAGGAAAACCTGAACGGCATCCGTACCGTACAGGCTATGGCTCAGGAACAGCAGGAAATCGATCGATTCTCGCACGTCAATGAGGAATTTGCTGACGACAACCTGGCACTATTTACCACCAGCTCTCTACTCGGTGCACTGATGCCGGTACTTGCGGCGATCGCCACCCTCATCATCATCGGCTATGGCAGCTCTCTGGTGAGTGCGGGTGACATTACGATCGGGACTTTTGCTGCGTTCTTTTCTTACCTGGCTCTCCTGATGTGGCCTGTACGCGAAGCAGGGTCTCTTGTGACTCAGTGGCAGCGAGGTGCATCCGGAACGGCAAGACTATTTGAAATCCTCGATCACGAACCTGAAATCCAGGAATCCCCAGATGAGGAGTTTCCAAAACTCACCGGTCGGGTATCGCTACAGGGGCTTTCCTACCGCTATGGCGACAAGGACAAGTTTGCCCTCAACGATATTAATCTCGACGTTTACCCAGGTGAGACGGTGGCCATCCTTGGCCGGGTCGGTTCCGGTAAATCTACGTTGCTACGCCTTCTTGTACGACTACTTGATCCCACTCGCGGCAGTATCATGCTAGACGATCACCCTATCCAAAACTTCCCGCTGGCTTATCTGCGCGATCATGTCTGCCTTGTATTGCAGGATCCCTTCCTGTTTGCCGATAGCCTCGGGGACAACATCGCCTACGACAATCCGGAACGGGATATCGACCAGATATGGCACTCAGCAGATGCAGCCGCTTTACGCGAAACCATCGAGGACTTCCCGGAAGGTCTCGACACGATCTTAGGGGAACGAGGGGTAACACTTTCCGGCGGTCAGAAACAGCGTACCGCACTCGCCAGAGGACTGATCAGAATGACGCCGCTTTTAATCCTCGATGACTGTTTCTCTGCCGTCGACACGGAAACCGAGGAACATATTCTTGCCGGCCTCAAGCGGATCAGGGCAAGCCAGACGACCATGCTGGTTTCTCATCGGGTATCCACCGCTAGACACGCTGACCGAATCATCGTTCTCGAGGACGGCCAAATCATTGAATCCGGCACTCACCAGGAGCTGATTCAACAGGGTGGGTTCTATGCCGGTCTGGAGCAGACCCAGGGCAACAAAGCCAGGCTGACTGAAGAGCTGGCAACATGAGCGTAACCACCAAAAAAGACGAACAATTGGACCATTCCATATTCGACGCTGACATTCATGGACAGGCGACGAATATGCAGTATCTGGGTCGCATCATGGGCTGGGTCAAACCTCACGGAAAGTTGGCGGCCTGGTCAATTATCCTTGTGCTGTTTGCATCCCTGCTGGCGGTATTGCTACCCGTTGTCATCACACGGGTAGTCATCGACGGCATCATCCTCGGCGATTCAAAAGTAATGCTGCCGGATTTCGGCATGAATTCGCTAAACACACTACTGACCCAGACAACCGGCTGGCAACCCATCACTACCGCCTGTGTCCTCTACGGTATCTTTACCCTGCTCTGTCACGCCACATACCATTTCCACCGGGTGTCATTTGCCACTGTGGTACTTAGTGCGCTGCGCGATATGCGCTACGACCTGTTTGCCCATATGGAGCATCGGCCATCCTCGTTTTATGACAAGGTTGCCGTTGGTCGAGTTATGACGCGGATCACCAACGATGTCCAGGGACTCTTCGAACTGATGATGGGCGTCGGCATGTTGATCGGTGAATTTGTACCATTCTTTATTGCACTGGCCATCATGTTCGCCATCGATGTCGAGCTGACACTATGGCTGCTGCTGGCGATTCCCATCTTTACGGTTGTCACCTACTTCTTTCGTCAGGCAACGCGCCGGGTTTATCGCACCATAAGAAATACCGTTTCACAGTTAAATCAGAATCTGCAGGAAAATCTCTCAGGGATGCAGGTCGTCCAATTAAGCAATCGCGAAGCTCACAACCTGAATGCCTACCGTGAGGTTAACCGGGAAAACCAGAAGCAAGAGATCAATGCCATCTATCTGGAAACAGGCTATGGCGCCTTTATGGACAATATGGTGAACATTGCCCTGGCGGTCATCATCTGGGTCGGTGGTGGCTCAGCCATCCAGGAGTCCATCTCACTCGGTAGCGTCATCTTGTTCACACAGTTCATCGACATGTTCATTCGCCCCATTCGTGTGCTGGGTCAACAGTACAACGTTCTCTTTCGCGCCATGGCGAGTGCAGAAAGAATTTTCCAGGCCTTGGACTGGCATGAGCAGATCAACGAGCCGGAAAAACCCACTGTATTACCAGAGAGAATTGAAGGAAAGCTGGAATTCAGAGACTTAAGCTTCGGTTACGAATCCGACAATCTAGTTCTGCGCAAAGTATCCGTCACCATCAAACCCGGCGAGAAGTTGGCGGTAGTTGGTCCCACGGGTTCAGGAAAAAGCACCTTGATCCGGCTGCTGGGTCGATTCTACGATTTCCCTGACAAGACTATTTTTCTGGACGATATAGATCTCAAGAAAATTCACTCGAGTGAGGTACGCCGCCGCATTGGTGTTGTCATGCAGGATTTCCACATCTTCTCGGGCTCTATTCTCGACAACATCATCCTGGGAACAAAAGGTGTATCCCGGAAAGACGCAATCAGAGCAGCTTGCCTGGTCAACGCAAACTCTTTTATTGAGCAGTTACCCGAAGGTTATGACACACAGCTCGTGGAACGCGGTCAAAATCTTTCTCAAGGACAACGACAGTTGCTCGCCTTTGCCCGTGTTATTGCAACCGACCCGGAAATTCTCGTTCTGGATGAGGCAACGGCAAGCATTGATACTGAAACTGAACAATTGATTCAACAAGCGTTGGCCAAGATCATGGTGGGCAGAACCTCAATTATCATTGCCCATCGTCTGCAGACGATCCAGGCAGCAGACCGCATACTCGTTCTCAAACACGGTGCTGTTAAAGAACTGGGTACACACGACGAACTGATCGCACTTGGCGGTGTGTACCACACCCTAAACGAGCTACAGTTTCAGGATGTCAGCCATCCGCCTGATTCACCTTAGATCCAAACAAACAATATTTAACTGTCGCAACATCAGATCTCTGAGTTCGACTTTCCTGTCAGCAACCACCTATTTGCTGGCGTGAAGGAAACTGGATCGAAACTGAATACCCCAGTGATCATCGACAAGGGTGGCAATCCAAAACGTATCGAAACTGTGGTAAACGGATCCGTCTTCGTGGCAGCGATCATTGCGCAGAGCCAGATGCACCTTGTCGTCACCCGAGTGAATAACGTCCAGATTGGCCACGGTCGTATGATGCCAACCTTCCTGCTGCAACCTCGCCTCGCCTCGCCGTGACCCTGCGATGAACACTTCGGCATTTTCGATGGTCGAGATCCTGCCATTGGCAAAACGAACGTGAGGATAGTTCAGTGTCTTGGCATGTCCCTCGTGGTCCTGTGCATTAAATGTTTCGATAAATACGTGGACAACCGCGATACCCGCTTTCGCTGTCTCCTCGTTCATTGGCATCTCC
>Ga0302137_1000706_pt1 | contig 14811 bp, 8 predicted proteins | sample CBN3_SCM_MG_FD_203127 | JGI IMG/M metagenome (GOLD analysis project Ga0302137, IMG submission 203127) | Marine microbial communities from Western Arctic Ocean, Canada - CBN3_SCM | ecosystem: Environmental > Aquatic > Marine > Oceanic | place: Canada: Western Arctic Ocean | collected 2017-09-15 | reverse complement strand
TTCAAATTAGCGGTTTCGAACAGCTCACGCCTGAAAAACTCGCCCTATCGCAACACCAACAACAGCGAAAAGGAGGACGCCATTCTAGAAATGGGAGCACATTGAGCGATTCTGATGGGAAATTGATATCAGGGATAAATATCGGCACAACGTTACCGCCATCGCTTTCCCCTTCGGAGAACAATAATAAATCTAGCAGCACGGATCGATTGCTTCAAGCCGTAGACCTTACCATTCTCCCGAACGAGATCCTCCTCGGCGAACGCGTCGGTATAGGATCTTTCGGTGAGGTTCACCGAGGTTTATGGCGAGGTACCACTGAAGTTGCCGTCAAGCGCATTCTGGATCAAGAATTAAACGACACGATTTTAGAAGAGTTTGCGCTGGAAGTTGATATCATGCGACGGTTGCGACACCCGAACGTTCTTTTACTGATGGGAGTGGTTACGGCCGCGGGGAGTTTATCTATCGTGACTGAGTTTATTCATCGCGGTTCTCTGTTCAAGTTGTTGCATCGCCCACAACCAGAAGCGGTGAAAGCGGCTTTGGCGGAAGATCGGCGAAGAATTCGCTTGTGTATAGATGTGGCAAAGGGGATGCATTATTTGCACACGTGCATTCCAATCATCGTTCATCGCGATTTGAAATCGCCGAATTTGTTGGTCGATAAAGATTGGACCGTGAAAGTGTGCGATTTTGGTATGAGCCGAATGAAGAAAAACACGTTTTTATCGTCAAAGTCTAACGCGGGCACACCGGAATGGATGGCACCAGAAGTTTTACGAAACGAAGAGTCCGACGAGAAATGCGACGTGTATTCCTACGGGGTTATCTTGTGGGAGATTGCAACGATGAAGGAACCGTGGGCAGAGTTGAACGCGATGCAAGTCGTTGGCGCGGTTGGGTTTCAAGGGAAACGTTTAGATTTAGAAAACAACAAGATTTGTCCGGAGATGAAAGAGCTACTCAAGCGATGCTTTTCGGAAAAATCGTCGGGACGACCGAGTTTTCTGGAGTGCTGCGAAAGAACGAAAGAGATTGCTCACCTCATTCACGAAAAGAAAACAAAGCTGTGCGGCTGCGGGAGTGGTGAAAAAGAGCAGCTCTCTGCCGCGCCTGCGGCTACCGCCGATACTGAACCGATGCATCGAAGCACCAGCGATGCGACGAAACATATACTCGATATGTAAATTTCTATTTTTTGTACAACACTTTGATTTAATTGAAAACGCGCTTAATCAAACGTAACTCTCCGCTTCCGTCGTCCACTTATCGATGAGCGCACCGTTGTTCTCTCCGTCTTCGTCACAATCGTCGAATTTCTCCAACTCCTCGTCGCTCGGCAAGAGAGGTGATAAAGGTTCCCCTGCGATGAACTTTTTAAACACGTGAAGAGATACTCTCGGTCGGAACTGTGGAATCATGTGACCGCTTCCGTGAACCGTCGCGAACGTTAAATTGTCCTCGTAGTTTGTCACGTGTCCGCCCATTTGCGGTCCAGCAGGTTGTGCCGCGAGTGAAGGTCCGAACAAGAGTGGCTTTTGCGCCAGAACGCTAATGTCCGTCGCAGCTGCGTCAAAAAAATACGGTCGTTGACTTCCACCCCGAACCAGAGGAATACCTACATTCTCAATCGCTTTCCTCGTTCCTTCGTAAGATACGCACGGATCCGTATCTCCATTCAATACTAATATTCGATCCAACTTTTTCGCGAGTTTTTTATAGAAATCTTTCATGGACGGTACGTTTGGAGCGGCTTTGTCGTTACACGCGTCGTAATCAGATTGATAACTCCACTTATCGTTCGGTCCAGGCCATCTATATTTTTTCGACGCGTACGGCGTTTCGTCCACGTGCAAAGCTTTTTTCACGTCCGCTCTGTTCATCCACTCGTTCGTGTAATAATCCAAAGAACCTTCCGGAGCGCCGTCGACTACGGCGGAAGGCCCAAACAAAGATAGATCGTTTATGTATGCCAACCGCCAATCTTGCGAAAAGGCTTTACTCGTGGAGAAGAGGAACTTTGCGTGCGCGACTTTGCACTTTTTCTCGCCGCTTTTGCTCCCTTCTGATGATGATGAAAAATCTCTTCTTTTCGCTTCTATTAACTTGGAAAACTTCTTCCCCCACCTCCCGCTGGTCACGCGAGTCATCGGATACCTCAGTTTGCACTCGTTCCACAACAATTTGAAATCTTTATCCGGTACGAACCCGTATTTATGCCCGTACCAAAGCATATCCATCGAATCTCGTTGCTCTTTGTTCGACGTGCACGGATCCGCCGTGTTAATCCCGACTAAATTAATCTTCTTTTCCGGAAACTTTTCGTTGTGCTCTACAATCTCCATCGCTAGCGTGGGAACGTAAACACCCGCGTAAGATTCCCCCGCTATATAAAATTCATTCGCTTTCAACTGGGGAAACTTTTCGTGAAAGAAATCCACCATCGCTTCCTTCGCGTCTCGAGCGGTTGTTTTGTCTGAGTTCGCGCACCCTATTTCCTCTTGCTTTTCGCAATACGACCACCCGACTCCCGCTGGAGACTCCAACGCGACTAAGTTTACTCCCGCATTCGTCCACGAGTAGTGGTTTTCCATCAAATCCCCTTTACTGTCGATAATCAAAGGTCCTTGCTCTTGTAGCATTCCAAGAATCGACGACGACCCTGGGCCTCCGTTGAGCCACAAAACGACCGGTTTTGTCTCCCAATCTGTTCTCCACCCACTCTCACCAACAGTCTTCTTCGTGCTCGTGGCCATCCAATAGTGCAACTTCGTCCCGTTATTTTTCGCGTCTAAATACCCGCTGTAATGGGGATGAAATGTCTTCGAATATCCAGGCAACGCTGCAACGAAATCATCCGAATGTGCTGAATCTGAATCTGAAAAGGACGACGCAACCGCATCAACATCAACATTTTCAACGACTCTCCTCATCGTCTCCCCATAAATACTCGCTGTTCTTCGCCCTTCCACCGCAGTTGGTGAAAACTCCAAAAGCACGCAACAAACCAAAAGAAGACAAAGAGAGCGCATCATGATTTTTTTGGAAAAATGGGAGAAGAGACAGTTATGAGTTTTTTGCTTTTTTGTCCCAGAGAGAAAAGAAAGCAAAAAAGAGGTGAAAAAGATAAGTTTAGGGTTTTTTTAAGGCAAAACAAAAAAAAAATCCTCAAAAGAACAGCTCTTCGCTTCGTTTCTGTCTTTCGCTCGCTTTTTCTCCACAAAAAACATCACATATCACATCTCTCTTAAAGAGACTCTTACCTTTTGCTTTTGCGGGTTATATATATATAAGTAGTGTATATAAAATGAGCGAAAACAACGAGGAAGAAGAGATATTGCGAGCAGCTTTAAAGCTCTCTTTCGCGGCGCAATGTCAACACGCGCACTGGAAAGTCCGATCGAGAGCGTACGAAATGGTGTCCTCTTTCGACGGCGATGAGAAAGACGAGAAGGAAACCAACGACGAGATTTTCGAAATCAACTATTTTAAAGAAGCGATGCATAAAATCGTATCCGAGACGAACGCGAACGCCTTAGACGTGGCTTTGGAGAGAACGAACGGGAGGTTGAGGAAGATGATCGATCGCGAGTTATTATCGTTTACGTCGTCATCGGGAAGGGGTGTGAAAGGTGAAAGTGTGAAAGAATTCGCGGAAGACGTTGGGGCGAAAGTGTTGCCAGCGCTCGTCTCGAAAGCGTTCTTCGGGAGACCGAAAGCGGTGAGTTTTGCCACGGAAACGTTTTGTTTGTTCGTGGAGATGGAACAATCGGAGTTGGTGATCGAGGTGTTATCGAAAGCGAGTGGGCATAAGGTACCGAAAGTCGCGTTGGCGGCGAGTAAGTGTTTAGCGCTCGCGTGCGAACAGTTCGGGTGCGGGAAGAGAGGCGCGTTGAACTGGATGAAGTGTTTAGACGGAGCCAAAGAAGCCATCGGGCATCGAGACGAAAAGGTGAGAAATGAAGGGAAGAGAGTTATCGTGGAGTGCGCGAAATGGGTCGGAGATCAAGTCGTGATGGAGAAGATGAAAGACAAGTTGTCGAAAACGATGAAAGGCGAGGTGGAGGCGTCGTTGGCGAAGGAGACGGCGGACGGGAAAGAAAGAGGTTCGATGAAAGCGACGAGGTTTTTGATTTCGTTGCAAAAAGAGATGAGAACGAAAAAGACGACGACGTCTACATCTGAAGGTAGTAAAGAAGATAGTGTTACCGAAAAGGTAGAAGCGGTGGCAGGTGCAGACGACTTCAACGAAGATCCGTACGATTCCGCGGAGCCGTTCTCGGTGCTCAAAGCTTTGGACAAACCATCCACGGACGAAGATATTCCAAAATTTTGGGAAGCCGTGGTATCTTCCAATTGGCGACACCGCTTACACGCGCTGAAGCAACTCACCGACGCGTGCTCTTCGTCCGCGCGTTTGCAAAAAGAAGAGTTCATGGAGCTTCAAAAAGTGCTCAAGAAAGTCATCTCGAAAGACGCCAACGCGAATTGCGTCGCGGAGGCGTCGAAATCGATCGAAAAGTTATGTTTGAACGCGAGAGCGGATTTTAGTAAAGACGCAAAAATGCTGCTCGGTGCTTTATTGGATAAACTAAAAGATAAGAACGCATTCTTGACGAGTGCGATTGCGAACACGTTGGATGCCATTTCATTGCGATGTTTCGCATTTTGCGACTCGCCAGAAGACGTGGTAAAATACGGATTGCAACACAAAGTCGGCAAAGCGAAATTGGAAACTTTGAAATGGTTGACGCGATCGAGCGCGTCGTTTTCATTGCAGGAGGCGAAGAAGCCGATTAGTGCGAGCGAATTAGTTGCGACAGTGGTTAAACTTTTAGAGGATAAAGATCCGGAAACGAGGAAGGCTTCGCAGGAGTTTCTCGGCACGCTCGCGGGGAGAGCCGGCGGGATGAAAACACTTTCCTCGCAACATCTCGCCGGAGTGGACGATAGTAAAATGAAAAAAATGAACGAGATATGCGCAAAGATTACGCCAGCGCTGCCATCTGCGAATTCGACGGCGCCGACGAAAGCTGGTGCAGGAGAGAATGTCGCAGCGGCTCCAAAGAGAAAACAAGAGCGAAGCGATAGAAAAAACGCAAGCACTAGCAGTAGCAGCGGCAACAACATCAACAAGAAAAATAACAATAACAACACTGGCTGCTGCGCCGCCGATTTGAGTTTGAAAATTACGGACGCCTTACTCCGCGATACCGCGGATGGTAACTGGAAGCGTCGATCCGCCGCGCTCGACAAGTTGAAATCTATTCTCGACTCAGCGCCGAGTAACATCGAAGTCTTTGGACTCGACGCGCTTTTTTCAGCTTTGCGAGCGAGATTTACGGACTCTAACGCCAACTTAGCATCTCAAGCGTTACAGCTTGCCGGGCAATTCGCGTTGAAGTGTGGGGAAAACGTCGAGAAAGTTGGACGATTGGTGTTAAGCGATTGCGCGAAATACGTCGGCGACTCCAAGAGATTTGTCAGAGAAGCTGCGTTTTCTTTGATCTCCGATTGGGGCGTCGCCGTTGGTGAAGCTGTAGTTTTAGAACAGTTTGCAAATAAATTTGTCGAGCTCGCGACTTCCTCGTCGAATAATTCTTCCGTTGGCACTTTGTGTGCGGATGGTAAACGCGAGGCTATGGACTTTTGCCGCGAAACGATAGAGGCTATTGAAAAGAACGCCGCCACGGCCAAAGCGGCGGACGATATCGCGCTTCTCTTACAACCTGCCATGTCGTTTGCCGCGGTTGGCTTTAAGGACAAATCGAGCGACGTTCGCGTAGCAGCTTCGAATCTTTTTGAAACTGCCATGAAAATGGAACGCACGATAGATGCGGCGAGTAGTTCTAGTAATAGCACGACCAGCAGTAGTATAAAGAAGAAGCGCACGGTGACTCGCGAAGACGCGCTGAAAGCCATTGAGAAATTACCGCACGGTTTGTGTTCGGCTATTGACGCGAGAATTAACAAGGAATTTCCCATTGATTTTACCAGCAATGCTGCTATTACTACATCGAGCGCGATGAAGAAACCGGCAGCGCTCAATATCCCGGAAAATTATAAAAATCTGGGCACCGTCGAGAAAGTATTCGTGCCTCCGTCCGCCCAGAAGCCGACGGAAAAGTTCGCCGAAAGAAAAAGTATTTTAGACGACGACAACATGGACGTGGACAATCTCGAGGTTATGTTTGATAAAGCGGTCAAAGAAAACGTCTCTCGAAGTTCCAGTGGAGACTTTTTTCAAATGTGTGACTTGAAACAACTCAACGTTGACGGCGGGAAGGACCTCGAACCGCCAGTCACGCCACCGGCGAGACCTTCTATTTGGGACCAAGCGCTCGCGAGAGCCACGGCAGACGAAGACGACGAGTGTGTGGAAGGTTTAAAAGCGTTGTGTCACGAAATGAACGCGCACGCCATGTCGGACGCGTTTAAACACGAGATTTCTGGAACTATCGGACCTTTACTCATGTTTTTATCTGACGAGCTGCCGATTTTCTTTGAAAACGCGGTGAAAGCGAAGAAAAAATGCGAGAAGCACAAAAAGAGTAAAACGAACAAGAAGATCGAGGAAGAGCGAGAGGAGTACGAAACGTTACTGCGTGGATGTAAGTACGCGTTGATGACTATGCACGCGGTCTTGAAAGAGTCCATCTTAGCGAACGGCGCTTCGGAAGAAACGACCAGAAACGTCCTCGCCTCTGTGCTCTCGCAGTTGGTTTTGGCCATGGATAATAGTTCAAGCATATCTTCTTTTGAATCAACTACAACTGTTTTGGAATCTTTGGATTATTTGAATGCGCTCAACGCGCTCGCAGAGAAAGCCATGGAAAACTTTTCCAAGACGAATTCTATGGTCAGTTTGATCAAGTTGTTATCCGGGGAAGGCGTCCCGGATTTCTCTTCGTTGGGCGACGCTAACGCGGCGACAACGACTACAACTGCGCATCATCTGAGCAAGAAGAACGCTAATGCCGAAAATACCGAAGCAAAAGTAGCTTTGTTTGAAACTTTAGTCGCGAAATGTCTCGTCAAACTCGCGTTTCAGCTCGAAGAGCTCGTGGAATCCGGCATCAACGTCGCCTCAATTTTCTCTGCGGTGCACGAATTTTACTCCTTCAAAGGCGAAGAGTTCATTCTCGAGGGTGAACGCGACGACGAGTACGGGAATAAGAACATTCGAATCGTTCGCGCGGTGGTTCACGAGGTGTGCAAACTCATCGGTCCGTCCGCGGAAAAGTACGCCAAGTTAGCTTTGACTGGTATGAACGTAAAAATACCAGAGTTGGAGAGCGAGTCGGATCAACTTCCTTCGTTGTTGCGACAGGTTCGCGCGAGTTTGAAAATCCTTTCCGGAGAGGATGAAATCGAATCGAAAGTTCGAGAGGAACTGTCGGGCATTTTCGCGAAAATCGGCGACAAGGACACGACCGTCCAAGGTCTCGAACAACTGTACGATTTCACCAAGTGCGAGGAGAAAATTTCTCGAGTCGACGTGAACGAACACTTGCGACAGACGAGTTCGGCGTTCCAAGCGTACGTGAACAGAGGTTTGGCGAAAGTTGAGAACAGTCGAAAGAAGAAGCTGTTGTCTGCTTCGTCTTCTACTCCTTCCGCCGCTATCTCTGAAAAGGAAAACGGTGGAAGCTCTTTTGCTTTTCGCGCGACGCCGAGGAACTTTGGGAGCAGTTTCGCTTCACAAGGTAAAAGTACCGGCGGTTCCGCTTCGAAAGGATTCAAGCTTTCCCCGAGAGATGTGAACATCGCAGCAGCAGCAGCAACAACAACAACAACAGCTCCTGCTGCTGAGAAATCACCGGTTGCGAAAGCGAAATCTGCGGCGGAAGAGTTTCGGGAGCGCATGAATGCGTTGACGAAGCGTACTAAAGCAACGAACTAAATAAACGTCGCGCCCGTCTCGCGGATCTTAAGATATGTATGTACATCTGTTCGCAAAATGTTTCAGTAAGAAGTTTAATTATTATTACAATACGCAAAAAAAGAATCTTCCAAGAATAAACGCGCTTATATATCGGTCCTCCTCGTTTATCTCTCTCTCTCTCTTAATTCTTTCTGTTTTTAATGTAATCGGCTAAGCCAATGAGCGGCGCGGCTTTCTTTTGATCGTACACCGATAACTGTTCCTTCGCGCTCTTAATTAACTCATCTGCTATCCTCTGCGACTCCTCCAATCCTAATAAACTCGGGTACGTCGCCTTACCAACCGCGACGTCTTTACCAGCCGTTTTGCCTAACTCCTCGCTCGTCGCCGTGCAATCCAAAATATCATCCACAACTTGAAACGCCAATCCAATATCGTACGCGTACTTCCCCAATCGCTCGATATCCTCTTCGGTTCCACCACCCAAAATCGCTCCGGAAACCACCGCCGTCTCCAACAACGCCCCAGTCTTGTGCGCGTGAATATACTTCAGCGTCTCCAAACTGACCGGTTTCCCTTCCATCGCCAAACCTTCGCTTTCGATGTCCACAACTTGGCCACCAACGAGTCCTTCCGACCCGACGCACTTCCCAACATCCGCAATCACGCGTAAAATCTTCTCCGCCGGAACGCCTTTTGTCTCTCTCGCGATGTGCTCAAACGCGTGCGACAACAACGCGTCGCCGGCTAAAATAGCCATCTCTTCCCCGTACACTTTATGATTCGTCGGCACGCCTCTTCGAAAATCGTCGTTATCCATCATCGGTAAATCGTCGTGGATCAAACTCATCGTGTGGATCATCTCCAGCGCGCACGCCGTTGGCATGACCACTTCTTGCATGCCTCCAACCATCTCGCACGCCGCGATTGCTAAACACGGACGAATTCTTTTCCCACCGGCGAGTAAAGAATATCTCATGGATTCGTGCAAACGTTCTGGATAAATGGTTGGCACGGAATCGGACAACGCTTGCTCGATCGCCGCGTTCTTTTCTTTCACGTACTTGGCGAAATCAATCTCCGCGTTCGTGTCCGCGACGGCCATCGCCTCGATTCGCGGAAATACCCGCCGCTTTCCTGCTCTCGAGGAGGAGGAGGAAGAAAACCCAACGAGCGACGACGAGACATTTCTTTTCGAGGAGGAGGAGGCAGAGGAAGAGGACATCGAAATTCGCGAAGAAAATGAACTCAAAAACATCATCGAAGAAGAAGACGAAGAAGTTGACGCGACCGTGAAAACGCTCATTGTACGCGCGCACGTGTCAAAGTTTTACTAAAACCACGCGATTTTGTGTGCGAAATCGAGAATCTCGACTTCTTCTCAAAGCGTCGTGCCTTTGTCGTTTGTTGTGCGCGTTTCTTGGACGATGATGATTTCTTTTCCTTTTCTTGGTTTTGGTGGTTTGGATAAAAAAAAAGAATTTTTCGAAAAAGAAGAGATCTTTAACCTCAAAACCCTAAATACCCTGAAATGAATAATTGGAAAAAATTTGAATACTTTACACACAAACACCTTCATTACAGACAACACGATCGCGGGACAGACGACGATGACGACGACGACGTCGATGACGACGACGAGTAATACTACTACCACGATGGGGCGGACGACTTTGAGAGGAACAAAATTTGTTCCTTCTTCTTCTTTTTCGAGAACGAAGAAGACGACAACGAGCAGGAGTAGTGTGAAGATGATGATGATGATTGTTAAATCATCAACGGCATCATCATCGACATCATCGTTAAGAAGAAGAAGACGAGGAGGAAGAGCGTCGTCGTCGTCTTCCTCCTCCTCTTCTTCCGTGATTGTCTTCCCAGCGGCGTCTTCATCGAAAAAGAAGAAAAACGTTCTGGTCATCGGCTCCGGTGGTCGCGAGCACGCGTTAATCTATCGTTTGCTCCAGTCTGAAACGTGCGAGAAAGTGTTCGCGTTACCGGGGAACGCCGGTATCGCGACGGAGCCGACCGTGACATCCATTGCGGACGTTTCTGAATCGAATCACGCGGATGTGGTGAAATTTTGCAAATCGAACGCTATCGATTTAGTCGTCGTCGGACCGGAAGCGCCGCTGGTGGACGGGTTAGCGGACAGTTTGAGAGCGGAAAATATCAACGTGTTTGGACCGTCGAAGAAAGCGGCGCAGTTGGAAGGGTCCAAGGAGTTCATGAAGAACTTGTGTAGGAAGTATAACATTCCGACAGCCACGTACGAGGTTTTTAGCGACGCGGAAAAGGCGAAGGAGTACGTGAGAACGGTGACGGGAGCGCCGATTGTGATTAAAACGTCTGGTTTGGCTGCCGGGAAAGGCGTGATTATGGCTGAAACCGTCGAGGAGGCGGAAAAAGCCATCGACGAGCTGATGTTGAATAAACAGTTTGGCGATGCCGGTGATACGATCGTTATCGAGGAGACTTTGTTTGGCGAGGAGGCGTCGTTTTTTGCCGTCGTCGGGGGCGACGTTGCGGTTCCGTTAGCGTCGGCGCAAGACCACAAAAGAGTTGGCGACGGCGATACCGGATTGAACACCGGTGGTATGGGCGCGTATTCGCCAGCTCCAGTCGTCACGAAAGAGATTGAAGAGGACGTGATGAAGAACATCATCGAGCCAACGGTGAGAGGAATGCGTGAAGAAGGGTGCGAGTATAATGGCGTCATCTTTGCCGGGTTGATGATTGACGAGAAAACGAAAAAAGTAAAACTGTTGGAACACAACGTGCGCTTTGGCGATCCCGAGTGCCAAACGTTAATGGCGAGAATGGAAAGCGATTTGTGCCAGCTTTTATACGCCGCAGCGACGAATAATATCACCGACGACGACGTGAAGAGCGTGAAATGGAGCAAAGAACCAGCTGTTAATGTTGTTTTAGCGGCGAAAGGGTACCCGGGAAGTTACTCGAAAGGCGACGAGATTAAAAATTTACAAGGCGCGGAAGAATCGACGGCAAAAACGAAAATCTTTCACGCCGGAACGGCGAGTGGAGAGAACGGGGAGATATTAGCGAACGGTGGTCGAGTTTTGGGGATAACTGCGATGGGTACGTCCGTGAAAGAGGCGACGAAGAACGCGTACGTGGCCATCGATAAAATCGATTGGCCGAACGGTTTCTGTCGAAGCGACATCGCCTATCGAGCAATCGAAAGAGAAGAAGGACGAGGCAAGTGATCATTAGAATAAGAATAATACGTACTTAATTTATATTTATAACTCTCGGGATGGTCCACGTTTACAACTCTTCGTGCGTCTCTTCGAACTCCTTGGCTTTTTTCTTCGCTTCCCTCTCCGCAGCTTTCTCTTCCTTGGACTTAATTTTCGGCAAATCAAACGGAAGTTTTGCGTTCGCTTGAATAAATCTCGTGAAGCCGCCAACCGTTCTCTTCTCCTCTTCGTCCCATGGAACTCTTACGCCTTTCTCCCCGGCGGGAAAGAAATAAATCGCCGGGAAACCTTTCGCATCCTTCACTAAAGGATGCTCGTTCGCGGTACCGTCCATATCGCAAATTTTAACCGTCGGCACGTCTTTGAACCTCTTGGCGAGTTTCTTGATTGTCGGCGCGAGTTCTTTGCAGTGCCCGCACCACGGCGCGTACACTTCGAGAAAGACATCTGTTTCGCTGTCGTTGACCATTTCATCAAAGTTTTCGCCGACAACTTTGTACAATGGACCGTAGTTTTCCTCCGGAATAGGTTCGGACTTCAAGTGTTCCTCCAACAAACCCGCTTCGAAAGCTTTGATGAACTGTTGCATGATTGGTTTCGTAATCGTCGGCGCGTTTTCGAGCTTATACTTCTTTTGGCCTTCTTCGATGCGTGGTTTCTCCTTCTCGTCCTTATTCACCGGTTCGGGTTCGCTTGGTTGCGAAAAGATGACCGCTTGCGGTTGGAACTCGTCCTCGCCGACGACCACGTCAAAGTATTCCAAAACACCCTCGGCATCGCTACCTTTAATGTCCACGGTGACGAACAAAATCTTGCCGCTCTTGTTGTCTTCCTTGGAAACTTCCTCAAGGAGGGCGTGGAGTTCTTTCGCCGTTTCCTCGTTCTCGCCGTCGTGAAAGACCAAAACTTGCGCAGTCACGCCAGATTCAAAGACTTTGTTGATGTATTCTTGCTCGAATGGAATGACCCATGGAAGTTGCGCGACGGCGGCAAACTTGGTGATCTCTTTCGCCTCCCATTTGCCGTCGTACTCGGCGAAAGATTTCTCGCCTTTTTCGTTTTCAAACATCAAAACCATCGCCGGGTTGGACGGTCTTTTGAAATTGGTCAAGCCCAATTTGGCAACGTTCGCGCGATTATCTGTGTGCGCTACGTCGAGGCCGTCGAGATCGATATCTTTCGCCATGGCGTAAAAGTCCGCGAAGGCTGGGGAAGAGCCCAATTCGTCGAAAACCGCGATCAAAGTCGCTCGCTTTTCTTCATCTTCGTCTTCATCCTCGTCTTCTTCTTCGCCTTCATCGCCGTCTTCTTTCGCCTCTTTCACTTTCTTCGGCGCCTCTTCGCCGGTGAACACTTTCATCGTCGTCAAATCAACGCTCGGTTCGCCCATTTGACGCTCGACGTAATTTGCGATGGCGTATTGGTCTCTTCCGGATTGGTAATCCTTCTTCAATTCGCCTTTCTCAAACCACTTCATGGTTGGAAACCCTTCCACGCCCAATTCTTTCGCTAGCGCTTCTTCCAAGGTCGCGTCAACTTTGAACAACTTCACGTTCTTACCTTCCAACTTTTCACTGTCTTTCACAGCTCTTGCGGCGTATTCGTAATGCGGCTCCAACTTTTTACAGTGTCCACACCACGGCGCGTAAAACTCTACTAAAGCCCCGTCCAAGTCTTTCAAAATGGATGTGAAATTCTCCTTCCCTAACGGCTCGACTTCGTACGGACCTTCCGGCATTTCCAACTCTTCCTCTTCTCCTTGGCCGCCGTAGTCGCCGTAGTCGCCGCCGCCCATGCCGCCCATGCCGCCCATGCCGCCCATACCGCCCATGCCGCCCATGCCGCCGTAATCGCCGTAGTCTGGACCGTAATCTGGGACGTCGTCGTACGGTTCCGCTGGGCTTAAACCATCGTCATCGTATTCTTGCGCCTGTGTTGTGTCATCACAGAAGAGAAACAAACATTTTGGTGGTTAGTATTTTTCACACCCCGCGAAAAGAGAGTTTCGATGAAGTGGTTGGTGTTCTTCCCAACATTCGAGAAGAACCCATTTTTTTCTCCAATCCTCCGTTTTCGTCGAAAAGAAGAAGAAGAAGAAGAAGAAGAAGAAGAGCTTTCGAGAGAAACGCCCTTCAAACCGAAAAGATCGACCCCGACAGACAAAAACAGACCGCGACGTAAACGACGACGCGCCGGGGGTGGGGGGAGTGGAGTGGAGACAAGCGATGATGAAAAAAAAAACAAGCCGCCAAAACGCGATGATGATGAGAAAAATGATCGAAAAGAAAAAACAACAAACAAAAACGCTTGGCGTGGTATACCTGGACGACAAAAACAGTTGTCCCAAACAAAAAGCTCGCGACGAAGAAGAGAAGAGTCGTCGCTCTCCTCGAAATCGTCGTCGTCGTCATTCTTTTTTTGTGCGTGTGATGATGTGTGAGTAACTTGTGATGATGATATGATGTGTGTTTTAATTATGTTTCTTCTCTCTTCTCTCGGTTTGTGAGAAAAAAAAGGCAAAATTCTCGTACCTTTTTTTGTGCCCCAAGACTGGAAGAGAGAAAATGCCCAAAACACAAAAAGAACTTTTCTGAAAAATTTTCTTTAGAAAAAACCGTTTGGAAAAAAGCAAACAAAATTTTTACGGGAAAGAATATTGCGTGAACGAGATGATGATGTTCTCTTCTTCTCCGAGACGTGTACTTTTGAAACTGCCTTGTTGCGGTGCTGAGAAGAAGACGAAGACAAAGAACGAGAACACTCCTTTTCGAGGAGGAGGAGGAGCGCTGCGAGAAACAACAACGACAACGAGCAAAAACGGGAGGATTTTGAGGACGAGGAGGTTGTTAACTTCCGCCGCTGCGTCATCGAAGGAATCATCCTCGTCGTCCTCGTCCTCTCAGTCGGAAAAGAAGACAAAGACGAGTAAAAGCAGCAGCGATACCATCACCAATAATAATACCACCACCACTAAGAAAAAGAAAGGAGAGAAAGAGCGTCAGCAGAAGATAAAGGAGTACTGGAAAGACCGACGGAAAGTGGCGTGCCAAGAGAACGATCCGATGTGTTTAGATATCATGAGAACACCGATGAAGTCGTTCGACGAGATGGAGGAAGAAGAGCAAGAGTTAAACGCACTCGCGCCGGAGTTTATGGACGGGGACGTCGATTTTGGGAAAGTGAACGACGTGCCTTCGTTTCCAGTGTTTAAAGGGGAGATATTGAACGCACCGGAAGAGACGTTGAATGTGGTGGAGTTTACGTTTTCGTGGTGTCGACCGTGTAAGAAGTTCGCGGCGAAATACGACATGTTCGCGGAATATTACGACAAGGTGAGATTTTTCAAAGTCGTCGGCGATAGCGATCCGGTGTTGGCGACGACGGCGAAGAGCATGAACGTGACGTCTACGCCGCACTTTTTCTTATTCCGAGGCGGGAAGATGGTTGGGTCGTTCACCGGGACGAACGAGGATAATTTTCGCAAGGAGCTCGGGTTCGCCATGAAAGACGAAGAGAAACCTTGACTCAATCGCCGCGCATAATAATTTCATCATCGCGTATATAAAAGAAAAGCGAGAAAGAAAGAAAAGGAGATACTACAATAATAATACTAAGTAGTAACACGTCTTCACACACTTTATATACTATTAATATCAACGCAAAGCAAAGTACAAAAATAAATAACAAAATCTCCAACTACTGGTA
>Ga0302137_1000698_pt1 | contig 14896 bp, 5 predicted proteins | sample CBN3_SCM_MG_FD_203127 | JGI IMG/M metagenome (GOLD analysis project Ga0302137, IMG submission 203127) | Marine microbial communities from Western Arctic Ocean, Canada - CBN3_SCM | ecosystem: Environmental > Aquatic > Marine > Oceanic | place: Canada: Western Arctic Ocean | collected 2017-09-15 | reverse complement strand
GGTCGATTTCGCACCGCCGTCCAACGAATTAGAAGATTCCGAAACGGTCGACGGGAACGACCCTCCGTCAACATCATCTGAGCTTTGTTCAAAAAACTTCTCGTGTGAAGTCTGCGCGCGCATCATCGGTGGCTTCGGTTTCAACACCAAACAATCCTCTGCTCCGGGACTTAAATACTCCGCGTCGCCTTCGTCTCTTGGCAATTCGAGAAAATCTCTCAAAGTAAACCTCGCGACTCGCCACAATCGAGCGATGGCTTGTTCTAAATAAACCTGAATCGTTCTCGGGTGCTTTCTAATGAACGCGAACAAAACGTCTTGACGAATGCGAACCAGTTTCGCTCCGTTCTTCATCGCCACGCACGAGACGGACCGCCTCGCGGAATCTAAGACGTCCACGTCGCCGACAGATTCGCCTTTATTCAAGATGTTCGTCAAATGCGCCGGACCTATGCTAAATGATTTTGGAGGAAGCGGAGAGGCAGCGCGAATGCCGCCCATCGGTGGTGTCTGTGAACGCTCTTTATCCAAAGACGTTCTCGAATGCGACGTCGAGCTGTTTGCTCGACTCATTCGACTGGCTTGTTGATTCCTCCCCATAATCGGCAACCCAGGTGACCCGGCTCTATCGAACGAACGCCGGATATCTTTCACCGAATGATGATGATGATGATGACTGCTCGACTTGGACGAAGATTTCACCAACGACGATGCGCTTCCGTCTCCACCGCCGCTGCCGCCACCGCGCGTGTTCGTTGATTGCACGTACACCCCGAGTTGACCTTCAACGACGACGTAAATTCCGTCCCGGCTTTCATCGCCTTGCCGAAAGAGCACCTGGTTCGCGCCAATCTCAATCTCTTCGCTCATTCCAAACAATTCCCTCGACTCTTCGAGCTCTAAACACGCGAAAAACTTCGTCGAGGCGAAAAAGTTTGGATCGGTCGTGTGCGATAAATACTCCCCCGGACCACTCCGACTCTCCCCTCGATCGCCTTCCGATCCCGCTCTTCGATACTCGAACAAACTCGTCTGCGAAGCGTCCGAACTCTCAAAGTGACTGCCGCTCTCTTTCCCTTCTTTCTTCCACTCCTCTTTAATCCTATCCATGGCCGCGCCTCGTTTCACCGCTCTCGGCGTCCCAACCGGCGTTTCGAAGTTTTCGTCCTCGCTGTTGCTTCGAGAAGATGATCCTTTCTTTGTATTACTACTATTCGCTAACCGCGGTGTCGTCGCTGCTAACCGTTTCGGCGCTTTCGTCTCCCCGCCGAGAGCGTCTTCTCTCGCCAACGCGAAAGACGTCTCGTCGTCCTCGGCGGACGAGTACTCCGATTCAGACGAACCGTCGTCGGAAGTCGAGGAAGAAACCGAGGAAAACGAAGAATTTTCCGACGACGACTGGTTGCTCTCCTCCTCCTCCGTCTCTTCTTCCTCGTCGTTCGTCTTTCTTTTTCCGCGTCGCCTCCTCCGCCTTCTTCTTTGACGCCTTTTCATCTGAGTCAGCTTTTCGTCTCCGTCACCCAATTCCTTCTTCGCTTCTTCGTCGTGTTGATGGTACTCGATCCAGTATTTCAAAAACGCCGATCGGGAGAGCAATCCAATCGCGGCAACCGCGACGGTGACTCTCGTTATTCGTCTCGTCGTCGTCGAGAGTAAAGGTCTCATCTTAATCAATCTTCTCTCGACGCAATCCGCTTTTGCGCTTTGTAACGACCTCTGTGCGCTCTCTCTTTTTCTCTCTTCTTAAAGTCTCTTACGGAGAGAAAAAGCAAACGCTCCTTTTTCTCTCGCTAATTCTGCCGAGGAGACCACGACGACGAAGGGACGACGAGGATGCGCCCCCCCGTGGTGTTATTCTTCTTCCTTTGACGAGCGCGCAAAGTGTTGAATTTCGAGGCAAATTTGTGCTGCCATTTTTCCCTCATTTTTTCCCCAAGAAGCATATACATCATCTCGCGCGAAAGAGCGCCGCAGAAGAAGCTAAACACACACACAAACACACAAACGAGAGAGAGAGAATAAGTGTGTTTTTGTGTCGCTTTTTCTGCGTTTTTGCGTACAGAAGGAGCACAAAAGTAATCAAAATGCCTCTCAACAAGAAAGTCAAGCTCGGGATATGCGCGATGAACAAAAAATCCAAGTCCGCGAACATGCAATCCATCCTCCAACGACTCTCCGCGTTTCACGAATTCGAAATCATCGTCTTCCCAGACTCGGTCATCCTGAACGACGCAGTCGAAATGTGGCCAATCGTGGACGCGCTGATCAGTTTTTTCAGCCGTGGGTTCCCGTTGGAAAAGGCACACGCGTACGTGAAGTTAAGGAAACCGTTCATGGTGAACGACGTGAGGAGACAATGGACGCTTTTGGACCGAAGGCTCGTGTACCAAACTTTGATGGAGAATAACATCTCCGTACCGAACCACGTGTTCGTGAACCGGAACGAAGTCTCGAAATTACACGACGACGAAGAGTTGATGGAGAAACTGAAAAGAGATCCCGAGGCGATATCGGGCGTGAAATACGCCGAGAACGTAACGAGCGACGAAGACGGTTTCGACGAGAAGGAAGACTACGTCGAGTGTAAAGGGAAACGAATATACAAACCGTTCGTGGAGAAACCGGTGGACGCGGAGAATCACAACATCAGCATTTACTATCCACACACGGTCGGCGGTGGACACAAAGAGTTGTTTCGTAAGGTTGGGAATAAAAGTAGCACGTATTATCCTCCGCCGACGGCGCAGAAGAGGAAGAAGGAAGGAGGAAATGGTGCGGGGGTTGGAGGAGGTTCTTCCGCGGCGGGGGAAGAGAGCGACGGCGCTTCAAATAACCGGCCGGTGGCGGAGTTGAACGACGACGCGAGGAGGTTGGAAGAGGTGGAGAAGATGATGATGAATATGGAAACTATCAGCGAGAACGAGAAAGGAGACGCAAGCGCAGACGCGTCTAAGAGGACATCAAGTCAAGGACAACAAGAAGGAGAAAGAGAAGAAGAAAAAGAAGAAGACAACGAAGAGTACGTCACGTACTCCCGCGTTCGCAGATCCACCTCGTTCATTTACGAAGATTTTATGTCCACTAACGGCACCGACGTGAAAGTGTACACTTTAGGTCAAGATTACGCGCACGCCGAGGCGCGAAAATCTCCAGTCGTCGACGGCCGCGTTTTGAGAGATGCGAACGGAAAGGAGGTGAGGTACCCGGTTTTGCTTTCGCCCGAGGAGAAAGAAATCGCGAGACGCGTGTGCATTGCGTTTGGACAAAACGTCTGCGGCTTTGATTTGTTGCGAGCGAAAGGTAAGAGCTACGTTTGCGACGTAAACGGGTGGAGTTTCGTCAAAGATTCAAAAAAGTTTGTCGAAGATGCCGCGTTATGTCTCCGCGCGATGATTTTAAAAGCCGTGAGACCCGATCACGTCAACATCAAGAGTGCCGAACAAGAGAGAGAATCCATCATTACCGGTCGTTCATCCATCAACGAAGAGTACGAGGATCACGAAGATGGCACTGTACCTTCTCCATCCGGCGGTGGGAGTAAGAACAACAACAACAGTGCTTTAGCGAGTAAACCAGAAGAGTTACGAGCCGTTTTGGCGGTGATTCGCCACGGCGATAGAACGCCGAAGCAGAAAATGAAACTTCGCGTGCACCAAAAGCCATTGTTAGATTTACTCGCGCAATGCACGAAAAATAACACGAGAAAACAAGCGAAACTGAAAACGCCAGAGCGATTGCAAGAGTTGTTGAATATTTGTCGCTCTATTTGGGGGCAAGTGAAGAAAGAGTCCGAAGCGATTCTCGGGGATACGGAGAACGATTTGAACTTAGCCGCCATGCAAGGTAACGCGGAGGATAAAAAAAAAATAGAAGCGAAAGAAAACTTGGACGGTTGGCGACAAGTGATTGCTATTCTAGAAGAAGGTGGGCACTTTTCCGGGATTAACCGGAAAGCACAGTTGAAACCGATTTCGTGGGTCCAAACGATCGACCCGCGAACCGGGCAATCCGTCGAACAAGTCGAATCCGCTTTACTCATTCTCAAATTCGGTGGTGTTTTGACGCACTTGGGTAAAAACCAAGCCGAAGTGCTTGGAAAAGATTTCCGTCAGCGCATGTATCCTCGTGGGAGTTATTACCCGACCGATTCGGACGGACTCTTGCGTTTACACTCGACCTATCGTCACGATTTAAAAATTTATTCTTCCGATGAAGGTCGCGTGCAGATTACCGCGGCGGCGTTCGCGAAAGGTTTATTGGCGCTCGAAACGCATAAAGGCGAATTGACGCCTATTTTAGCGTCACTCGTGACTAAAGATGCAAAGCTTCTAGATTTCGTGACGCACGAAGTCGAAGCGGAAATTTTACACGCGAAGAACAAGCTGTACAGGATGATGACAAAAGGCGACCCGGGCGATGACGAAGGAAATGCGAATACTGCCGCAAACCACGGGAGCATACCTTCAAACGATACCGCTGGTGACAACACAAATGTTATTACTCACGTCAATGCGCGATTGAGTCGATCGGGTTCGGACGGAATGTATGAATCAAGTGGAAATACTGCTACCCATCGAGCGGTTCGGTCTTGCCGAGCCTCCTCGCGAGACGACATCCACGAAGAAAACGAGTACGACGAACTCGTCACGCAAACTCAAGGTTTGTTCAACATCGAACGTTCTGGAAATTCCTGGCTCATCGCTGATCGTATCGCCGCAGTCGAACGAGGTAAGCTTTTGGACTCGCACCATTTCTTGACCTCGGTGGAGGGCGAGTACAATCACTTGGAAGACGTCGCTCTCGCGAGCGTCCCATTTTCACCTTCCAAAAAACTTCGCCGAGTATTTGAGCTCGTTCAAGGCATATCTTCACAGCTCCTCGAAATGGCCTCTCGAATGAACGATACGTTGAAAGCGCGTAACCGTTGGCGTAAGGTGCTCATCGCGCTCGGCAAAAACCGTGGATTGAAAGACAACGCGTTACCGCCGGACACGTGGGTGGACACGTTGACGTACTTTTCAGCCACCGCACCAAGAGGTTCTGCGCCTGCAAGCAACACGCTCGAATTGCCTGGCGGTGGCGAAAGCTTCCTTCTCATGCACACGCGATGGAAAAAACTCGAAGAAGATTTATTCCACGGGCGCAAAGAAACGTTTGATATTTCAAAAGTCCCGGACGTTTACGACGCCGCGAAATACGATTCCATTCACAACGCGCACTTAAAACTCAATGGATTAGAAGAACTATACATTTTAAGTAAAGAACTCGCGGACTGCGTTGTTCCGAACGAATACGGAACGCACCCGATCTCAAAGCTTAGAATTGGTGCCACTATTGCCGGTGGCTTGTTGGGTAAACTTCTCGCTGATATGAACAACACCAGAGAAGAATCGTACGCGGTCGAGACGAACAAGAAGAAAACGGTCAAACTTTTGGGCAAGAAGTCGCTCTTGAACAACAGAAATTCCCCGGACGAGAACAACAGCACCGATCCAAACGACGAAGACGAGCACGAAGAGGAAGACGCGCCGACGCGTTTGAACATGCGATACGCGACCGAAAAGAAGGTGCATTCGCCGTATAGACACGTGCGAACGCGATTGTATTTCACGTCCGAGTCGCACTTGCACTCGCTGTTGAACATTTTGAAATACGCGCACTTGGAAGAGGATTTACGAAAGAGAGCAAGTGGCGAGGAAAAACGATCGTCACAACACGTGGCGGCGAATTCGTCGCCTCCAAAAGCTGCGACGATGACAACGCAAAAGACCAATAGTAGTGGAACGTCAAAGACGAACGCGTTTGGCGATCCCCTCTTGAGCCCGCGGAAACCGCCGCGCGCTCCGAATTCCTCCGCCGACGTTTCTTTTGATGCCAGATCCGATTTGGATTATGATTTCACGTTCACGAAGAGAAACCCGCTCGTCGTCGAAGGGTTAGACGAAATTCTCGGCGAACGCTCGAAAGAGCTCGATTATTTAACTCACATCGTTTTTCGCATGTACGAGTGTTTCCACGTTCCACCGGACGACCCGCTTCGATTTCGAGTCGAAGTCATGTTATCCACGGGCGTTTGCTTAGACCCTTTCGCGAAGGACGTCTGCGAATCTTTTCGACGGTCGGCCGACGCTTTAGAAAAAGAAGGACCGGTGGAACCGACGCCGGTGTTGGATCGTGTGCAGTTGCAAAACGATTCGGTGTGCGAAGAGGACCAACCGTATTTGACTTTGGACACTTTAGAAAAATATTTGAACGGGTTTCGTCGCGCGAAATTGGAAAAGAAAAACAAGAAGGAAAACGCGGAGCAGCATCTTTTTCCGTGAGGAAGAAAATAAGTTTTCACTTTAGTAAGTCTTTTCAGTTGTAATTACACATAAAGTTCGAGGCTAGGTAGTTATAATAAACGCTAAAAATTAATCTCCGTTTTCCCATACGAGCATTGTGCGCTTGCCGACCATGACATCGACCAATTGCCCAACGCGCTTGAACACGTTCTCTTGTACGTACGGCATGCCGTACTTTTCGCAAATCGCCTTAACTTTCGGTTGCGCTCTTTGGTAGCATCGCATGGACATGTCCGGCCACATGTGGTGCTCGATTTGGTAGTTCAACCAGCCGTGCATGAAATCGTTGACGTCGCCCCCGGTGCGAAAGTTCGCAGAGCCGATAACCGCTCGCATGTAAAAGTCGTCCGTTCTCGGTTTTGTCTCGGATTCAAATCTGTAAATGTCGTCACCGACGTGGTTCGTCGCGATCACGATGAATGAGTGCAAGTTGGTGAACAAATCCGCCAATAAAGTCGTCGCCAAAGTGGCCATGGCCATTTGCGCGCCGCCGATGGCGTAACCAACCGCCGGCAAGACGCCAAACTGAAACGTCGCGTACGGCGCGAAGCACTTGGCGGTTTCAATAATCGCGCCAAAGTTCCCCTGGAACGCAGATTGGACCGTCGTCAATATTGTGGACGGCATCGACCCAGTCGTGTACGGTTGGTACGATTCCTCGCCTCTCTTTTCCGCCTCTCTCGCTCTTCTCGCGAACAACTCCTTCATCGTGTTCGGCGCGTAGTAAAACCACTTCCAAATCACGGACAACGCGGCAACTTGCGTGTATCTCGCCCACATCGGCATCGGCCCTTCTCTCGTCGTCTTCATGTTTCTCTCGACCAAATCCGGGTCAGCATCCTCCCCCAACTGATAGTGGTGCAAGTGGTTGTGTTCCACGTCCCACGCCTCCGGCATCATCCAATCCATCCAGTCGATGATTCTGTTCCACGGCCCTCGGGCAAACTTCCTTCGGTGAAACCTCCCTTTAATCTCGTTCCCTTCCGTCATGGCCGCGTTATACCCACCGTGGCACACGTGGTGTCCAACCATCGTCCATCTCGCGCAAATCGCCGTGGACATCATAAACGCGCCTAAAACGTTCGCCCCAAACGCTTGCGCCAGGCCGAGTTGCGGCAATAAAAACATAACCCCGAGTCCGCCGTAGTAGCACATGTTCGCCCACCCGAGGATCTTCTTCAAGTGCTTCACGTCCTCTTCGTGGTACTTATCCGAGCGTTGTTCTTTTTCAACCTAAATTATTGTTAATAATGTCATCATCGTCGGAAGCGAAAAAAGGAGAGAAAGAGGGAGAGAGAACAACTCTGCTTGTGAGTAAAAGAAAGGATAAAAGGGGGAGACATTTGAGCTTAAAAGTCATCCATCCTCTGAGGTTCTGGCGAGAGTCTCTTCTGAGATCTCATCGCGCCGATGAGAAGGAAGAAAAATGTATAAAACCTCTCTCTCTTCTTTCCCTTAAAAGCGAAAAGATGCCGATGCGATCGAGGGAAGCGGAGGACAAAGCTTTCAAAATCAGAAACATCCACATCCTTATCACCACCCTTATGGGGATGGATGTCGTTTGAATTAAAGGGACGAGAAACGTACCTCTCTGATCTCCTTCGCCCAACTCGCGAGGTCAAAATTCTCCCGCCATTTCCCGGTTTCGTTGTACGTCATCGTTTGCATTTGTTCGTTGACTTCGGGAGACGGCATCGCGATCGCGGGCGCTCGGAACGAATCGTTCATTCTTTGATGTCGCATCGACGTCACGTGAGCACTCCCGCGACGGATGATGGTGGAAGCAGCGGCGCGATGATTTTTTCTCGACGTCGCGGACGATCTCGCCCCAGTCGCCCCAGAAGAGCAGACGAGTGATGCAGAGGTGCGTTGAATGGCAATCATTTGATTATAAATAAACGGAATAGAGAGGGAAGTGGAAGGTGTGCGTAAAAAGTGTGAAGTACAAAGCCGCCCAAAGAAAGCGCAGCTCTTGCTCGTCGTGGACCGCTCGTCGCTTTTTCAGTGCAAATTGGCTACTCTTTTTGAACTCTGAGAGTATGCATGTGTACTCTTCGCACCGAGGAGTGGTACTCAATCACTGACAAGGAGTACAGTTTTGGACTTCAAAAAAACCAAAAAAAAAACAATTGATGCATTTGGAGTCCAACAAACTGGTACAAAATAGTGTTGGTTACGACAAGTTCCGGGAGGTACTGGAGCATTTACATTGACTGGTAGAGGAGCTACTGGTAAAGGTGGTATGCGAGAGAAATGTGTGTGTGTGTACTACGCTGAATGAATAAAAGAGTGTACTTAAACGGTTTCGCCTAAAAACTCCAAGACTTCTTTCAACGCTTCGATGAACTTATCCACGTCTTCTTTGGTGTTGTAAATGTACAAACTCGCTCGAGCGCTACCGAGGACGTCTAAGTGTCGGTGCAACGGTTGCGTGCAGTGGTGACCGCTTCGACAGCCGACGCCGTGGAGTTGGTCGAGTAAGGTGCAGACGTCCGAGCAGTTGACGCCGTCGACGTTGAAGGCGGCTAAGGAAGCGCGTTCGAAGTTTTTGCCAGTTTGAGGGTTTACTTTCAGTGGGTTTGGACCGTATATGCGGACGTTGGGGATGTTTTTGAGGAGTTCGGAGTAGAGGTACGCGCCGAGTTCGAGTTCAAACTCGTGGACGCGGTCCATGCCTATTTTGGAGAGGTAGTCGCACGCGGCGCCTAAAGCGACGGCTTCCGCAATCGCCGGAGTGCCGGCTTCAAATCTACCCGGCGGTGGTGCGTACGTAGACTTTTCCAAGTAGACGTCTTGGATCATTTCGCCGCCGCCCATCCACGGCGGCATCTCGGACAACACGTCGTACTTGCCCCATAAAAAACCAATACCGGTTGGACCGCACATCTTGTGACCGCTGGCGACGATGAAATCTGCTCCTAACGTTTGCACGTCTACCGGCATGTGCGGAACGCTTTGACACGCGTCTAAAACTACCGTCGCGTTGACGCTCTTTGCCGCTTTTACGATCCTTTCCACGTCGCTCGTAAAACCGAGGACGTTCGAAACGTGCGGCAACGACACCAGCTTCGTTCTCGAGTTCACCGCGCGCTCTAACTCCTCCAAGTCCAAACATTCGTTCTCATCCAATCCGATAAATTTCAACACTGCGCCTTTCCTTTCCGCCAACATCTGCCACGGCACGATGTTCGAGTGATGCTCCGCCACCGATAAAACGATTTCATCCCCTTCTTTCACGTTTGTCTCCCCCCACGTGTTGGCGATTAAATTCAAACTCTCGCTCGCGTTTCGGGTAAACACAATCTCCCTGTCTGTGTTTGCATTGATAAACTTGGCAACTTTCATGCGGCTTTGTTCGTACGCATCCGTCGCCTTTGCGGATAAGTAGTGCACGCCTCGGTGGACGTTCGCGTTTGAGGTGCTGTAAAACGCCGCGTGCGCTTTGAGGACTTCGAGAGGTTTTTGAGACGTCGCCGCGGAGTCTAAGTAGACGATTGGTAAACCGAAATCGTTTTCCGACTGGAGGATGGGAAAATCGTTTCGGACTTCTTCGCTCAATGTTGAAGACGAGGTTTTTGCTGTCTTTTCCGATGAGATGGCTCTCGAAATCAAAGAAGGTCTGTTTCTGCCGGAGGTGGAAAGGGAGGAGCTCGCGCTAGAACGCCGCGCAAAGGAGGAGAGACATGGAGTAGCATTCGCACGAGTCGCCGCCATGAATTCTTGATTATCCGAAAAAAAAAGTGACGTATTCTCTTCATCAAAATGAAACAAAAATGTGCCAGAAACATAGCCATCAATTGATGCGAGTTCAAATGTACATCGCATATCTTGGTTACGGACAAGATAACATCATTAATAGTGCTGAAGGTACTCGTAACGGACGAATTATTGATCTAAGTTACAATACTCTCGACGAACGAGACGCGTTCAAAAACGGTTTACATCCCGCTACTACTACTACTTATCTAAAGTCTCTCTCGGGACGTACGCCCAACCTTCCGGCAACGTACTGTTCGCCCGAATTGCTTCTTCGTCACTCATGAGCGCGGTAGCTGGAGCACGACTTCCATTTCTGGACGCCCGGACGGAGCCGCGTTTGCCTCGGCTCGCGCCTCGAGCGTACGCGGTGGATCGAGCTTTTTTGGGAGTACCGCCGTTTGATCCCGGGTGGGATAAGTCCGGGTTTGACGTCGGGGGGAGTTTGTTTGGGAGGATACCGTCGAGGAAAGATGCGTCGCTGCTGTAGCTGCTCTGGTGTTGGAGTAATCCGGCGGAGTTGGAGGCGGTTCCGACGCCAAGACCGAGAGCGTTGGCGGTCGCGGTGGCGTTGTGACCGCCGCCGCCGCCGCCTTGATTGTGAGCAGATTCGCATTCGAGACGCATGGAGCTCTGCATAGCTCTCAACGCGCTAAGCATGGAAACTTTCCCGCGTTTCCCATCCGCAGACGCGCGAACGGTTTGAACCATTACCTCGTTTTCGTTATCCGTGAGCGACAACTTGGCAACTTGGACGCCTTTGCTTTCGTCTTTTTCTCTTTGGATGGGCGAGTGCCGGTCGCAATACGCCCTCGGTTGTCTTTTGGAAGAAGTGCTGCCGTCGGAGAAACGGGCGTGCCAACCAGCAGCTCTCGCGCAGCACAAGTGGAACCGCGCGCGACAACTACCAAACGCGCACGTCGCAGCGCATCCGCCTCTTCGCGAATAACAAAGCGTGCACGAATTTGACAGGATAGGCGTATCGATTTGCGGCGGTTGCGCGACAGCGACAGCTTGAGCGGCGGCGGCTCTATTGGTCGGCGTTCCGGAGAAGTGAATAGTTCCACCAAAAACGGTTGGATTAATCTCTACGGAATCGGCGAACGGGTTCGTCGTCGCGCCTCGGACTAATTCCGCGCACGACACGTGGACCCATGCCGTCGTTGTCGAATTCTGTTGATTGGCTCTCTGCGAAACTGGAAGGGTGAGGGATGCTTTCTTCATGGCGCCAAGTTTCGCGGGACACAAAATACACGAAACGCTTTTCCCTTGCGCTCGTAATTTCTCGTCGGCGGAAGTTAGCAAAGGCGAATGCGCCGTGCGTTTTTGCGCATCCGGCCAAGATCCGTAGCCGCTCCCGTGATTGTGCGAACACACGTCGCAGACGAAAGATTTGTGCTTTTCGTTCTTCTCGGATAAAACACCGTAACACTCGTCGTGCACCGTAACGTCGCATCCGAGACACCGGTAGATTGTTTTATCCTTGACTACTTTCGCGGGACAACACGAGTTTGCGCAGACGTTGCACACGTCCAAAACAGTTCGACTCGTCGAGGCGTGTAAAGGATCGAGAAGTTGGAACAAATTTCTCGCGTCGACGGTTCCGATAGCAATACCTTTGTTATTTTGATCGGCGTTCTTATCTAACGATCGCTCCGTAAACGAAGACTGTTTCGACTCAAACGCGTTCGCTTTCGGACTCGTTCCGAAGAAACCGGCAACTTTACCTCTCAATCCTAACACTTGTAACGCGGCGTTGGCCAAAGCGACGCCGCGCCGCGGGCGAGAAATGTTCGCCGATTCATCCGGCATTTCAGGAATCACGAGTTGATCCGGATTCACGTCCGAATTACCGGTCGCTGCCGCAACCTGTTCCCCAAGATGGCGGCGAAACGCTTGGCGTTTGGACTCTTCCGCTGATGCGGCGGCTTTTTCAAACGCTTGCTGTTGATCTCTCGCGCGCTTCTCCCTCTTTTCCTTCCTCCGCGCTTCGCGGATGGTGTTGACGAACGCATTCGCTTCGCTGATGCCAACGTATCTGTTCTCAAACCACGTCGCCTCTTCTTCAATCTTGCCGGTAATTTCTTGGAAGAATTTCGTCAAGTTTGATCGATTGGCGTTGATTTGATACAGAAGCTCGTATTGGCACGTGAGTAATTCGTTCTCGACGTCATCGCACGGAGCGCACGAAACCAACTCTGGGTTGTTTGAAAAATACTTTTGTAAACGCTTCAACTCGTCCTTCGCATCTTTCGCCGTCGGATCGTCCTCTTCGTCGCTTTCGCTTTTATCTTCATCATCACCTCCGTATCTTTGCATCGGAACGACGGCTAAAGACGGGAACTTGATTTTACCGTTGGTGTCGGGCGATAATGGTGATTTGAGGGTTTTGTTGACTTTCGGCGTCGTCGTCTCTTCGTGACTCCTTCCTTTTCGCGCCGGCGTTTTCTCGTTCTTCCGCTTCTTCGTTTTCGAGGCGGACTTTTTCTCTTTCATTTCTTCCGCGTATTCCGCTGCGACATCCTCGAGCGCCTCTTCTGCCTTCCGCTTCTTCTCCATAATCTCATCTTTGATGCGTTCGCGCAACTTTTCACACCGAAACTGCGCCTCGTCCGTCCCACAAGTCGCCTTGGCGTGATCCGAGCCTTTTTCGCACAAAGCGCACGCTTTCGCTCTCTTCGACGCGCTCTTATTTCCTTTAGCTCCTCTTCTTCCCGCCGATGTCTTTCTTTGTCTCGAGGGCGTCTCTTCTTCCTTTTCTATGGTTGCGGTAAACTCGGGCGTTGTGAATGCCGTTTGCATGAGTTGCAGAGTGTGCGGGTGCGCGGCTTCGCCCAGCGCTATGCGCTCCACCGCGTCGTGATCGCCGGATGCGCCAAACGTCGCCCGAATGCGATTCTCGAGTTGTACCTTCTTTGCGAATATTTCTTCTTTCGTTTCCATGAAACATCCACTCATCCCGCGCGCATTCGCTTTCTCCGCTTCCTCCAACTTTATTTGCGCTTCTTGTTGTTGCAGAAACAACAGTTGTTCTTGTTGCTGTTTTTCTTCTTCTTGTTGCTTCAATTGTTTTGCTTTCGTCGTCCACGCGCTCTTCTTGCCTTTCTTCGCAGCCGCGCCTTTGCGTTTCTTCGTTACGGTCGCGCCCATCAACTTTGCATTAGCCCCGTACCCAACACCCGTGTTGTTCGTATCCTTCACCACGACCACATCTTTATCAAATTTCTTCCCGTGGTTCTCGATGGCTTGTTTTCGTCTTTCGACAATTTTTACCACAATCTCCGATAACCATATCCGCGCACGCATGACGATGAAATCGTCCTCGGTTAGCTCCTTCTCCTCTTCTTGCGCGGCTAACGCTAATTTTGTCCTCGAGCTACTCCTCGAGGCGACTTTCTTTGCGGGCGCTTTCATCCATCTATCGCGCGCTTGTTTGTCGCCGTTGAAAATATCTTCCAAAAACGACGCGGCGATGTCCTCGTCCTCTTTATCTTCATCGTCATCTTCGTCGTCTTCTTCGTCGTCGCTTTCTTTCCGCAACAAACTTCCTATTTCTCTCGACATGGCTAAAAACGCAAAACACAACTCTCGAATTTCGTCGCTTTGCAAACAGTCAAACGACTGCGTCGCTCTCGTCGCTTCTTCCCCTAGCGGTTTGAACGCGTCCAAAGGCGACTGTAAAAGCAGTAAAGGCGCCGCACCCAGCGCCGGCGCTTGCTGTTGTTGTTGTTCGAGTTGTTGGCCACTCGTCGTCGCCGCGGCTCCTGCCGCCGCTCTCCTCAACCGTTCCTCTTCGTTCACCCCCTCCTCGTTGTTGTTGCTGTTGTCGTAGTCAAAAATCATCATCCCGTTCCTATTCCCAATTGGCGGTATCTTCAACGCCTGGTCGTCTCTCCAGTTCTTCGTCGGCAACACTCTCGCCACATCGTTCGCTCCGACCCTCCGAAACACTTCCTCCGCCCACCTCCACCACGAGGACGTCTTCCTTTTCGTCAGCATCGTCGGCGCGCCTCCTTTGTGTTGCTTCAAAGCGCTCTTCTTCTTCCCTCCTCCTCCTTGAAAACTTTTCCCGCCGCCCGCCGCGCCCGCCAAGTTGCCAAAGCTCCCGAAACTCTTCTTTTTACTCTTAAAACTACCGCTCTTCTTCTTGGCTGGAAAAGAAGACGAAGGTTGACTACTTCTCGCCGAGGCTTTCTTCTCCATCTCGTCGACGCCGTGCGCTTCCGCGAGCGTGTACGGCGCGCGTTGCAACGCCAACGTCGCCGCTCCTTCTCCGCGATTATAATAATTCCTCCCATTACTCTCCTTCTCTCGACCAAGTCTACTGCAATGATGATGATGAAAAGCATCGTCATCATCGTTTTTCAAAACTCCATCGTCATCTCCACGTCCGCGTTTTTGTTCTTGTTGTTGTTGTTGTTGTTGATGCATCATCATCATCATCATCCCAAACCCATTGTTGTATTCCGAAAGCAGTTGTTGCGCGTGATGCCCTCTCGGTAACCACTGAACGTTTTCTGCTTCCAGAACGTCCTCGTGGAGGCGGAAGAGCTCTTCTTCCAGCGCGTCCAAGCGGAATTCGATCGGAACCACGTCACGTTTCTCCTCCATTTTGGTGCTCTAAAACATAAACCCTAAATGTAAAAGCGCTCTCAAATTCTTCTTTAATGAGTACACCAAGGAGGACAAATACCACCACCACCTCTCTCTTAAACAAAGTCTCGCACACGTCGTCGTCTCTCTGATGACGCAAACAAAGGATGGATTATTAAGAAGAAAGGGGTGGTGAGAACAAC
>Ga0302137_1000697_pt1 | contig 14899 bp, 15 predicted proteins | sample CBN3_SCM_MG_FD_203127 | JGI IMG/M metagenome (GOLD analysis project Ga0302137, IMG submission 203127) | Marine microbial communities from Western Arctic Ocean, Canada - CBN3_SCM | ecosystem: Environmental > Aquatic > Marine > Oceanic | place: Canada: Western Arctic Ocean | collected 2017-09-15 | reverse complement strand
ATAATATGCCTTAAATATCCAATACTTGTGGTTGTTGAGATTGATGGGTATGTTCACTACCAGCAAAAACCTTCATTTTTCTAAACATTTCTCTGCCTAATGGGCCTTTTGGCAACATTCCTTTAACTGCCTTCTGAATTACTTCTTCAGGCTTTTTAGCGAGAAGATCTTTAAATGGAACTGATTTCAAATTACCAACATAACCAGTATGATGGTGATACATCTTGTCATTATATTTGTTTCCAGTAACGGTTATTTTAGCCGCATTCACGATTACAATATAATCCCCTGTATCAACATGAGGCGTGAATTCAGGCTTATGCTTACCACGAAGACGAGATGCAACTTCAGTTGCTAGACGCCCAAGAGTCTTGCCATCTGCATCTACTAAAAACCATTCTCTTTTTACTTCTTCAGCTTTCGCACTAAATGTTTTCATAACTCACTTCTATATGTCGGATCAGAATAATCGGACTATTATAATCACTTTTTATTCTTGATGTAAGTTTTCATATAGCAAATACATGAAATATCTATGCATAAAATGAGGAACAATTTCCAGACTATTTTGCCATTAGATCAAGGCTCTTGTCATAAAGCTTAGTTTCAACGTCCATTAATCCCAATAAAGTGTGAAACAAATTGTCATGGGAAAGAGGAAGGTCTTCTTTTTTCTTTATTGACTCAACATCAAAAACCTTTGATATTGACTCATTCAGCCACATCAATGCTGGAACATCAATCTGCTCGTCTGGCGCCATAAAATATGGCATTCCATGTAAATAAAGACCGTTTTCTCCTAAAGACTCCCCATGGTCACTAACATAGAACATTGCTGTATCTAATTCTTGTGAATTTCTCTTTAAAAGTCCTATAACTTTTGAAAGAAAATAATCTGCATAAAGAATTGTATTGTCATAAGCATTACTAATTTCTTGATCATTACACTCGTTTAACTGGCTTGTTTTACAAACAGGAACAAATACTTCAAATTCCTTTGGGTACCTCTTATAATAAGCCGGACCATGACTCCCCATAGTGTGGAGAATAATCAACGTATCTTTATCATTTTGATCATCAATATAGCTTTGTATATTAACCAGCATCCCTTCATCTCTGCACTCAGGATTGCATATAGAATTTTGTTCTGATGTACGATAGTCTTCAAAAGCAATTCGATCTGCGACACTCTTTGAACTGGAGTTGTTTTCATACCAAATAACACTGGCACCTGCATGGCTTATTAGATCAAGAACATTACTCATATTTTTTCCCTTTGCATGAGAGTATTCATCACGGTCTAATAAAGAAAACATGCATGGAACAGACCAAGCAGTATCAGTTCCACACGAAGTCAAATTCTTGAATGAGATGATCTCCTCTTTTTCCAAATAAGGATTAGTTTGAAGGTCATAACCATTAATTGACATATGGTCCCTTCTTACAGTCTCTCCTATTACAAAAATCACCAAGCGCCTTTTGTCAGACTTCTTGTTAATTTGTGCATCGAGGCCAATTACCTTAAAAGGAGTTGAAGAGGTCGCCATCTTTGAATCAATAAACTTAGCTGCAGAATATAAGTAATATGTAGGATTGATGTAGAGTCTTAAATCACGATTCTCTCTTGCAAAAGATGTGTAGTGCTTTGAAAATGACAAGACAACCACTACAAAAACAACTATCAAAACTATGAAATATTTAAGCCTCTGGAGAAATTGTGTTTTAAGTGTTAATTTTTTTAGCTCAACTTTGAATACAAACAAAGAAGGCAAAATCCCCAACACTAGAAAATATAAGATTGATTTAAAATTTATCAAGTCTCGCAATTCACTAGGGTCTGTTTCAAATGTATTGGTTATCATGTTATGGTCAAATACAATGCCATAATTATTTGTACTATAACTAACCAGTGAAGAGGTTACTAGCAGTAGAATTAAAATTGGTTTAGTTGATTTTTTATAGCAAATCAAAAGTAGCAAGGCAGCCAAAAAAGTAAATAAAAACAGAAATAAAGACCCTAAAAAAAACAAGTTCTCAGACAGCGGATAAACCAGCAATGTTTTTTCGAAAAATGTAAAATTGCCAGTTAATGTTAAAAAAACGGCTACGAGCAAGACTAGATGAATCTGTGATAATTTATCAGAAAGAAATTTCATTTATTTTGTTTTAAAAAATATATTATTATATTATCCATTAGATAAAAAAAAAATAATGCTTAACTCACACATACACTTAGATTTTGATAATGTTAACTCGCCTTCTAGCTCTACAACGGGAGTTATCGTTCCTTCAACTGGTAAAGATAACTGGGATAGCGTCATTGCTTGCTGCTCAGCAGACAATAATAGTCATTTTGCACTTGGAATTCATCCGTGGTTTATTGAAAGCCACCAGATGATCGATTTATATGATCTTGAAGTTCGCATCGAGGAAGAAAAGCCAGTTGCAGTTGGTGAATGTGGCCTTGATTATGTTAAAGTTAAAGATCAAAATACACAGAGATTTATGTTTGATGAGCAGATATCTTTAGCTACTCGCTTCGACCTGCCTCTAATCATTCACTCTGTTCAGGCCACAGAAGATGTTACTGACTTACTTAAATCACACTCTAAATCTAGAGGGGTGATCCACGCATACTCGGGAAGTATTCAACAAGCCGAAAATTTACTTAAAATAAATTTTTCGTTTGGTTTTGGTAATACTTTGACTAATCCACAAGCTTATAAGCTGCATGACATTGTCAAATTTTTACCCATTGAATCCATAGTGATTGAAACTGATGATCATAAAAACCCTGATGAATTAATCCAAGTAGCTGAAAGAGTCGCAAGAATTAAAAAACTCACCGTTGATCAGGTAATTGAGCAATGTGACCAAAACACACGCAATATCTTTAATATAAACTAATGGCAGGAAGTTGTGCTCGAACTGAAATATTAGTTGGCCAGTTAGGTTTAGCTCAATTAGCAGAATCACACGTTGTTATTGCTGGACTAGGCGGCGTTGGAGGGGCCTGCGCAGAATCACTTTGCAGGGCAGGTATTGGAGAATTAACTTTAATTGATTATGATACTATTTCAAATACCGATCTTAATCGTCAGGTAATTGCTCTTCATTCAACATTAGGCGGCTCAAAAGTAAAAGTTCTTGCACAAAGACTCAGAGATATCAATCCTGACACTATAGTCAATGAAAAAAACCTTTTTATTGATATTAATGAAGCAGAATCAATAGCCAAAAATGAAGATTTAAATTTTGTTGCAGACTGCATCGATGCAATCGCATGTAAGACAAATTTAATTGATGCATGTAATCGCTCAGGAAAGCCAATAATTTCTAGTATGGGGGCTGGGGGAAGATTGGACCCAACCAAAGTTACAATCTCCAGAATGGATAAAACAGAATATTGTGGTCTTGCTAGAGAGCTAAGAAGACAGCTCAGAAGTAAACATGCATCTTTAAAATTTCCAGTTGTACATTCGACAGAAGTTCAAATAAAGGCCCTTCCTCATGAAGATTTAGATGAAAACGAATTGTGCCCTCCTGGAAGACCAAGAGCGGTCAACGGAGCAATATCATACATGCCTAATATTTTTGGACTAATGATGGCGGGACACATCATCCAAACTATATTAAAATCATAGTTATTAGACTATTGAAAAAATTATGGTAAGGACTGAAAGCCCAATTTGTGATTTTGATCTGCCAGCAATTGAATTTGAACTTAAAGGAATTGATGGTAAGTTTTATGACCTAAATAGCCTTAAAGGGCCTAATGGCTTGCTCGTAATGTTTATCTGCAACCATTGCCCTTACGTCAAATCAATCATTGATCAAATAATTATAGACACAAAAGAGCTGGCTGAATTAGGCGTAAACAGTGTCGGTATTATGTCAAATGACCCAAACGAATATGAAGAAGATTCATTTGAAAATATGAAAAAAACTTCATCTGACTTAAACTTTCCTTTTCCATACCTACTCGATGAAACTCAAGAAGTAGCAAAAGCATTTGGCGCTGTATGCACTCCAGATTTTTTCGGATACAATAAAAATCTTGGACTTCAATATCGTGGAAGACTTAATGAATCTAGAAAAGAATCAATTGATGGTGCAAAAAGAGAATTGTTCGAAGCAATGAAAGAAATTTCAATTACAGGAAATGGTCCTAGCCATCAAATCCCTTCAATGGGCTGCTCAATCAAATGGTTTTAATTTATTTTTATTAGCTACATCCTAAGGATAATTATCGGTTGTAGATGTAGAATTTCAAACTAAGGTATAATACGCACCTTTTTACTCCCCCCCACTTCACATGTCTGAACATGAATCAAGCGTAAATTTTAAAAGTTTTGGTCTTTCCGAAGCCCTCATAAAGGTGCTTGATGAAGTTGGTTATGAAACGCCCTCAGCAATTCAAGAGCAGTGTATACCTCATTTACTAAATGGCCATGATGTTATTGGTCAGGCGCAAACTGGTACCGGTAAAACAGCGGCATTTGCACTTCCATTAATTGATAGAATTGATATCAATACTAATCAAGTTCAGCTTTTAGTTTTAGCCCCAACTAGAGAGCTTGCAATTCAAGTTTCAGAGGCGATTCAAACCTATGCTAGGCACCTTAAAGGTTTGCATGTACTTCCTATTTATGGCGGTCAGTCTTATGATATTCAGTTAAGACCATTAAAAAGAGGAGTTCATGTTGTTGTAGGAACCCCTGGAAGAGTAATGGATCACATAAAAAAAGGCACTCTTAAACTAAACTCACTGAAAGCACTTGTGCTTGATGAGGCTGATGAAATGCTAAGAATGGGTTTTATTGATGATGTAAAGTGGGTAATGGAAAAACTTCCAAAAGAGCGTCAAATTGCACTTTTTTCAGCAACAATGCCTGATGTAATAAGAAGAGTTGCAGAAAAATTCTTAAACGATCCAAAAATAGTTAAGATAAAAACAAAAACTGCTACAGCACAAACAATTAGTCAAAGTTATTGGCTAGTTAGTGGCGTTAATAAATTAGATGCATTAACTCGAATTTTAGAGGTTGAATCATTTGATGCTCTTTTAATATTTGTAAGAACAAAGACGGCAACAGTTGATTTAGCAGAAAAATTATCTGCAAGAGGTTTTTCAGCTGAAGCGATTAATGGTGATATTGTTCAAAATCAAAGAGAACGAACAATTCAGCAACTTAAAAAAGGGAAAATTGACATTCTAATTGCCACAGATGTTGCCGCAAGAGGGTTGGATGTTGAGCGAATTTCTCACGTTGTGAATTATGATATTCCTCAAGACCCAGAGTCTTATGTTCACAGAATTGGAAGAACAGGAAGAGCAGGTAGAGAAGGAAAAGCAATACTTTTTGTAGCGCCAAGAGAAAGAAGGATGCTTCAGACAATAGAAAGAATTACTCGTCAACCAATCACCCCAATGCAGCTCCCTTCTGCCAAAATTATTAATGAGCAAAGGGTAACAAACTTCAAACAAAGAATAAGTGATACTCTTAATAATCAAGAGTTGGGAATCTTTGAAGAACTAGTCCTAAGCTTCCAAAAAGAGCATGAAGTTGACGCCTTTAAAATAGCATCGGCACTAGCATTAATGGCGCAAGGTACAGAGCCATTACTTCTTAGTGAAAAAGAGTTAAGCCAAGGTTCATTTAAGGAAGGTAGTAAAGCTAAAATTTCCATTTCAGTTCATGCAGATCCACTCAAAAATAATCCTTCAATTAAAATGCGAAGGTACAGACTAGCTGTTGGTCGTAAAGACAACATTAAGCCGGGCAATGTTTTAGGTGCAATAGCAAATGAAGCTGAAATTAGTAGCGAGTTTATTGGAGCAATTCAAATATTTCAAGACTTTACTACAATTGATTTGCCCGATGAAATGACAAAAGAAACACTTGCAATTTTGAAAAAAACTAGAGTTTTTGATAAAAAACTCAACATTGAAGAGTTATCAGAGAAAAATAATACTACCTCTCCCCATGAAAAAAATGATGATTTTAAAAGAGACTCTTCGAGAAGAGGTGGTGAAAGAAAGTTTGAAAGAAAGCCTAGAGGCAAGGGTGGAGATAGGCCTAATAGACACAAAGATAAGAAATTCTCGCGAGGAAAGCCCAAAAGAAAAGATTAATTGCTGGTAATTACTCGCAAATAGACCTATTTAATATAATAATATAGGTTAAAATCACGTTGCTGGTTAAAATACAGCTAATTTAATAGTGTGTTGTTGCTTCGTAGTAAGTCGGTTTCACAGTAATTTGGGTTGGTTGCGTCTTTTCCATGTTTTATTTATTTTTAGGAGACGGAATGTCTACAACAACAGGACGCGTTAAATGGTTTGACGCAAAAAAAGGTTTTGGTTTTATTGAGCAAGAAAGTGGTGACGATGTGTTCGTTCACTTCAGAGCAATCCAAGGTGATGGTTACAAATCACTAGAAGAAGGTCAAGAAGTTGAATTTGAACTTGAAGATGGCGCCAAAGGACCTCAAGCTGCCAACGTAGTACCAAAATAATTTAAGAATTATTTAATGAAAACCCAGCCTAAGTGCTGGGTTTTTTATTGCCTGACTTAAATCAAATTGCTACAATTTAAACCTCTATCGCCTCATTTTTTTGCAGCCAAAATGATATCTCTTTCAATTAAAAGTATTTGTTACATATATAATTAATACAAAAAAGAGAATCTATGAAAACATTCTATTGGTACGATTATGAGACTTTTGGTTTATCACCAAAAGTTCAAAGAATTGCTCAATTTGCGGGCATTAGAACTGATGAAAATCTTAATGTTCTTGAAGAGCATATGTTCTATTGTAAACCCACTCATGACTGTCTACCAGCTCCTGAAGCATGTGCAGTGACAGGAATAACACCTCAATTATGTGAAAAAAATGGTTTAATTGAACATGAATTTATCAAAAAAATACATCATGAATTTTCAACACCTGAAACATGCATTGTTGGTTATAACTCTATAGCATTTGATGATGAATTTACTCGGCACACTTTATTTAGAAATTTCATAGATCCATATTCTTGGCATTGGCAAAATGGTAACGCAAGATGGGATATTCTTAATGTTGCACGGTTCTGTTATGCGCACAAAGAAGAAGGCAGCTTAGAGTGGGTAAAAAATGATAAAAATAGACCAATTTTCAAGCTAGATCAACTTGCGCCTGCAAACAACATTGAGCACACTAATGCACATGATGCTATGGCTGATGTTAGGGCCACAATTGGCATTGCAGCTATCATTAAAAAAAGTCAACCAAAGTTTTTTGATTACGCTCTTAGCTTAAATGACAAAAAGGAGGTTAGCAAGCAAGTTCGTATCCTACATCCAATGCTTCTAACAAACTCACCCTTTGGCTACAAGTCTTCTTTTACTCGCTTAGTAACCGCAATATGCTATCACCCTGAATATTCAGATCGTGCGATCGTCTTTAACCTTAATCAAGACCCAGAACTTCTAATGGAACTTGAGATTGATGAATTAAAAACGCTTACATTTTCTAAAAAGGTTGATTTACCAAAAGGCATTAACAAGCTTGAACTTAACGAACTAGTTTTTAACAAAAGCCCAATGTTTGTATGCAGCCCAAATAAAGATAGTTTCAAGTTATCTCCGCTCCTTGTAGAAAAGTTTCAAATAAATATGGAGAAATGTTTAAAAAATTTACTATACATCCAAAATAATATAAAAAAAATTGAAGCAAAAGTTCAATCAATGTATAAAAATGAAGGTGAAAGAGTTCCAAGTAATGATGTCGATCAATCTCTTTATGATGGCTTTATTAGTAATAATGATAGAACTACATGTAATCAAATTCAAACTCTATCAATAGCTGAAATAGAGCACTTTAAGCCAAATTTTGAAGATAAGAAACTTACAAAATTATTCTTAAATTTTAAAGCTAGAAATTATCCACAGTTATTAAATGAACTTGAACAAGAGCAATGGTTCGAAATTGTTCAATCTCGAGTTCAAAATGGTGAGAATGGATTCTTATCTATAGATAGCTTTGAGCGCAGCTTATATAACTTAAAAGAAAGCTCGCCTGAGAAACATAGTTTATGGAGAGACCTTGAAAGCTACTCCCAAACATTTCTTTAATCAAAATAGCTTACTATTGAAAAATAAGCAAAGTTTAAGTATAATATTTGAGCTTAGTTTAACGAAAAAAGGTTCAAATGAACGCAGAAACTAGAAGTGAAATGTTTGCTAGACTTTTAAAGCAGATTCCAAATCCAACAACTGAACTGAACTACTCAACATCATTTGAACTATTAGTGGCTGTGACGTTATCAGCACAGGCAACTGATAAAAGTGTAAATCAAGTTACTGATATCTTATTCCCACTTGCAAATACTCCTGAAAGCATTTTCGAGTTAGGCGAAGATACGTTAAGAGACACAATCAAATCGATTGGATTGTTTAATTCAAAAGCAAAGCATATTATTCAAACCTGCAGAATACTAATAGACAAATATAGCTCAAATGTCCCTGAAACTAGAAAAGAATTAGAGGCACTTCCTGGAGTGGGTCGCAAAACTGCTAATGTAGTTCTGAATACTGCATTTGGACAACCAACTATTGCAGTTGATACTCACATTTATAGAGTCGCAAATAGAACAGCAATAGCCTCAGGAAAAACAGTTCTAGAGGTTGAAAAGAAGTTAATTAAATTTATACCTGATGAATTTAAAGTACCAGCTCATCATTTAATGATTCTTCATGGGAGATACGTCTGTAAAGCGAGATCACCCCATTGCACAGAGTGTAAATTATTAGACTTATGTGAATACGAAGAGAAAAACCTTTAAAACATAATTAAACCAAGTGTTCTCACAAGATAGATCGAAACAAAGAGAGTTTCTAGCCAAATCATGGCAAAAACATATCAATGCTGAAATACTAGAGCCACTTGAACTTCAACTCGCATTGATAGTTCAGAAGCACCCTGAGTATCACGCACTAATTAATGATATCAATTTAGAATATTTCCCAGAACAAGGAAAAACAAATCCATTCCTTCACATAAACCTGCATTTAGCTCTTCAAGATCAGCTCACCTTAAATCAACCGACTGGAATTAATGATATATACAAAAAACTTGTTGTAATTCATAGTGATACTCACGAGGTTGAGCATATGATGATGGAATGCATAGCCGAAATGATATTCAACTCTCAAAAAAATAACACTACTTTAGATCAAGATAATTATTTGATCAGTCTTAAAAATCTAGTTAAAAACTAATTTACTCTTTACTTACTTCCAATCAGTAAAATTTTTGAGTAATTGTAACCCATCGCTTTGAGATTTTTCAGGATGGAATTGCACGGCGAAAAGCTTATCTATTGAAATTGCAGATGTAAAAGTATGCCCATAGTTTGTCGTTCCGGCAACACAGCTTTTATCGCCCTCTTCTACATAATAACTGTGCACACTGTAAAAACGGCTATTATTTTCGATATTATGCCATAGTGGGTGATCTTTTACTTGATTTACTCTATTCCAACCCATATGTGGTATTTTAAGTTCACTATTTTGAAATTTTAAGACCTTTCCTGGAACTATTGATAGGCCTTGGGTTGTATTATTTTCTTCACTATAGTCAAATAACAGCTGTAAACCAAGGCATATACCAAGAAATGGTTTTGATTTTGAAGCTAATTTCACTTCATCAATTAACTCATTTGATTCAAGAGCGCTCATACACGAACCCATTGCCCCTTGTCCTGGAAAAACAACACGGTCAGCATCTCTTATAACTTGAGGATTGTTAGTGAGAAGGCACTTGTCATTTGGCGCTACATGCTCAATAGCTTTTTGAACAGAACGTACATTTCCCATTCCATAGTCAACAATTGCAATTGTTTGCATGTTGCTCTTCCTAATTGTCTTCTAAAGTGAGCCCTTTGTCGAAGGGATTATATTTGCTTGCCTCTCATCTGGAGTCACAGCCATTCGAAGCGCTCTTCCAAAAGCTTTAAATACAGTTTCCGCTTGGTGATGAGAATTGACACCTTTTAAATTGTCAATATGAAGAGTGACTAGGGCATGATTTACAAAACCCTGAAAAAACTCTCTAATGAGATCTAAATCAAATGAGCCCACCCTATCTCTTGTAAATTCAACCCCGAGATCGAGTCCAGGTCGTCCAGACAAATCTACAACTACCCTGGATAAAGCCTCATCTAAGGGAACATAGGCGTGACCATAACGCGTCAATCCTTTTTTATCACCTACAGCATCAAAGAATGCTTGTCCAATAGTTATTCCAACATCTTCAACTGTATGATGATCATCTATTTCGTTATCACCATCACATTTAATTGATAAATCCATTAATCCATGACGAGCAATTTGATCCAACATATGATCTAAAAATGGAACACCGGTATCAATCTTGGCCTTTCCACTTCCATATAATTCTAGACTAACTGATATTTCAGTTTCGTTGGTTTTGCGTTCTTTAGTAATCATAGTTTGATTTTATCTTAAGCAATATAGTCTCTGATAAGTATTTCAGCTATTTGAATACTATTGAGAGCAGCGCCTTTTCTAATATTATCTGATACAACCCATAAGTTGAGTCCCTTATCATGACTGATGTCCTCCCTAATACGACTTACATATGTAGCATCAGTATTTGTAGCCTCTACAAAAGGTGTTGCATATCCACCATCTTTTCTTTCATCAATAACTATAACCCCTTCTGCTTTTTCAAGTAAATTTCGAGCGTCAATAGCAGTAATTTTTTCTTTAGTTTCTATATGAACAGCTTCTGAATGGCCATATACGACTGGAATTCTAACTGCAGTAGGATTAACAAGAAGGTTATCATCCTCAAATATCTTCTGAGTCTCCCAAACCATTTTCATTTCTTCTCTTGTATACCCATTATCTTGAAATGTATCTATATGAGGAATAGCATTAAAAGCAATTTGTTTGGTATAAACCTCTACCTCAACATCATTACCATTTAGTAAGTTAGCAGTTTGATTAGTAAGCTCAGTAATGGCCTCTTTGCCACTTCCCGAGACAGCTTGGTAAGTTGCAACATTAATTCTAGAGATGCCTACAGCATCATATATTGGCTTTAAAGCAACTAGCATCTGAATCGTTGAACAGTTTGGATTGGCAATAATATTTCGATTAGTATAATTAGCTATCGCATGAGGATTAACCTCAGGAACAACTAATGGAATATCCTCGTCTCTTCTAAAATGTGATGTATTATCAATAACAATACACCCTTGAGCTGCAGCTATAGGTGCATATTTTTCAGAAATATCACCGCCCGCAGAAAATATACCTATTTGAACTTTAGAAAAATCAAAAGTATCTAGATCTTCTACAGTCCATGACTTTCCTTGACATGAAATTTTACTTCCAGCAGATCGCTTAGACGCTAAAGGATACAAATTTTCAATAGGAAAGTTTCTTTGATCTAAAATTGAGATCAGGGTTTCCCCTACTGCGCCTGTTGCTCCAACAATGGCGATGTTATATTTTTTACTCATAATGCTCGAAGATGCTAAATTAGCATAGATTATACAAAGGACTGAGGCAAATACCCATAAATATACTCAATGCTTTAGGATATTTATTTCATTTGGGTAAAAAAGTATTCGTATCTTAAATAAATTAAGGAAGGCGCCATGGCAAGATGCCATCATTAAAAGAGGCAGTATAAAGCTCAAACCAAGTTTCACGATCCATCTTAACTTGCATCGCATCGGAAATTTTTGCAATCCTTTCTAAATTGTTTGTGCCCATTACAGGGCAAATTTTTGCGGGATGGGCTAATATCCAAGCAACTGCCACAGCTGCTGTATCAACATTTTGGCTAGCTGCAATTTTTGCTAATGACTTACCAAGCAACCCATTATTACTCATCAACTTGCCACCTCCAAGAGGCGACCAAGCCATTACAGTAGTTCCTCGCTCCTGATGAAAAGCAAGATCTCCATTAGTAAACGAATCAGTTGCAGCCAAAGACATCTCAATTTGATTCGTTACTAATTGGCTTTTCATACCTGACTGCAACAAACTATAATCCCAAGGTTTGAAGTTTGATACACCCACTTCTTTTACTTTCCCAGACAACACAAGATCATCTAATGCCTTTCCAGTCTCTAAGTGATCCATATAAGGGTCTTGCCGATGAATTAATAATAAGTCTAAATAATCTGTAGACATATTCTTTAAGGACACTTCAACAGAATTAAAAATGTGCTCCCTTGATGTGTCGTAATGACTCACAGATGCATTAGCATATCTATTAGAAGGATTTACTATGCCGCATTTAGATACAATCTCAATCTTATGTCTTAAGGCTGGATTCGCCTTCAGAACACCCCCAAATAATGCTTCAGCAGTATATAAACCATAAACAGCAGCCTGATCAAATGTAGTGATTCCTTGATCTAAGCATAAATTAACCTTTTCACTAATATGTTTGGTTGATGTATTGGTGTCACCTGCTAAGCGCCACATTCCATAAATGATTCTACTAAAGTTAGTAGAACTAGATAAATTTAACCTTTCCATACTAACTCCATATAATAATAAGCTTAAACAGAATTGTTAATTTCAATATATTGATGCTGCAATTTAAACTCAGAACAAAGATGATTGCAAAGGGCCTGCACACCATACCTTTCAGTCGCATGATGCCCAGCTGAAATAAAGGTAATGTTGTTCTCCTTAGCTACTGCAGGTGTCTTTTCTGACACTTCTCCGCTCAAATACAAATCAACGTTAAGATTGATTGCATCCTCTATAAAACCTTGGGCGCCGCCAGTACACCAGGCAATTTTTTTAATTTCCCCACTCTGCTTACCAAATATTTGAGGAGCCCTATCCAGTTTTTCTTCAATCAATTTTGAAAAATCACCTAAATTAGTACTCAGCTCTCCTTGCCAAAGCAAACTATCTTCAACAGGCCTCATATTGGTTATGCCCAAACGTCTTCCGAGCTCAACATTATTTCCCACTTCGGAGTGATCATCAAGGGGCAGGTGGAAACCAAAAAGATTAATATTATTCTTAAGCAATAAATTGATCTTAGTTCTCTTTGCGCCGGTTATTGTTTTCGACTCGTTGTCCCAGAAAATACCATGATGAACAAAAATAGCATCCGCTCCTTCTTCAATTGCTCTCTCGATAAGGTCTAGGTTAGCGCTGACACCACTTACAATTTTAGTGATATTTAATGAACCTTCAACTTGAAGTCCATTAGGACCATAATCCTTAAATTTATTAATATCAAGATAGCTATTACAATAATTTTTTAACTCTTCACGGTTAATCATAGAAGTCCTTGATGCATCCTAGGAGAACATTGTTTTCTTTTACCTCACTAACACTTATACGAATGAAGTTTTCTAATTGCGAGCTTATCGCAAAGCCCTTTACAAGAATTCCACTGTCTTTTAATGATTCCAATAAAGACTTTGCGTTATGAACCTCTATTAAAAGAAAGTTAGTTTGAGACGGGTAGACAGTAAGACCTCGAATTAAAGACAGCGCATCATAAAGTCGAGCCCTTTCATCCATAATTATTTTGGCATTATTAGAAATACGCTGTCTATCTTTAAGCAGAAAATTTGCACTGGCTTGAGTTAAAGTATTTATATTGTATGGAAGTCGCAATTTATTTAATTGCTCTATAGTCTCTTGGCTTCCGACCAATAAACCTAGCCTTAGACCAGCAAAACCAATTTTTGAAATTGTTCTTAGCACCACTAGGTTTGAAAAATGTACAATTTCTTTTAAAAAACTTCGTTCCGAGTATGCGTAGTAAGCCTCATCGAGAACAACTAAAGCATCAGTAGACTTGATAATTTCTATAATAGCATCGTAGTCGAAAGAGTTGCCAGTTGGATTATTTGGATAGGCTATAAAAATTAGCTTTGGCTTTTTACTTTTAATGGCTAATAATGCAGAATTTAGATCAATATCAAAATTATCATCAAGCTTCACTCCATGATAATTTAATTGTGCAAATTTTGAAACCAGCTCATACATTACAAAACTTGGCTCAAAACTCATTATCAAATCACCGCCGCTACATGCCAAAGACAAAAGCTGAATTAGCTCATCTGAACCATTTCCAAGAAGCACTCCAAACTCTTCTGGGATTTCCATTAAGTTTCTTAAGGTAGCCTGAAGCTCTTCAGCGCTTGCATCTGGATAACGATTTACCTCTGCTTGCGAAATATACTCTAAAAACTCATCTTTTAATTCTTCAGGCACGCCAAACGGACTTTCCATTGCATCCATTTTGAGCATATTCTTTGAAGAAGGCACATGATAGGCGTTGATATCTCTAATATCAGATCTTAGCCATTGATCAATAAAGGTCATATTTATTTAGGTAAAGCTCTATTTGGGTGATACTGCATTTTACCAACCTTTTTTGCGCTTAACAAAGATTGGTAGGTATAGTCAAGCGCCTTTTTACAGGCATCTTCAATAGGGATATTTTTCGCCACTAGAGCAGCAATAGCGCTTGATAATGTACAACCAGAACCATGGTATTGGCCTGGTAACTTCTTATAGGTAAATTTTCTTATTAAATTAGAGTTATGATACAAGCGATGTTCAACTTGGACTTCAGAGCTATCAGAAGTCGTTACAAGAACCCAAGGGCAATTTAAACTCGATACTGCTAACTTTTCATTTAGTGCGGGTGCTAGAGCGTTTAATTCAGCTAAATTAGGGGTTAATATCAAACACAGAGGGATGAGCTCTTTCTTCATTGAACTAATCATCTCACTAGTGCTGAGCATGTCATCAGTACTAGCGCTTATTATGGGATCAAGAATAATATTTATTCCATGCCTATCGCACAGAAATTTTGAAATAGTTTTGACTTGAGC
>Ga0302137_1000694_pt1 | contig 14929 bp, 17 predicted proteins | sample CBN3_SCM_MG_FD_203127 | JGI IMG/M metagenome (GOLD analysis project Ga0302137, IMG submission 203127) | Marine microbial communities from Western Arctic Ocean, Canada - CBN3_SCM | ecosystem: Environmental > Aquatic > Marine > Oceanic | place: Canada: Western Arctic Ocean | collected 2017-09-15 | reverse complement strand
GAAGAAATCGCCAAAGCGCGAATTTAAGAGACTTAGTTGCTGAAAATGCACTTTCGTCAGATGACCTGATTCAGCCCATCTTTATAAAAGAAGGCTTGAAAGGGAAAGAATCCATCGAACCTCTTCCAGGCGTGAGCAGGCTTGGCTTGGATGTTCTTAACGAAGAAATAAGAGAACTAGAATCAGCTGGCATTAAAGCAATAGCCCTCTTCCCAGTTATCGATTCAAGCAAGAAAGATGACAAAGGCTCTGAGTCTTTAAACGAAGACAACCTGGTGTCTCAAGCCATCAAACAAATAAAAGAAATGTCTGAGATGGTAATTATTTCTGACGTTGCCCTAGATCCCTACACCTCTCACGGTCATGACGGCCTTATCAATGCCGATGGTTATGTTGATAACGATTTAACTTTACCCGTTCTTACAGAGCAAGCCCTGGTTCTTGCAAAAGCTGGCGCTGACATTATTGCGCCTTCAGACATGATGGATGGAAGAGTTAAATCAATCAGAGATGCATTTGAGGCCAAAGGCTACGTTAACACCCTGATACTGTCTTATGCGGCAAAATACAGTTCCAAGTTTTATGGACCCTTCAGGGAAGCTGTTGGTTCATCAGCAAATTTAGGCGTTGGCAGCAAAGACACATATCAAATGGATGTTTCCAACGTAAAAGAAGCGCTTCAAGAAGTTGCTATGGATATTGAAGAAGGAGCCGATATAGTTATGGTCAAGCCAGGAATGCCTTATCTGGATATTGTTAAAGCGGTGAAAGATGAATTTTCTATACCTACATTTGCCTATCAAGTCAGCGGGGAATACGCGATGCTTAAGGGTGCAATAGAAAAAGGCTGGCTCTCAGAGGAGGCCTTTATGGAATCTTTGCTTTGCTTTAAACGCGCAGGTGCCGACTGCATTTTGACGTACGCTGCTAAAGAAATAGCATTAGAACTTAATAAATAAAAGGCCATTAATTGTCTAATTCAAGATTTATAAATGCTCTGAACAGAAAGGCTCAAAGCACCCCACCCATATGGTTTATGAGGCAGGCAGGAAGATATCACAGCCACTATCAGAATTTAAAAAAATCTTATACGTTTGAAGAGCTGTGCAAGACTCCTAAGCTTGCGGCTGAAACGGCCATGGGCCCTATGGAAGAGTTTGATTTTGATGTAGCCATTTTATTTAGCGACATTCTTTTTCCTTTGGAATCTCTTGGAATGGACTTAACTTATAATCCTGGGCCCATTTTTGGTTCTCATCTGAATGAGACTAACTTAAATGAACTCATTACCAATAAAAATGCAATCGCGTCGCTTGAATTTCAAGGTGAGGCAATAGAGAGAACGCGGGAACGACTTCCAGAAGATAAATCCCTCATTGGTTTTATTGGAGGGCCTTGGACTCTAATCTCTTATGCATGCGGTTTGAGCAAAGCAACCGACACTCTTTCGCTTGATAGCTTTAAACTAAGCTTTCTTGAAGAATCCATCCTACCTCTTCTTGAAAAAAATATAGAGTTGCAGCTCAGAGCAGGTGCAGAAAACCTAATGATATTTGATTCCCTGGCACACCAGCTAGCCAGAGATGATTTGTCGATTTACTTAAAAAAAGTATTTTCTTCTCTGGTTAATAAGTATCCAGGGAAAATAGGTTATTACGCTAAAGACGGCGTAGATTACTCTTTAATTCTAAAAACTATCGAAGATGACAATGTAGACATAGCCGGATTGGGTGTGGATTCACATGAGAATATTGCACCTTTTTTTAAATCCACATCCAGGGGATTTATCCAGGGTAATTTTAGCGAACACTATTTAACACTACCCAAAGAAGAGTTCGTTGTTCATTTAGAGATGTATCTAGAAAGTATGGCAAAACTCAGCGATAAGGAAAGAGCTGGCTGGGTGTGCGGACTGGGCCACGGGGTTTTAAAAACAACCCCTCAGGAAAACGTTAAGGAATTTGTTAAACGAGCCAGAGAAGTCTTTTCTTAGTCAATTATGGATATAGAAGAAAAAAAGAAACTAGCTTCATCTTGGTTCAGGGAACTGAGAGACTCTTTTTGCAAAGAGTTTGAAGCTATTGATGGAAGTAAATTTGAAAGAAAACATTGGGATCATAAGTTTTCTGGTGGTGGTGAGATGAGCATAATGAAGGGTGATGTATTTGAAAAAGTTGGCGTTAACATCTCTACCGTGTCTGGTCAGTTTGGGGATGACTTTAAATCACAAGTTCAAGGCACTGAAGAATCTTCCGAGTATTGGGCCAGCGGAATAAGTCTGGTTGCTCACATGCATTCTCCTAAAGTTCCAGCCTTTCACTTCAACACCAGGTTTATAGTCACTGGCGATTCTTGGTTCGGTGGTGGCGGGGATATAACACCAACAATAGTTCCGAAAAAAGAAGTTGATTTCTTTCATGCTTGTATGAAAGAGGCTTGTGATAGCGCCGATGAAGATTATTACCAAATCTACAAAGAGGCTTGTGATGAATATTTTTATCTTCCTCACAGATCAGAAGCCAGAGGAGAGGGCGGAATTTTTATAGATCATTTAAAAACAGACTCCTGGAACGATGATTTTTCTTTCATCCAAGAAGTCGGCAAATCAACTCTCAAGGCAATTACAACGATTATTAAAAATCTCAAAGATGAATCGTGGACGGAAGAAGAAAAGGACCAACAACTAATTAAACGTGGGCGTTACGTAGAATTTAATCTTATTTGGGACAGAGGAACCACCTTTGGATTAAAAACGGGCGGAAATATAGATGCCATTCTTATGTCTATGCCACCCAATGCAAAATGGAACTAAAAGAATGAATACCTTTCTAGTTTTTAAGACAATTCATATTATTTCCGTAATAACTTGGATGGCAGCATTATTTTATTTGCCAAGATTATTTGTGTATCACTCTACAAAAGAAATAGGATCAGATTCTTCTGAAACCTTTAAGGTTATGGAGTCAAAACTCCTGAAGATCATAGGCAATCCATCTCTTGTTTTTGTTTGGATCTCTGGTCTTGTTCTTTTAGGTTATAAAGGTCTAGAAATTTGGCTAGTTTTAAAAATGTTTCTTGTCATGGGCATGACACTTTTTCATTTATATCTTAATTTTTTAAGGAAGAGATTTGAGAATGATGCAAATGAAAAATCAGAAAAGTTCTTCAGGCTGATAAATGAATTGCCAACGATACTATTATTGATAATTGTTGTATTGGTTGTCTTCCAACCTAGATTCTAAAGTGCTACAACTTGACCGGGTTTTAAGATATTAAAAAATTTATCAGGTAAGCCCTGATCCTTCAGAGATTCCTTTAACATTTTCGGTGGCTCCAGAATCTCTTCATCTGTTAATTGAAAAGTCCCCCAATGCATCCCAAAATTCTTCTCAGACTCAAGATCGATAGCAATTTGAATAGCCTCAGATGGATTGACATGATGTGTTTTCATAAACCACCTAGGCGCATAAGCACCAACAGGAATTAAACTAAGAGAAGGTGAACCTAGTAGGTTTTTTGTTTCAATAAAATCTTTGGAATAACCAGTGTCTCCTGCATGGTAAATGGTCTCAGTTTTTAATTTCATGAACCACCCTCCCCAAAGGCTTTTATTTCTGTCCGCAATACCTCTTGCCGACCAATGCTGTACGGGGGTAAAAGTAAATTTTGATCCTTTAATTTCAATATCATCCCACCATAGAAATTCTTTTATATTCTTAATCCCTTTTCTCTCAAGCCTACGTCTATCACCCATAGGAACTAAAAAGATTGCTTCTGGATTTGCCTTATATATTTTCTTAAGGCTTCGAATATCCAGATGATCATAATGATTGTGACTAACCGTGACGACATCAATGGGAGGAAGTTTATCTATAGGAATTGCTGGAGGTATAAGTCGCTTTGGTCCAGCAAATCGAACTGGCGAAGCCCTTTTAGAAAAAACCGGATCGGTAAGAATGGTTAGATTATCTTTATTTATAAGATATGTTGCATGCCCAATCCAAACCATATAATCAGTAGATCCAGAATCTAATTCCTTCCACTCATCAGAAGAATCAATCGCTACAAGTTCAGGTTTTTTATTGGTAAATGTCCATTTTAAAAAATCTCTAAAAGACTTTTCTTCAGCCTCTTCATTAGTATTCTTAAATCTCTCGTTGGGCATTATTAAGCTTGAAAATAATAGCAATGGAAGAATGAATCTTTTCATTGAACCTTGGTTATTTTGATAAAGCTATATCTATTTCATCAATTTGATCTTGAGTAAGCATCCCAGCCGACTCAGCATCTAGGCTCTCTAAAAGTTCAGTTCTATTTTTAACTCCCAAGATTACTGATGAAACTTTTTCAGCACTAAGCGCATATCTATATGCGAGAACCGAAGGGGTAATCTGCCATTCTGCTGCTAAATTCCTAAATGGCTCAGCTCTTTCATAATCTTCAAAATCTTTAATATCCCGACCTGATTCATGTGGCTTTCTGTCCATTTCAGAGGTCAAAGCACCAGCCTGAACCGCTCTTATGCCCAGGATGGGTATATCTGCCTTCTGGCTTGCTTCCAGAATACTATTTGGATCATAGTCATTATCTACATAGCCAATAGCTCCAGCAGAATTCAAAGGATTAACAACACACTGAATAGCTTCAGGAGGAGTTGCATGATTTATTGCTTCAATGACAGCTTTATTCTGACCAAGCCCTCCTATGCCCCAACTTCCTATTTTTCCTTCTGCTTTCAATCTTTCAAAAGCTGGGATTGCTGCATTAAAGTAGCAAGATAAAGAAGTGCTAACTGCGTCTCTATGATTATTTAATACTTGAAGTTGAAAATCATCTTCCCGCAACTGAGTATGTAAAAGAAAAAGATCTACTCTTTCCATGTTTAGATAATCAAGGCTCTGGGTAAGTGATGAATTTAAATGATCGTATACTTCTGCATCCGGCAATGTGCCTAATCTACATTTAGTAGTTATTTTGATGCCATTGATTTCTTTACCCCGAAAAACCTCTCCAACAACACTTTCAGCCTCTCCATTACCGTACATAGGAGCGACGTCTAAATGATTGATTCCTTTTTCAATTGCTAGATTTACTGTTGCTATAGCTTCTTCTCTAGTGGTCTCTCCCCAAACCTGGCCCAATCCTCCTCCTCCAAGTGTTAAAGCACTAATAGAGTCATAAGGCTTAAAATCTCTTTCTTGCATAGTTATTTAATCAACCCCATATCTTGTAATTGTTGCGCTGTTTCAGTTACTGACTGCTCAGTAGAAATATAATCCCAATTAAAAAAACTTTTAGCCTTTGTTTTATCTATATCTCCTTTTCGATTAAGTGCAGATAGAAGGGTCTTCAATTCCCCTACAAATAAAGACATTATTTTAACAAGAAAATTTGGCATCTCTTTGGTGGGTGATTTTTTAAATCCAGCTTCATTTAAGGTTTTCCCAACCTCAGCAAAAAACATTTCATTTTCACTTACTATAATTCTTTCTCCATTGGTCTTCTCTTCAGTCATTGAAAATATATGTGCCTTAGCCACATCTCTTACATCTATATAGCCCATATGTATCTTGGGGCATGCCGGCATAGATCCTGAAATTAATTTAAGTAAAAAATCGTTTGAACTGCCAATATCGCTGGTAAGCATTGGCCCGGTAACAGCGACTGGATTAATAACAGTAAGTTCAAATTTCTTTGATTCTTCTAAGTTTTCAACAAAATCCCATGCTGCCTTCTCGGCAAGAGTTTTACTTTTTGCGTACGGAGAGATTTCCCCATCTACACTGGACCAATCTTCTTCAGTGTAAACTTCTTTTTCTCTAGGGTGCCCATACCCCACAGCAGCGAAGGATGAAGTTAACACAACCTTTTGAACTTCGGAGTCTGCACATGCTTTTAAGACTCTGAGAGTACCTTCAACAGCAGGCTTTATGAATACATCTTCATTTTCTGGTTCGCCTAGAAAAAATGGAGAGGCAACATGTAAAACATATTTCGATCCTTCAACAGCTTCTTTCCACCCATCATCATTCAATAAATCTGCAATAAAAAATTCTAAGTTTTCACAATTTGAAGAATGCTTTTTCATGGCTTCCATCACTTCTTGTTTCCTAGACTCTGATCTTAGAGTAGTCCTAACTTTGTATCCTTTATCAAGCAATTGTTGAAGGCAATGAAGTCCTATAAAACCGGTTCCGCCTGTCACTAAAACTGTTTCCATTAATTCTCTCCTGTTATTTAGATTATATAATTCAATAGTTTATATTTTATTTACGAAACCATGCGCTTAAAAGCATTCGGATGTTTATCTATAAATTGATGTTTTAGAGCGCCTAAGATATGCGCCCCTAAAACGATATAAAGAAGATAAGGCAGAAGGTACTTATGAAAACCGCCCCATACTTTATAAACATCACTTTGCTCCCACAAAGGCTGCATCTCCCAGAAAAAGAAGTAAGTTTCGTAACCGTGATAACTGGTCATCATAAAGCCAGTCACTGGTATGGCCAGCATCATAAAGTAAAGCGTGTTATGGGCTCTATGAGCAAGCTTTTCTTCTCTGGATGTAAGTGAATTATCTAAGGAGGGACGTCGAGATAATTTATTCCAGACCAATCGAACTAAGACCAATAAAAAGACCGTTATCCCTAAAGTCTTATGAACAACATAGTAAGCATTCCTATAGCCCGTATCTTCAGGGATCATAGAAGCAAAAATTCCCATTGGGATTAAGGCTATAAAGAGAATGGCGATTGTCCAGTGGAGCATACGAGACACTCTGCCGTAACGATTATTTTCATTCTTTGCTGTTAAAACTAATACAGAAGAATTGAGTCTTTGACGGTTAGCGACATACAAAAGAAACAAGCCTGTTAGTAAGGCAGTTACTGATTGAATCCATAATAAAGAAGGTTTTGCTAAATCAAGTGGGGTTTGATTTGGCTTGGGATCTTCCAGCACACCGGAGTTAATAATAAATAAAAAGAACCAGGCAGCGACTATCAAGCAACCCAGACCAGCAAGAACCGTTCCAAATACCCTGACATGTGGCGAGCTATAATTTAAAGCCCATGAAGTTAAGACAGATAAAATAACAATACCCATAGAAACCCATGCACCAGGATTAGCGGCATAAAGGCTCAAAACCATTTCGTTCATACAATAGATTTAAGAAATAATTAAAAGTTTGCTAAACAGCCTGTCTCTTAAGCCAAATCAGTTGAGCAATAATGCCCACTACATAAATAATCAGGAAAGCTAGATGGAAATTCAGCAACAAAGGATCTTCAAAAGAGTCTATGAACGTATCACCTACTGGCAGTCTTCTTAGAAAATCTGTAATAGCAGGAATCATGTGAAAAAGTAATGTGGAGGTATAACCCAAAGCTTGAAAATACTTTGAGAAAGATCCAAACCACTTATATCGCTCCATGATGTATCCGCCAGCAAGAGCAATTAAAGTAAGAACAGCCAATACATGAGCCACTCCGAAACCGCCTTGGTTATAAATACCCAGAGCCGATCCTGCTACAAGCAGAGTAACTAAAATATACAATTTTCCTGAGCTTTTCTCGAATGAGATTACTCGATATTTGTATATAGTATAAAAACCGCTCAATACAGCTAAAATTCCCAAGATAGTATGAAACCATCCCAATAATGTCATCTCTGGCATTCTTTATTCTCCTTTTTATTTTTTAAATGTTTACCCATGCCCCATGGAATCCGTAAGGCACTCTTTGCGGCAATTTAATGCGGGCCAAAGGTCCTGAGTTAAGATCTTGAGCATTTAGAATTATTAGATCGCTGATATCATCTGCCTGGTTATAAACAAACGATAAAAGATAACCCTCGTCTTCAGAATTAGGGTTTTCGGCCGGCACAAACACAGGCTCAGCACCCATGTGTCCCTGCCCAAATTCATAGGCAGTCGAGCTGTCATTATTAAAGTCATACTTAACTATTGAACTAAAATCAGGCGCTGAAGCGTTAGCAGAAGCAAGCAAATAGCCAAACTGGTTGTATTTACCAACCAAATCGGGGTGAATTCTAGGAAATTCAATAGATCTGTCATCCATCCTATTTTTCTTTGAAGATCCGGACTCAACATTCAATTCCCATCTTGTCAGCTGTGGGGGAGACTCTGTGAAAGGTCCATTCCAATCAGTATCAAACAATCTGTCATAGTTGGCAGCATCAACTACCACGTTTCCACTGGCGTCTTCATAGGCATTTACCGTATGAAAGAAATACGCTGGATCAATTTCAAACCATTGAACTTCTGTTGATCCGTTGTGACGATTTAAAAGACCGATTCGTGATTGATGTTTATCGTTCCAAGAAAAAGGGAAATAACCCCTCCCCACTTTATAGAAACTGAAGGTTACTGCTAAATCAAAAACCAACATATAATTTTCAGTAATGGCACATTCATGCAGCATGGATTTACTGGGGAATTCAATTTCTAGAGTCTTTTTGTGATTTCCGTCTTTGTCGATCACCACGTAATTGATGTTGTTAAAATTATTTGCATAGTCATAACACATGGCGTGCATCTCACCCGTGTCTGCATCTAATTTGGGGTGTGCAGTGAAACCTGAATTGATGTCGCCATAAAAAGGCTTAGTTTCCAATGAATTCATTTCTTGATCTATTTCTACCGGGAACCCGCCTGCCTCAACTATTGCATATATCTTGTTGGCATGTGATATCACACTTGTATTGGCTTTTGAATCATTGCCTGAAACCAAAGTGTTTTTGTACCAAAGAGCATTACCCGAATCCAGTCTGACCCCGTGTAGCATACCTTCTCCCGAGAACCAATGATGTTTCTTGGCATTGGGCTGATCCATTGGGTTTGGTCCATTGCGCAACAACAATCCGCTTAAGTCTTTTGGGATACTGCCTATTACTTCTAAATTTGTTTCCTTAATAAGCTCTTTCACAGGTGCGTAGTTGCCCTGTAAGTAATAATTTTCTTTAGAACCAAAACCTCCAAACATATTTACTCCTAAACCCGTTATTAAGGCACCGCCTACTCCTAGACCGCTAATTTTTAAAAATTTTCTTCTATCCATATTCTTCTCTAATCAGCTATAGCGAGTACCTGTCGCCGCAGGTTAACAAATGAAAACTTATTATAAAGCATAATATTCTGAATGTAACCTTTACTTCTCTTTAATGTTATGGTAAGTTTGCGTTACATATAAAATTTTAGGAAAAATTATGGAAATATTAATACCACTTGCTGGAATCTCCGTCGGAGTCATTGTGCCCCTGGCAGTTTTCTTCTGGCAGTATCATGAAACCAAACACAAGAATGAAACCATTTTAGAAATATCAAAAAATCTTGATGACCCAACTAAGCTAGAACGCTTATTAAGTATTTTTGATGAAAGGAAAAAAGAGCCAGTCGACTATCGTAGGGGCGGCCTAATAACCATATTTGTAGGTGTTGGAATTTATTTTCTGGGTTTTGCTGCTATGGGATCTTTTTTTAAGGGCGTAGGGTTGTTAGTTGGTTTCATAGGAATAGGAACCATGGCAGCTGGCTATATCTATCCAAATACTAGCGAAGAAATAACTAAAGTTGTTGAAGATTTCGAAGAAAGATAAGGAGATCAATGGGCAAACACCACCAAAATCTTTTAAATAATCTTGAAGAGCTAAGAAAGTCAGCTGGATTAACTCAACAAAAGCTTTCTGAGAGTGCGGAGGTTTCAAGGAAAAGCATCAACGCAATAGAAAATGGAATTTACGTTCCATCTACAGTTCTTGCATTAAAAATTGCTAAAACATTGGATTGCTCTGTTGAAGACTTATTTCAATTGCCCTGATTTATTAAAGCTTTATCCCCATGAGCTCTTCCATGTTTCCATGATAAAAAGCGTCCATGGTGGCTTCATCACAATTCGTCATCGTGGCTTCAAATTTTCCTATTGGGTCGGACGTCCCTTCTGGATGAGGGTAATCCGAAGCATAAACCAACATATCAGGACCTATATTTTCTATGATCCAACCAATAGGCTCTCCTGCAAACGGAGAAACCTTTAAATGCCTTTTTGCCACCTCTGAAGGTAGCTCTACAAATTCTCTTTTTCTTTTGAACAAAGACGCAGTGTAATCAAGTGCCTTTAACCAGGAAGGAAGCCAGAAGGCCCCGTGCTCCATGGATATTCCTCTCAATTTTGGATGTCTTTCAAACACGCCATCAAATATCATTGCGGAAAGAAAAAGTTCAGCACTGCTGTTGATGGTAATTAAACCTAATTCTCCGGCAGGCGCGTCTCCGCCCAGCTCTAATTCAGTTTTCCCATTATTCTTAAAACTCTCCGAAACCGCTTTGTAATGCCCATTCACCGCCACATGGACTACAAAAGGAGCTTTGGCTTTTACAAAGGCCTCCCAAATTGGATCAAAATCAGGGTGCGTGAAAGAAATGTTCTCGTCGCTTGGTTCGTTGGTATCGATCATGAAGGAGTAACAGCCGTCCGCAAAACCTTCCTGCATTATTTCTAGCGCTTTTTCTGGTCCAAGTTGCAAAGGGACATAGCCAATAGCCTTAAGCCTTTCATCCGAAGAACAAAAACTTCCCATTGCTCTGTTTAAAGTTCTGGAGCCCCTGTCCAAGACCTCCGAACTACCCGTATGAGCTATTTGATGAAAAGCAAAAGTCGGTAAAATTAACTGCATGGAATAACCAAAAACATCCAGAGCATGAGATCGCTCTCCCGAATCAAAAGCACCTATCCTATTCCATCCACTTTTCCTGTTATCCAAAATTGAATCTTCAAACTTTGCCATTACCGACGGGTCTTCTTGTCTTTTAGCGAATAATTCCCTGCCCCTATCCAAGCCGGATTGAATCACTGGTAATTCTTTTTGAGAAGACATGTCTGGTATTAGGCCTTTGTCTTCTTCTTTTGCAGCGGCCATTAAAAAATCGTCTAATTCAATAACGTGGCTATCTGCATCGATAATCTTTCTGTGTTGTGCATAACTCATATTTTTTCCCCTAAAACAATTAAAGATTAAAGATTTGAAGCCATAATTGAAACAGTTTTCTTCCTCTATATCGTTTTTGTTTCAATTCTTGATTTGTTTTGTTCGCGTTCTTTTTTTCTGGTTTTATCATTTACTTGCCCAACCAATTGCCCGCAAGCCGCCATAATGTCGTCTCCACGGGTAGATCTGATGGTTGTTATATAGCCTTTTTCTTGTAGATAATTCTGGAAACGCTTAACTCTATTGCCCGAAGGTTTTTTATAATTTACTTCTGAGAACGGGTTAAAAGGAATTAAATTCACTTTGCATGGGATTTGAGTAAGTAACTCGGCCAGCTCTTTGGCCAACTCCAAGCTGTCGTTTACCCCATCAATTAAAATGTATTCAATGGTGGTAACTCGTTTGTCTTCACAGCTATCCACGTAACGCTTTACAGAGTCCAGAAGCTCTTGAATTGGGTACTTCTTATTAATGGGAACCAGCTGATCTCTCAATTCATTATTTGGCGCATGTAACGAGATTGTTAATGACACATCACTAACTTTAGCCAGCTCATCTATCTTTGGCACTATTCCGGATGTGCTCAATGTTACTTTTCTCTTGGAGAGTCCATAGGCATTGTCATCCATCATTAAATCCATTGCATCGACTACAGGATTAAAATTAAGCAGCGGCTCCCCCATTCCCATCATGACTACATTTGTAATGTTTCTTGAATTAGGTTCTCTTGGAAGACCAAAGGAATTGGCTGCAACCCAAACCTGTCCTATTATTTCATCCAGATTTAGATTTCTGGAGAAACCTTGCTTACCGGTAGCACAGAAACTGCAATCTACGGCGCAGCCAACTTGAGATGAAACGCACAAAGTGGCCCTGTTGTTTTCGGGTATCAGGACCATCTCAATAAGATCGTTATTCCCCACACTAATAACCCACTTTTTTGTGCCGTCTTGAGATATTTTCTCGTAAATAACTTCTGGCGCCTCAATAACACAAACAGTTTCGAGCTTTGTTCTAAGATCTTTTGAAATATCGGTCATTTCAGAGAAATCTGAGATTCCTCTCTGATGAACCCATTTTATTATTTGTTTAGCCCTGAATGGCTTTTCATCAATGGAAACAAAAAATTTCTCGAGTTCTTTCCTGTTTAGACCCAGAAGGTTTAATTTATTTGAAAAAGTATTAGTATTCATTTAATAATTTAATTGCTGCTTTCGCTTAATTCGTAACCAGAACTGCCAAAGTATAAAGACATTTACAAATCCAACAATTCCTGCAAAAGCAAATGACCAAATATAATTACCTTGTAAATCAAAAAAGTAACCTCCAAAAAAACCACCAAGTCCCATTCCTGTCCAGCCAAAGAAAGAAGTTAAGCTCATTGCCCTGGCTGCGAACTTTGCCGAGACCATCACCCTGGTACACACCAGAATACTGGACATAACACCTGAATACGTAAAACCAAAGAAAGCGGCCAATAAATATATCCCTAACGGCGTTGAAATATGCGGAAACCAGACGACAGATATCGTTTGGCCTATGGACATTAGTATGTAGGCAGGCAAAGCGCCTATGACGTCACCCAATATTCCACCTAAAATTCTTCCAAAGGCACCGCAAAACATTAGGACCATGAGAACGCTAGTGGCAAATTCTAACGTAAAATTTGCATCGGTTAATAAGGGGACAAGGTGGACAATTGGTACCGACATGCAAATGCAACAGAAAATAACAGCAACGCTAATCCAAGTAACAACTTCTTTCTCCGAAATTGGAAAGTCTCTGACTTCAGCCTCTTCTTCTGTTCTTGCACTCTCCCTCCATGGCGATTCCTTTATTAAGAAAGAGATTGGAAGAGCTATTACGGCATAAATAATGGCTAAACTGAGATAAGCACTTTGCCAACCTGAGGATTCGATTAAGTAACCGCTTAAATGAGGAATTAAAGCCTGTCCAATAGCCCCTCCGGAAGCAGCTATGCCCAAAGCCAGGCCTGGTTTTTCTCTAAACCAAAAACCTACATTCGCGTAAAGAGGTGAGAACAATAAGGCGCATGCAAAAGCCCCAAATAAAAAGTAAATAAAATAAAATTGTAATAAAGAACTTTGGCTGCTTAAAAAATAAAGACACAAAGACATCGCAATAGCACCAAACAGCCCAAACCATCGAGTTCCGTACTTATCCGCGAGGTATCCCCACAAAATACCAAAAAAAGCAGCAGAAAAAGAAGCCACCGTATAGGCAAGAGAAGTTTCTCCTCGTGACCAACCAAAATCTGAAGATATGGGTTTTAAAAAAACCGAAATGGAAGCTAAAGATCCAAAAGCCAGTCCGCTTAAGACGAAAACCACAAAAACCATCACCCAAGCATACTTAGGAGTTTTGGATTCAAAAAAATCTTCTTTATTGCTCATATTTGAGTTATGTTAATTGCCATCTAAATAAAAAATTGGGAGATAAACTTCATGTTATCAAAAACAATCATATTATCCTTTATAGGGTTTCTAATGTCTTTTAATCTTACTTCTGCTGAACCTTACGGGTCTCATGCTTCAGCGAAATGGCAAATATGGGCATACTCCTCGGCTGCTCCGTCTTTTATAGGGGATAACGCGACCATCACTGGAAGTAACGGTGAAACCTTAAGAGAAGGAACCAATGGATGGACTTGTGCATCAGGCAATCCCAGGCCTGTTCCAGCAAAAGGATGGAAAAACCCTCACGAAGCAATGCCTACGTGCCACGATAAAGTTGGTGTGCAGTGGATGAAAGGCTACATGGCAGGGGAAAAACCTCAAATGGAACGTGATACCTACATGTGGATGCTCCATGGAGATTTAGGAGAAGACAACACAACTTCTGGCGTCTTAAATAAATCCGATGCAAAGGATCAAAGCCAATTCATAGTTTCAGGACCTCACTTGATGTTAATGCCAAAAGACCCTACATCGCTTGATAATCTAACCGATGACTTTACCTTGGGCGTTCCTTATGTGATGTTTAAAGGGACCGACTACGCTCATGTGATGATTCCGGTGGACGACTACTATAAATATCAGCCTCAATCTGCACCTAAATAAGAATTGCTAATATAGAACAAAACTGATGGATGAGTGGCAACTCTTTGCCATACATCTTCATCATTCAAAAGGTCAAACTACCTTCGTGTATGAAAGTCGGTGAAGGGCGCGGGAGGAATGTCTCCACCCGGCCTTACTTCTTCAAGTCTTTCCAATTCCTGAAGAATTTCTTTTATATACTCCTGCTCAATTGCATTTTCTATGATGGAATAGCCATTCTCAGCTATCTCTCCGACGTGACCTAGAATCTCTTTTTCAGAAAGTTCTCTCACCGAGCATCTATCAAATATTTAACAATTGCTTAGCTTCTTATAGGTGTTTAAGAGCGCACAGTTTATTGCCTGAAGGGTCTCTTAAGTAAGCAAGGTAAAGCTTCATGCCCATGCCTTCTCTGACTCCGGGATCGCCTTCACAGGTTGTGCCGCCATTGTCCAGGCCTGCTTGATGCCAAGCATCTCCGGCAGCCTCGTCTTTAACTGAAAAACCTATGGTGCTTCCATTGCCGTGCGTTGCGACCTCTCCATCTATTGGCTCAGATATTAAAAAAGTACTTCCATCTAGAAAATACATGTACCTGTTATGCCCGGTTGGATTAACGGACAGAACTCCTGGTTCGCAACCGAGGACGCCCAAAACATTATCGTAAAAAGTTTTTGACTCTTCTATATCATTGGCCCCTATCATTATGTGACTGAACATATTGTTCCCCTTCTTGTTGTTTAAATGAACTCTAATTTTATATTAGTTCTTATTAAAGAGGACTATATCTTTTTCAGGAATTTCGTAATTCCAATTTCGCTGAGAGGCTATTACCCCAAAGGTCTGTTCTGAATAAAAAGATACGT
>Ga0302137_1000690_pt1 | contig 14958 bp, 14 predicted proteins | sample CBN3_SCM_MG_FD_203127 | JGI IMG/M metagenome (GOLD analysis project Ga0302137, IMG submission 203127) | Marine microbial communities from Western Arctic Ocean, Canada - CBN3_SCM | ecosystem: Environmental > Aquatic > Marine > Oceanic | place: Canada: Western Arctic Ocean | collected 2017-09-15 | reverse complement strand
GGGAATGTCTGCAATGTCCCAACGGATGCGAAGATGGCTCGTGGTGCGCACTGTGGCTGTGGTTGACGGACGCTTCGTTGGGACATTTTGGATTTTTTGTTCAAAATGTCGTTTAAATTTCCCGCGTACCGCATGTTTTTTAGACGGTATGTCAGCCTTTATACTTCCCATTGATAGGCCTGCGTACCATCGGGCAAAGAACGTTGCTTTTCCACTTCGGGTGGGTCAAACAATAATCGACAGAGTCTTCCAAAATCCATAGAACCGTACAGGATGCCCCTGTAATCTCTGCGGACAATGAGAAGCCACAATTGAAAGGCTTCTGCAAAGGTGCCCGTCGGTACAAGATGGACCAGTCCTCGATGCATGACGTCGTATCGATGGCGGCGCTCCAGAACAATGGGAACGGGCATTGTTGGCAATTTGGTCCGATGTTTCCATGATTTTTCAGAGGAACAGTAGAAAAAATCTTTAAAGGAGACAGAGTAGGTCGACATAAAATGCGCGTGGACCATTTGTAAATGCAGACCATTAAACACAAAGCGATTTCGGTGCACTTCCTCTGGTTTAGCGTAGGCTGTCACATGATTCAACTTGTCCAACAGGGACAGTGGTGAATTTTCCGCGACTGATTGGTACGCTGAGACTCTGGAACCCCGCGCATTGTAGGAAGCCCGGGCATTGTCCGACAATCGTGCTAAATTCTCCCAAGTGAGGTCGGCTACCCGGTCGCGAAACTTCCGAATAGTGAGATGACGGTTTTCCTTTTCTAAAAAACCCGCCCACAGTGTTTGAGGCATGTTTTTCAACGCCGGTACTGTGTCAAACATGATATACTGCGCAAACGAACGTCGAATCGCAATGAAGCGCACGTACAGCTGGTACAAAAGCGCCGGATGAATTTGGAATTGGGTGGGAGCCACTTTAATACGATGTTTCCGAATATCAAACAGGTCAGCCGGTGCCGTATGAGCGACAAACCAAGCGGCTCGATATTCTAAAGCATCCAGATAGATTAAAACATGATGGTCCAGTGTTTTAAACCCAAACCATCGTTGCTCAATGATATCCAAAGCATTCAAAATATCACCGACCGACCAGGTAGCAGTGTCGTAAGAGACGTGGGAGCGCATGGCGTGTTCCCGAAGCCAGTCTCTGGTTTCGGAAGGTATCACTGTACAGCCTGGTTTGGAGGCCAACCACCGACACATTGCTATACAGACATAGACAAACATGCCTTCGCACCATCCTTTGAGTTGTCCAGGAATGCGGTCAAAAAGACTGTCCCATGCTTCAAATGTGTATTTTTCGAGTTTGGTGGCCAGTCTTAGATAGGGTGTGTCGTCCCCCTCGTCAAATATCATGGAACCGTCGGCATGAGACAGTAAAAGGTCGTACGTATCAAGTAAAAATAGAAACAAATCGGCTTTGGAAATAGAAACATCAAGAGAGTAGTTGACACTCTCTACTAAAGTATGGCAACGAAATAAACTTTTATAATTGGACCGGTACATTATGTTACAGGAACTCTCTTTTAAATAGGCTTAACGACTCGTTGGACCAAATCCTCCTTGGCTGCCAATGGGACCAATAGGACCAAACTTGCCGCCACAACTCCCCACATCGCCCCAACTCCCCACATGCCTAAAGATGGGCGTCGTGTATTTTTGCACCACCAATTGAGCAATTCTGTCGTTTTTCGAGATGACGTAATCCACATTACTCATATTAAATAATTTGACCTTGATAACATTGTGATAATCCTGGTCAATAACCGTCCCAAAGGGAACAATGGAATGAGCATAGGCCATCGACGTCAGACCTTCGATTTTACCGTAGTGACCTTCCGGCAACTGGACAGAGAGACCAGTGCACACAACAACGTCGCAACGGGCCTTTAGCGTTATTTTTTCCTCCGAATACAAAATATGTCCCACAGACCCCGTAGTTTGACGCAAAGGTAAACGATTAGGAGCACAAGAAGCGTACCCAAAGGTGTCATACGTCCGGCACAGCTGTCCCAGACCCTTTATCTCCAACGGGAGTGGTCGCTTCATCGCCAATAGATTTGCGGGGAGGACCGGTAACTCGTAGGTATCGACTTTCATGAAACTGGTCATTGTTTTTTAGGATGGATTAGAAAATGTCTAAATTCGAAAAATAGCTAATTTCTTAAAGTCAATGTTCTTCTTTTGAGAGGAGCCGCCAATCGAAGACATCTTGCCCTCAATCTCCGATGTGGAAAATCAAATTCAAAGCCGTTACAAAAAGACCGACATTCGTACAAGACCGATTCCAACGGTGTCAGCGCCACCGAATCCATTATATGCAGGTCCAAAATATAATACTCGGGCGTTGAAGTGTCAATACGCATGTCAAATTGACACTCGATGGCTTCCAAGGTATTTAAGCGTAGCAGCAACATTTTGAGACATTTCCTGTCTCTTTTGTCGACGGAAGTCAGGTCATAAGCAGCGTTAATAGTGTCTTTGTCGCGTGGTCGTTTTTTTTTACTCTTGTTGGTTTTACCCTGCCGCCAAACGTCTATTTTCACGGATTCGTCTGCCATGCACACGGTTATGCTTCGAATATGGTCGTTCATATCGCGGATATTTTGAAAATCTTGCAGAGTCAGGAGTGGAAGGCCTCTTACCATCACAATGTAGCGGGTCGGGTACTTTGTATTCGTCGAAAGTACCAAATCGGTCTTGACGGCGCCGCGAATCTCCGAAATGTAGTGCAGGGTTTTTTCAATAAAGGCAGTCTCCGATTCCTGCAAAGCAATCGGTTTTTTCACCCGGACAATCCGCTCGGTAATGGATACCGTCCCGGGACAAGAAGATGTAGCTGCTGGTAAGACCAACTGGCGAGAAGAAGAGAAACTACCCTCATAAGCCATTTTATATTTAATGAACTTGCAACAGTACCTTTATACTCGATATTCAAATCAATATGTCCAGAAGAGGTATTAACCCGGGTCGACAGTCGCACCGCACCATGTTTAAAGGCGATTTCTTTCCACTCTTTGACGTCATCGTCGTCAAAGGAGTCCACAAAGGTCAAGCGAAGCTTCATGCCTGTCGTGTAATTGAGTACGCCCATCACGTCAATGACTAAATCGACATTGTTTTCCGCAAATTCAGAGGCATAGAGACCAGCCACGATGTGCTGAACAGACGTTGAAATTTTAGCAGACGTATTCGGGATGTTCATCTTTTTGTAAAATTGGATTTAACTAAATACTCATGTCATATAATTTTTACCGGATTGAAAAAGAAAAAAACACAATCAACAGTGTGGCGACGAGTATAAACATAAGACCTTTTTCCATAATATGCTCTCTAACATATTAGCCGACTACTACAAACGGATAGAGGTTTGTAATGTCCTCCATGTAGTTTATAGAGAGAGTACACTGGAACACTATGTCAAACTGCACGGGACAGAAGCCTCGCGCTGGGCCAGTGTCTATTTGAATGACAAACCGCTCATCCTTGTCGAAATCCCAACCGATTTGAAACATGGACGTTATTGTCTTATGCCTCTTTGCAATAGTCAGCGTCGTCTTTATGTCGATGGTACTTCCGTTTGTGGTAGCTTTACTTTGCACAAACCTATTTAAACAAGACGATTCTCAATAAAAATGTCTCTTATTCAAATAGCGGTGATAGGGACATTGGCTATTCTTATTGGGATAATAATATGTATGATTTATGCACAGTACACCATTGTAACGGCGCTCCTGTTTATGACACTCCTTTTTGTAGGAGGGATGGGGTACTGCATATACAGAAAAAGTTCGCACGAACCTGTATTTGTTCCTCGTTCAACCGTCTTGGGATATGCGCTAAAAGAAGTCTCCGAAAAAAAAGAAGAGAAAAGCTAAGAATATGTGGGTTTTTATTGTACATGAATTGAAAAAGAAAAATGCAATCCGTTTCCGAGAATGTTGTAGCTTGGTCCCTTCTCCACAAAGCCCGTCAATCCTTGAACGAACAGACTTTTGAGAATATCGTCTTTCGCTTCGCCTCTATCGTGTTTGATATTCCTAAAAATGCAAACCGCCAGTACTATGAACGAGCACTGGGACACTTTCGAGTACAATACTACAACGAATTCCTGTACAACGTGATTAAGAGGTCAGAGGAGTGTTGTCGCTTTATCCAAACCCTCAGCTCTTTCACCATCCACGCCAAATTTCAAAAAAAGAACTATATCGACCTTTTTACAGAACTATTGACCTTTTACACCGGTTCTATGGGAGGGACCTACAACGGCAAACCTTTACTCATGGAACCAGCCGTTGATCTAATAAAGGCCCCTGCCCTACATCTGAAATGGAACTGGGACCAAGTCATGCTAATTCGTACGGACAAGGGATTTACACGAGGCCGGTGTGCGGTCTGTTCCAAGAGAGGCGCCATCGAAAGAAAGTTGGGTATCTACCTGTGTCCAGCTTCCAGTTTGCCACTCTGCGATTCGTGCGAGATGGACAGCGCTATTTTAGACTCATACCTCCAAGACTGTCAGTCGTTGACACTGCCAGCACCCTCCGAGGAATTACAAGAACATCTAAAAGGGTCTCTGGACGTCTGTCAACGCCTGGCCATTGCGTCCAACCGACCAAATCTCCTCCAAGACCTCCGCTTTAGCGTCTTGGAACATGGAGAGGCCATTGTCGCGGAGAATGTCCGCTTGGTCTCGTCCAATCGAGAGTTGAAGAGAACCTTGGCCCAACTCCAGCAACAATCCAACCATGCTTTTGCGAGCAATGATGAATATCGAGTGTCCATGTACAATCTAAACGAATCCCGATACATACTTGAAAAACAGTTGCAGCAACAGGAACAACATGTGAAGGAGTTACAAGGCCGTCTGGACGAGTCTATTCGTCAACAATGGTTGTATTATAACCAACTGAGGGGTGATTAGGAGATGTTGCAGCAGGAGTTGTGTTTCTTGGCCACTTTGTAGAACATTTTGGAGGTATCGGACAGTCGTTCTGATTTTTCAACCAATTGGTCAATGTCTTCGCCTCGTTGAATGACACGATTGACGTTTTCATGGGCAATGACCATTGTTTCGTTCAGTGACGATTGCACTCGTGACAGACAGTCTTGACCGTCTTGTCTGGTTTCGATAATCGACACCATCATTTGGTCGGAAGGGTCCTCCATTAACTGGTGCAATATATCAAAAGAGATGCGTGAAGGATATTCATGGTCCGTGACGAGAACAAGACAGATATTTTCCCATCGCTGACAGAGGAATTGAAACTCCTCGTGTTCAAATATCTTTCTCTCGGGATGTTGTAAAGATTCTGCCGCTGAAATGGCAAATTCATGCATCAGTTCACGGACGGATGCGCGATGAAAGACAGAAACGAAGCCGAGATTGTCTTTAAAGCGGCAGGTTTTCTCCACCGCGTGAATAATATAGAGACCAGATATTCGCATTGTCTTACAACAAGACTATATAAATACTACAATAGATTAAAAGAATGATTTTTTATATTGTGGGTTATAAACAGTGTCCGTTTTATTTGGACGCCTGTAAGGCCTTTGAAAAGGCTGGTCTCTCGTTTACACCCGTAGTGGTGACTTCGAAAGAAGCATTGCAATCGGCTGTCACTGATTTGTGTACGACTGTTCGACAGTTGGGAGTAGTGGGAGAAACCTCTCCTCAAATATTGAGATGGACCAAAGACAGTGTGGTATATTTGGGGGGGTATAACGAGTTGGAACTGATTGGAATGGACCATATTTCAAAGTGGTTGCCGGCTTTGAATTTTTAGCGCCATTCTGTGCGTCTGTCGGAGCGTGGGGAAGTGGAAAATATATTTTTTAATTGTTTCAGTTTATCTTTGAAAAATGTTTGAATTGGATTTGTGGAGGGTGTTTGTACGGATGTTTTAATTTTCATTGTTCTTTGTACATTGGGGTTTGGTGGGACGAACATTTTTCTTTTTAAGGACGACTGCCCTTTATACTATAAATGCAGTCATGCTTAGAAAGAAATGTGTTGCTGCTTGCCGATATATCCCGAGCTCTCCGAAAAAACAGCACATCCCATATTCAATACTGACAAAAGTACGTTTTCCATTGATAGTCAGCAGCGTCTATGGAAAGTTCATACCGAACCAGAAAAAAACGAAATTGATTATATTTTTAGACACAATGTCTTAGTCTGCAATTTACCCCCTCATAGTCGCTTACTGACTCCCACAAGTATGATTCGACAAAACGACCACACGATAATACTCTGCATGCCCTTGGGTAAGACAGACCTTTTTAACATTATTAAAGAACCTTTTGACTGGGAGTTCTTAAGAGGAGAACTGGTGGAATTGGCACTGGTGATTCAATATCTCCATGAAAACGACGTGGCGCATCGCGACATCAAACCAGAGAATGTAGTACTGTACAAAGGACAACTCTGTCTCATTGATTTTGACTTTGCAGGACATTTGACCCAGAAAATGCACTGCGGCACTGTACTTTTCAAATGTCCAGAGTCTATGTCAGAGTCCTGGACATGTTCTGACTCTGATTTTTCGAGGAGGAACGACGTCTATGCGTTTGGCAAGTTGGTGATGGCCGTTTTATGGCAGGCCGCAGCCCATAAAATGATTAACAATCGCGACTTTATCTTTGACGCTTTTCACGCTGACTTTTTGGAAGAGATGACACAACCCTTTTCGGGAACCTGGGGAGAGTGGTGTACAGTCGCCGTACACTGTCTGTCCAAAAACCCTCCCTCCACAATCCCCCTACATTTAATGACAAAACCACATATGTAATGAAAATAATTTAAATCCTATACACAATGAATATCTATTATAAGAGACTACTATCCCCCTGTAAATAGATGGACAGTTCAAATTTAGAACCGCTCTTTACAAAACAATGGTGTTCACTTAATGACTTTACCCATGTCAAAGGCCATACCTGTTCCATGGACCGCTGTAATATCCAACATATTATTGGCGGGATATGGCGGCGGACCGGCGAAGAACATGTCTGTATCCGCAGCATTTGCAAAGACCATCCACAATGGGCCAATCGCGGGACTCTCAAAAAACAGATTCGTAACATGTACATGTGTTGTGGGACTGGCATCGGACACTGGTGCGACGAACAGTGTCAGTCGACGAATATTGACCATTCGGATGGTGGTTATGTGTGTCGTATCTCTGGTATTCGGTACGAGTCTATTAAATCGGATACGTGGTTTATGGACCATCGTGTAACGGCCACTCATCAAGAAAACAAAGACCCTCTCAAGTTGGTGCGGGATACTGATTTTAAAATTAACACTCATTCAACGGATACCATTCGCCAACAACAACATGTCTTTATTAGTCGAACCCAGGTCTCTGCGATTATGTTTTCCAACGAGAGGTTGTTTATGGAGCAGCGCAAATACGTAGAAATGAAGAACGAAGCTGAAAAGGTTGTGCAAAAATATATGAAATCGTGCGAAAAGGCTGGTCAAATGGTCGTCTTTTCTGCCATCGTACAATTGTACATCAATCAAATGAATCGTCGCCACATCTTTCGGAATTTAATTCCAAAAGACCGGTCAGTGGACGATGTGGTCGATTTTTACGCGAAACGAACGTGTGCGTATTGGACTCTAATCACTCAGCGCTTTCCACTGGGGCTGCAAACACCCGCACTGTTTCCCATTAAAATCTTTATCATTTCTATCATGTATATTATGAAGGGAGGATTGTGTCTGGGTGGGGTACATGTGATACCAAAGGATAGATATTTAGGCTCTGTGCTTCCGGAGGCCAATACTTTGGACTCTTACTCGATTAACAAGCCGGCTTTTACGGCGTGTAAAAATAATATTTTAAAGGCGTACAGAGAGGCGGGGGAAATATATCACATTCCACCTCGTACATTATGTTTACGTTAATTTTTAGGTAATAGTTTAAAGAGTATCATGGCACTTTCAAAAGATTTCACTTGTTGGTCAGTGTCGGGCCGTTGGTGGATGTTGACCAGTCCACGTCTTAGTAGTATAGTAAACCATTTACGCATGCCAAAACTTGTTTTTTTAGTGACATCCTTGTAAAGTTTGTCCTCGTGGATAATGTCCAACAGGGCTTTAGCACCCTTGAACTGTGTGGCGCGCTTACGTTTGACTCCCTGCGACGTGACCGGTTTGGCTATCTCGACATAGAGTTTCAAAGACCCTTCTCCGATGTCTTGGCGACAGAAAGGACAGGTGAATTTGGTTTTAACGAGTGTAGAGGTCCAGCATTTCATACAGGCGCTACTGCTTCCACAGTGGGTCAATTGAACGGCGGAACTGGCGCAAATGTCGCATTGACCAGGGGGTCCCTCCAACTTCCAACACTGATACTTGTAAATAAATTTTATCATGGTCCGCCATTCAAATTGTAGCCCTGGGGGAACACACATGCCCTCCTTTAGAGTCGCCATTACCCGGGGACAGAGCTTGGTCGGGTTGTTTTCCTCCTCCAAAGAGAGCCGCACCTCACACTCTTTAAACTTTTGCAACAACATTGGCATAAATTGCTGTATTCGAGTGGAAAGATTGGCGCCAGAGGCCATATTGTCCAGCTGTCCCATTATACGAGTCGCTTCTTGCCGTATTTCTGGGTCGATAGCCAATTGCCAGTCGTTGGGATTTGCTATAGTCGCCCTTAAAAACTCCCGAGGTTCGATATCGTGTTGTTGGAGTAGTTCAAACAGTTCCTTGAGGCACTGGCGATTTGAACCTCTTTGACTCTCTTGGAACTGTTCTTCGATTGATTCCAAGATTTTTTGGTAGCGCGTAGTGCGAACGACAACGGGACCACCACCAGAGGCTCCTGAACCAGCATCAAAAATTATCATATAGGTCTGGCCTCGGACTTGGATGATAGCGACAGGCCGTCCAGAAGACCGGGCGTTTTCAATACGCGCATTGGTCACCGGGCTGAATTTCTGCCATTGTCGGGTATCTTGACTGTGGTATTTTTCCATTAACTGAAAAGCCAAGTCCACCTCTCCCATCGTAGACAGAAAATCGTCAAACTGATAAGGGCCATACTCTGTCGCATCCACCATAGGGTCAAAATGAGAAAACAACAATTGCAAACGGGCAGCGCTGTCCACAGGAAGTTCCGCGCACGTCTTTTGAACCGCTTCACGCATCCGTTCCCAGCGAAACGGTCCTTTAAATTCCCAGGAATATTGACTTTGAGTCATTTGTTCGAATTGACCCCACGACAGTTCGGAATCCCTATACTGCTGCGCTATTAACACCCCGTCCATCAAATGATACAACTGACCCTCTTCGGCCACATATCGTTCCGTACCAATGGAACACTCTCGACGCGGGATAGACGGTTTATCGTCCTCGAATAAGAGGCTGCAGGGACCCGGTGGGATGATACGAACAGCTGGACCGTCTTTCAATTGAAACAGTGTACATTCACCAGAGTTGGGGGCAATGCGCACTTTAGACCTGGTTTCTTCTGCATCACCATGTACTCTAAATTTTATGGTTCCAGACTCTGGAGACCCCCACAATTCACCAAAGGTATTGATTAGAAACAGGTTCTCTAACGAAGGGGTTTGTTTGCGCTGTTCTAACGCCTCTGTATTTTCTGGAGTACAATCTATCCAATTCCCCTGATACAACCATTGCCATGTTGACATTTTCTAAAATAGTAAATGATTTAAATAGTGTGATTTTTTTTTCTATTCTAATTCTCGTTGAGGCCACCAAATTCGAATCTCATTTTCTTCTTCGTCCACCGCTGAAATTTCAATTCCATTCGGCACTTCCTCCTCATTGGTATCGTAGGTCGTCACATTACCACTATCGTCCTGGTATTCTACCTCTGCAGCTCGTTGGGGTACGACAATACGCCGTGTCGCACACCGGCGCAACAGACCGTCGTCAAACCCGCTGCGTAAAATAAAAGGAAATTCTTTGTTTAAAAAGGGAAGCAATGCCGAAAGCTCAGCAATTGGTTGAGCATCTTTGTGTGTGAAGGGCTCGTCCGACGTTTTGTGGTCACACTTTTGACAACCTCGGACGCGTACAACGGTCTCGCGACAATGAGTCCCGGCATCGTACATGCGTAAAACGGGGTAATTTTTAACCCATCGAGCTGGATTCATTTTAACACCACAACAAGACCACACACCGTCCTCCTGGACAAACCCCGGATGTTGCCAACAATTCAAGACCCCCATGGATTCCAATAAACTAAATTGACGATTGCACGTATGACATATCCACGATTTCGTAGCTATATCAAAAGCATTTTTCACTTCTTTCTGATTGGCATATAATGTAACGGAAGGAAGCCGGTTGCCAGGTCTCGCCATTTTACACTACAAGAGCCCCCCTATATAGGGCGTCATGGAATCCTTCGAAACGTCATTTGTTCGAAATAAACAGGACATATTGATAACACATGATGCTGGCATTAAAACCTGCGCCTTTGAAGATTACGTGATTGCATCCCATACCATAGACTCCAACGAATTGTTTATACATCCAGGCATCATTATAAAACAAGAAAATCAGATAATATCAGGACGACGACCCAACGGAACTATCGTCTTTAATTACAGGTCTTCTCAAAAATTACATGGCTTTATCTTGGACACTCATCGACTGTTTGCCCTCGACAGTCACAGTCATATACACATACACTCTTCAGCGACAACCTCCCCGGAAATATTAGACATCTCAAGACGACCACTCGGTTGGAAAGTCATTCATAAAACAAAAAACATTGTCTATTGGACCTCCATCTCAATGCACGCTTATATTCCCGAAACAGACCAGACCATTCACTTGAGAGCACATCACGCACGAGTCACTGCCGTAGCCACAAACATGACCACCGTAGTCTCTGGGGATTCTGCCGGACATGTCTGTATTTGGTACGTGTCATCGTGGCAGTGTCATCATAACCTCGCAACGGGTCCAACCTCGTGTAAAGACATCTGCCTGTGTCCCGAATCCCAAGTATGTGTGCTTTCTTTGGATTTGTTGCGGGGGTATGACCTGGCAACCGGTCTGCCTACGTTTTCCGTCGAGATAAATGCCCAATATCTGTTACCAATTGCAAACGGGATTCTGGTGTCTGACGAGCAGCGTATAGCTCTCTTTAAAAACGGGGTTTGTTATGGTTGTTTTAAGAGTAAGCACAAAAAGATGATAGAGTATGTGGGAGACCGTTTTTACATATGTAGCAATACCAAGATTATAGAATTGTGGCTGAACTCTATTTTTTGGCCAGAAGAATGTCTGGAATGGATTCAAAACCCGACACTTCCCTTTGACAAGAGTTGGACGCGTCGGTACATGGATGTACTGGCTCTCTCCGCTGACCTTTGGATTCCCCGCGTGGCTAAAAACTGGGAGCCGCCCAAGCAGTGGTTTCGCCATGAAAAACTACGAGATGCCATATGGGACACTGTAATAGCCACTGAAATGGAGGTCTCATACAGCTGGAGGTTTTTAACACCTCATATCATGAAAAAATGGTACCAAAAAAATATAGATGCCATTCTTTCCATTCTAATCAGTGACAAATTTGATAGACGAGTCGTCCATCTACTTCACCGGGTTTTCAAACATGTCCGCATTGAAAACAAAGACATCCAACGCTGGTGTTGGCACCATCATGACCGTTCTTCCCTGAAACCCATCTTAACGTATCTCTTGGCCACTGATGAGTCGTTTTTGAACATTGCTCAGTGCTATTCCATCTCGCCCGATGCTATTCGCTGTCTGTCACCCATCGCCATCAAACTGGGACTGTCCAAAGGACACTTGTCCTTTTTTATCCGATGTTTGCAAGCCTTTCACAAACAATATGTCACCCCACCCAGTCATCACATGCACCAAATATTCCAACAACTCCTCACTCACATCTACTTGCACATCCACGTCGAGACAATGGACTTACCACTGCCGGAAAGCGGGACATGGACCCCCCTTACACGCCCAGTACCTCTAAATATTGGAGCCTTTATCAGATGCGGGCGTACAACCGGTTTCATCACCGATATTCAATTCCAACCCAACGTAGTCATGCGATGGAAACCCTTAAATCGGACCTCTGACATCATTCTTTCTGATTCGGAGTCCGTGGACATCTGGAAATACAAGTACGACTCTGGTCCGTACACGATGTTAGAGTGTGCGCTGACACTATTGTCGAAAGAAGCTTGGGCCAGCGAGGCCCGAATACAACCATGGAAATGGTACACGACAGAAATGGGCGCATTCGAAGCAGAAACCATTTCTATCCGCGTGTTTGACATACCGATGCGTATTATGAAGGCCACGATAGACCCCGTCAGTATTTTAACGTCAACTCAATTACAAATCGACGAATCGGAAAAGGTACTGATTCACAGTGTGACACCACTTTGGTCTTATCATAAGGAGCATCTCTACCACATCGCACCGTTGCGTTTAAAGATTGGTCAGTTAATCGGCGAAAGTACTCGTGCACCGTTGTCGATTATCTATGCCCATTCTCTTTTACAAAATATACAATCAAAAACAATATGTCAAGAACATCGCTGGCGTACGCCCCAGCGAGTCTCGTCCATGGCCTCTGATATGGGCATGTTTTTCATGGGCTTTGAATCGGGAGATATCTGTGAATACTATTCTACTGCCGACATTACACCCATCCGACATTTCACCAAACATATCAATTCTATACTCTCTATACTTATCTTTGATACAAGAATGGTGACGTTATGCGAAGATGAAATGAATATATGGTGCTTGGATTCAGGAACAAATATATTTACAGCCACTTCTCAAATGCACTTCACAGCCGCCATACCAGCCGGCATCTTTTCAACCTGGATTATTGAAACAGACGAAGAGCAAACAATCGTCTCGTTATGGGATATCGTCGACGAACACATTGTTAAACGCATACCTGTTGATATTAATGGTATTAATGGTATTAATGGTACAATACTCACCACAAACACTCCCGCCATCATTGTCAATAATAAAGTCCTTACACTCGATTCAAATGCCAAAGAATTTACCATCCCTGAAATGAGAGGAGATATAACATGCGCTGTGTCGACGACATTGGGGATTTGTGCAGGTACTTCCAAAGGAACTGTCTTTATTATCAACAGTAAAGACATGCATGAATGGTCCTCGACCAATACACATGCAATCACAGCCATGGCGGCCATGGACAATCAACCATATGTCGTGACCGGGTCAGCATCGGGAGAGATTGCCATCTGGGATATACAAAAAACAGGAGTCGTCACAATTACACACCTCTCCAATACATCCATTGATAATATACACTTTGAAAACATGTTTGCAATTGTCACTCAACACACAACGGTACATCTACTGACGATTGTACAGGAGAGATGCATGATAGCTGTCAATACAATGCAAAAAATAGCCTCATGGTCTCACGTCTGGAAATCACGCCTGCTAAACAAAACCACAACATTGGTGATACCAGCCATTATTGGATGTATCTTAAATGAGACCGGGGTAGCTGAGGCGTGCACACTCTCTGAAAAGTGTACTGAAGAATATGCCGATAGATTAGAGTGGTGCAGGCCCGAATTCGTAGACATACTATTAGAAGCACCGAAAGAGATGGCTAAAAAACTACTTCAGCGATTGGCTTCTTTTCGGGGACCTAAATTAGATTGTGTTATTTGCAGCAATAACGAGAGCAATGACCTTATATGTTTTTTAAAGACCTGTCAACATCGTTTTCACACCGGTTGTATAGCAGAACTCATTCGAAAAACGCCAGAATACCATCGCGAAATGCAATATGAATACGCTCTGGAAGTTTCGTTGAAATGTCCGACATGTCGTCATCCGTTTTCTTCGGAAGATGTGGCGGAAGATGTTTTTTTAAGTCAATTTTGTCAGACCTTGAAAAAATAAACCGGTAATGTGAAAAAATCAAAGCATAATCGTAAAAAGCCAATTAAGTACTTTACAGTACCGTGTTTTTTTCACATCACCGGCTAAAAAAAACAAAGTTTGACGGATTATTAAAAAGTCGACATGTCTAAACCGTTAGTTGAGAAAATAATTTTCAAAAAAAAAACTGACAATAGTCCATGAGTCTAAACCGTTAGACTAAACCGTTAGACTAAACCGTTAGTTGAGAAAATAATTTTCAAAAAAAAAACTGACAATAGTCCATGAGTCTAAACCGTTAGTCTAAACCGTTAGACTAAACCGTTAGTTGAGAAAATAATTTCAAAAAAAAAATGACAAGAGTCCATGAGTCTAAACCGTTAGTCTAAACCGTTAGTCTAAACCGTTAGACTAAACCGTTAGTTGAGAAAATAAAAATCAAAAAAAAAACTGACAATAGTCCACGAGTCTAAACCGTTAGACTAAACCGTTAGACTAAACCGTTAGTTGAGAAAATAATTTCAAAAAAAAAATGACAAGAGTCCATGAGTCTAAACCGTTAGTCTAAACCGTTAGTCTAAACCGTTAGACTAAACCGTTAGTTGAGAAAATAATTTCAAAAAAAAATGGACAATAGTCTAAACCGTTAGTCTAAACCGTTAGACTAAACCGTTAGTTGAGAAAATAATTTTCAAAAAAAAAACTGACAATAGTCCACGAGTCTAAACCGTTAGTCTCATGGTGGAATTGAACAAAATAATTTCAAAAAAAAAACTGACAATAGTCTAAACCGTTAGTCTAAACCGTTAGACTAAACCGTTAGACTAAACCGTTAGTTGAGAAAATAATTTTCAAAAAAAAACTGACAAGAGTCTAAACCGTTAGTCTAAACCGTTAGACTAAACCGTTAGACTAAACCGTTAGTTGAGAAAATAAAAATCAAAAAAAAAACTGACAATAGTCTAAACCGTTAGTCTAAACCGTTAGACTAAACCGTTAGACTAAACCGTTAGTTGAGAAAATAATTTTCAAAAAAAA
>Ga0302137_1000689_pt1 | contig 14977 bp, 9 predicted proteins | sample CBN3_SCM_MG_FD_203127 | JGI IMG/M metagenome (GOLD analysis project Ga0302137, IMG submission 203127) | Marine microbial communities from Western Arctic Ocean, Canada - CBN3_SCM | ecosystem: Environmental > Aquatic > Marine > Oceanic | place: Canada: Western Arctic Ocean | collected 2017-09-15 | reverse complement strand
GCGTCGTGTTTTTTGCGCGTGTTGTGGATATATATACACGAGAGAGAGAGAGAGAGGATAATTACTAAAGCGTCGTTGTAAAAAGAGTTTTTACTCGTACTCGCTCGCGAAAGTCCCAAAAAAAAACGACACAAACAGAAGATTTGGCGATTCTTCAATCGGTTTATGGATTTATGAATCAAAAACAAAGGAAAACTTGAAAAAAATTCGCCCAAACACAAAAAAAGCAGATTCTCATCAACTTTTTCTCTCTTTTCTCTTTTCTCTCTCTGCTCTCCAGTGTGTGCTCTTCTTCCTCTTCTTCTTCTTTTTGTCGTCGGTGTTGGTGGTGTTGTCGTCGTCGTTTGGAGCCCCGTTGGTCTCGCCGTCGACGACGACGAGATTTTCGAAGAACAAAAGAAGAACACAATGATGGAAGAAGTCGACGATGAAGGAGGAACCCAATTGATGATGAGAGAAGAAAAGAGAAAGAAAGAAGAAGAGATGAAATTGGTATTTACCGACGCGCAAACGAAAGTGTTCCACGCTCAGCTTCGATTTCTGCTCTTGCGCGAGGTGGGCATCGCGCCGTCCACGCACTCGCACTCGCACTCGAAGATCTGGACGAGCTTCCCGAACGCGCTCTTCGCGAACGCGATTGATTTGAACAAAGACCGAGACGAGATGATGAGCAAAGAGATGCTTCCGTGGAGATTAAACGCGAGGTTGCTGCAAGATCCAACGCTGACCATGCTTCGAAGTAGTAATAACAACAACGAGATAGCGACGACAAAAACGATCAACGAGATAGACATGAAATTTACGGAGATTGTGCAACGAGAGGACAAGGATGACGACGACGGCTTCGACGAGGACAAGGACGACGACGAACGTCAGTACTCGAAGTGTAACGAGTTGAAGCGTCTATTCGAAGGCGAGGTGGACGCGCGAATGACGCGAGGCGTTGATATTCTTCGTGAAAGAGTCGTGAAACAAAAGTATACGTTTCATGCCGCCGCTCAAGATAATGGTAAGGAAGACGGGATGATGAGAGAAAGACAGATTGTGGACGAAGGCGAGTGGAAAATCAGACAGAATATCAGAACTAAAAGTTTAGGATTGTTAGAGGAACAGAGAAAGTTAAGACGAGAAATGATTGCCGAGCAGAGAAAGATTATGGCTTTGCCGGAGAGGTCGTACAAGAAGATGGTGAAGATGGACGAGAAGCAAAGAGAGTTGGAGATCAAGTTACGGTCGAAGAAAGAGAAGAAAGAGTCATCGGAGCGGTGGCGTTTGATACTTTCGACGAGAAAAAGATTGAACGAAGAATCAAATCAACGAGCAGACGTGTTGCAAACGAGAAACCGCCAAATGGTGAAGATGCACGATAGGATGGCGAGAGCGTACTTGGTAAAGTCAAGAGACGACGCTGCAGAAAGAGCAAAGAGAATGGAAGCGTTAAAATCGAACGACATAGAAGCATACAAAAAACTTTTAGCGGAAGCAGCGAAAACGAAAGAGAGCATCGAGGGATACCCCGCCGGCGCAGACGGCGAAGGCGAAGGTAATAAGTACGAAGCGCTACAAGAGTTCCTTTCGGAAACGGAAGGATATTTAGAAAAACTCGGAGGAAAGATTGCGTCGGTAAAGATATCGCAGGCGCGTTCGGAAGCGGCGACAGAAGCGGCTGCAAAAGCCGCAGCGGAAGGCTTAGACGAAGATGAAATCAAAGAAGCGGCGGAAAAAGCAGCGAGAGAGGCGACGTTAGAAAACGGCGAGAAGATGATTTCACAAACGAAAGAGGACGGGATTCAAAACACGGAGAAATATTACGCCGTGGCGCACAGCGAACAGGAAATTATTACCGAACAACCAAAGATGTTGACGTTTGGTCAGTTGCGCGATTACCAAATTGTTTCTTTGCAATGGATGGTGAGTTTACACAACAATCGCTTAAACGGTATCCTAGCAGACGAGATGGGGTTGGGTAAAACAGTCCAAGTTTGCTCTTTGATTGCGTATCTCTGGGAGTCTAAGCAAAACTTTGGACCTCACATTATCATCGTGCCGAATGCGGTAATCGTGAACTGGAAAGCAGAGTTAAAGAGTTGGTTACCGCACGTAAATTGCGTCTATTACGTCGGCAGTCGCGAGCAACGCGCGAAAATATTCCAGAAGCAAGTGTTGCAGCTCAAGTTCAACGTCTTAGTGACGACGTACGAGTTCATCATGCGCGATCGGTCCAAGCTGGCGAAAGTGAATTGGAAGTACATCATAATCGACGAGGCGCAGAGATTGAAAGATCGCGAAGGAAAATTAAGTAGAGATTTAGACAAGTTTAGAGCGCAAAGACGTTTGCTGTTGACTGGAACGCCGTTACAGAACGATCTCAGCGAGCTGTGGAGTTTATTGAACCTGCTGTTGCCGGAAGTTTTTGATTCGGCAAAAGTGTTTCAGCAGTGGTTCGGGAAAACAAAAGCAGGTGATAATCAAGGGCAAAAAGTCATTGGTGGTGCTGGTGGTGGTGGCGCCGGTAACGCAAACGAGGAAGAAGAAGAAGACGATTGGATGGAACGGGAAAAGAAAGTCATCGTAATTTCTCGACTGCACCAAATTTTAGAACCGTTTATGCTTCGAAGATTAGTGCAAGACGTTGAGAGTAAACTTCCGCCGAGGAAGAGCGTTGTCATTCATTGCCCGTTTTCGGCGTTTCAATCGAACGCGTATTCTTGGATCAACGCGACGGGGTCTATTCGAGTTGAACCGTATACTAGGCTCGGTTTAGCCGCGCAAAGAACCTTTCGCGGATATTTGCCCCTTCACAATAGGTGCATGGAGCTCCGCAAGATTTGTAATCATCCGGGCTTATCGTACCCGCCCGAGAAAGGAGGCGATTTTCGAGGTGTTAACTTGATACGAAGTTGCGGCAAGTTGTGGATTTTGGACCGATTACTCATTAAACTTTCCAAGACTGGACACAAAGTTCTTCTGTTTTCCACGATGACGAAATTATTAGATCTCTTGGAAGTCTATCTGAAGTGGCGACAAACGACAGAGGACGGCGAAAATTTACAGTTTTGCCGTATCGACGGCACGACACCGTTAGAACAAAGAGAAGTCGCCATCAATGATTTCAACCGAAAAGGCTCGAACAAGTTCATATTTTTGCTTTCTATTCGCGCAGCCGGAAGAGGTTTGAACTTACAAACTGCCGATACAGTTGTGATGTACGATCCGGACCCAAACCCGAAGAATGAAGAACAAGCCATCGCGAGATCTCACAGAATCGGCCAAACGCGAGAAGTACGTGTGATACACTTGGAGGCCGTAGATGATAAAGAAATAGCCAGCGTCACGGGTGCTGCTGCGGCTACTCAAGAAAATACATCGACTGCTGGTTGGGGTGGTAACGACCGATCGTATTGTGAATCCGTGGAATCGGTCGTTCGCAACGTCATTCAGCAACAGAAGATTGAAATGGCAGACGAAGTCATCAATGCCGGTCGTTTTGATGGACAAACCACGCACTCAGAGAGACGCGAAACACTTGAAAAACTCATGGCTGCGCAAGCTGCTGGAAATAGGAAAGAAACGAACGTGCCAAGTGTATGCGAATTGAACGAAAAGATCTGTCGATCAGAAGACGAGTTGAAAACTTGGAACGAACTTGACGATACGTTGAATTGGCCATCTTCGCTCATGGGCCCTGAGGAGTGCCCAGATTGGATTCGATACACAAAGTACGATTTAGACGACGCGATAGAGATGACGGCAAAATCGAAGGCTGGTGAAATCATCGCACCCGTGGATGCCTCGAATCTTGGACGCGGTGGTCGCTCGATGAACAAGTTGATCGCTAATTCTGCAATCTCTCTTGACGGCATGGACGTTGACGCAAACAACGATAGACGAAAGGATTTTGTCGAAAAAACGGGTTTGAAGTCGAGCAATCTTACCGCCGAGCAAATGTCGAGTAAAGTCAAAGGCGGCGACGAGGAAGACGCGTTTGCGATACCTACGACCAAAGCCTTGTTACCATTTCAAAAAGCGCAGTTAGCAAAAGTTCAAGCGGCTGAGAAAGAGAAAGAAATAGAACAAGAGCGAGAGCGAGCTGGTGAAGCAGAGCCGAAGATAGGGAAAGAAGAAGATGAACCGCTCGTGATGCTCGATAATTCAGACGAAGAGGAAGATTACGGCAACATCGAAGAAGACGACGCGGCGTTGAACACGTCGTTCACGGATGTCAATTTAGATAATTTGACGAACGAAGAAGAAGACGACGACGATGACGACGACGAAGATTCGATCGAAGAAGCTCCGATCAATACTAAAAATAGTGATGGTGGTGGGATGAAGCTCAAGTTTACCATGCCACGCAAACCAGAATAAGATCACGGATCACGTAGAATATTTAGCGCGTGTGTATGTGTGTTTCATAAAATAAACAACGAAAATGCATGAATAATAACCATATCGTCTTTGTCTCTCTCAATCGTAATGCATGTCCTTTACAGGATTCATGCATCCTCTTTTTCTTTTATTCCACCGCCGGAGTGTTTTCTTTCTCTTGTTCGTGGCCTTCTTCCGCAGGTGATGCGGCCTGGACGATTGGAAGTTTCGATTGAACTTTGTTATCGACCGGCGCGGCGGTATCGGTCACCAACGTGTTCTTGGACAAAGTTCGTTTCTTCTTCTCCGTCGGCGTTTTCTTCGCATCTTTTTTCTTCTTCGGAGCGACTTTCTTCTTCGCCGGCGCTTTTGTCTTCTTCTTCGCCGGCGCCTTTGTCTTCTTCTTCTTCGCCGGCGCCTTCGTCTTCTTCTTCGCCGGCTTCTTCTTCGTCACCTTCTTCTTCTTCTCGACTTTCTTGACGACGACGGTAGCTTTCTTCGCGCGTCCTTTCTTCTTCGGTTCCGGCCTCGTAAACGTCGGGTCGAGGCGTTCCGCCGGTTTACGCGCCCTGTGTTGTGTTTACACGACGTTAAAGAAAAAATTCTTCGTTTTAGTCTCATCAAAGTGATGAACGCGTTAACGCGAGGAAACCAAGAGAGAAGAAGAAGGAAGCGAAGAGATTTGAATTCAAAATCACATGCGAAAGAAAACGCGCGAACAACGAGCGACGACGATGCGAACGAAAAAAACCAACGCCTTTTCCTCAATCGCACGCAAAATATCTCCATCGCGCAAAAACGCTGACCTCGTCTGCGGGAGCTCTTTCGCGTTCGCATCCACCAGATGGTTTTCCAGTCTCGTCAAAGCGCTTCTCGCGGACAAAACGCCTCCTCCTCTCTTTTGTTCGGAAGAAGAAAAAGTTGAAGTTTTATTCTTCTTAATGGATGTCGTCGCGTCTTCGTCCAGACTCGCTTCTTTCTCCATCGCCGTTTCTATGTTGCGGACGATGGAGTCGTCCTTGTGGATGCGGATTTGCGGTGATACCGTAGACATTATTTGTGTTGTGTGTGTGTGTAATGTGTGCGTGATAAAGGTATTTTTAGTAGAGAAAAACGCTCTTGACTTTCTGCTGCACAAAAAAGCGCAAATTTCCTTTCTCGGGGGAGAAAAAGACTTTACACAACGAACGCGAGATGATGATGAAACTTAAGTCGTCTCAGATGATTCTCGGGACGCTTCTGCTCGCTCTGTGTCTGTTTCTCACGTATAACTCGACGTACTTCATGTCCGAACGTTTCGCGTTTTCCTCCTCCTCCTCTTCCTTTTCAAGAAGAGGAAAGATGAGCGCAAAGAAGAAGGAAGGATTAGGTGTTCTTGATGATGGTGAAGAAGGGGTGGTGGCGAGGATGGAAAGTCCGCGCGATGCCATCCGAGCCGCCCGAGAGAGAATACGGGACGTGGCCTCAAAATATCGAGAGGGTGATACAAGCACGTTGCAAGGGATGAGAGAGAATCGAGTGAGTCGAGAGAATTTGTTGAACACGGCGGAAAGAGCGGACGCGAGAATGATGGAAATGAATGGTGAAATTGACGTTGAAGAGAAAAACGAAGCAAACGCAAACTTAGTGAGAATATACGGTGAGGAAGATTTTCCAATGGAGAACGAAAAGTGTTGGCCGAACGAGCATTCCGGGTACGACGGGTTTGCGCTGACTTGGGGGATGACGTTTCGGACAAAGACGGCGAGCGAGTGTTGCGACGCGTGTCGAAAACACGCGGAGATATGCGGCGGGGAAGGCGCAAACTCCGGGACGATGTTTTTCAACACTAGTTTTGGAGTGCGCGAAAACTGCGGTACCGCGCCGTTTGAAAAGAAGTTGTTGTGCAACATTTGGGTATACTGTCCCCCGAATGAAAAGCGGGACGGGAAATGTTGGAGCGGGGACATTCACGACCACGAGCAACACGAGTGTTGGTTGAAGAATCAGGCAGACCCGAAGAAGCCGTTCGCTCCGAGCAGCGGGAGGTATCCAGATAAGCATTTGCAGGAACATAAAACGAGTCCAGACGTTGTGCAATGGCTTTCCGGTGCAGTCGTTAAACCGGGTGAAGTGGTTGTTGCTCGAGATCCTCATTGGGGGATGGCCGCCAACGAAGCTATATAGATAGTATTTTTAAGTAGAGATTGGTTGTGTTATTACAACAGATTTTGTAGCATTGCGCGTTAGTTTAATGAAGTACGTGTCGTTATTTCGCCTTTTCAGCGGCTTCGAGAAGCTCGATCGTTTCGGTGACTAATCTCTGACACAAACCGTCGCTCGCGAGTGCGGGAATGACGACATCTCTCAATAAATCTCTTCGTTTCATGCCGAGGATCAAACCGTGTTCGCCGTCTTTCTCCATCTCCTTATCGCTCTTCGAAATTGAACCTAACAGTTCTTTACACAACTCGCGAAGTTGCTTCTCTGCGCCGGCAAAGTGCGTGCGCTGATCGTTCCCGATCGATTCTGAAGCCAAGTGCGTGGCGTACGTTCGTAACCAAGCTTTGAATTCTTTCTCGCTCCCGAGAACTTTACACGATTGCAATATTTGCTCGAGATGACGTCCAGATTCGCGCTTTGGCGTCTGGAACGACGAGAAAGAACGCATTGAATTAGCCATAGCACCAATCGCTAATCGTGCGGCAGATGTTTGCAACTTGCGCACTTCACCGCCCGAACCGTCGGTAGAGCCGAACCGTAATCTCGAAAAGTACTCGGATTTTTGAAAGGAGGTGTCCGCAACCTTAGCCCAGGCCTTCAACTTTTTGTGGAACGCGTACGCCACGCCGTTCGATAACGTCACGAGCGGAACACCCTTTTCGCTCAACGAAACGCGAGAAATTCGCGCTCCGTCTCTACGATTGAAGCAAATGCTCGCGATGGAACTCTCCAAAACGCACCTTTCGTTGTCCTTCTCCAAATCCCACACGTACAAAGACGCGTCGGTGGTTACAACTAAAAGTTTTGTCTCCGAACTTTCAATTTGTACTTCTTCTTCTTCTTTCGTTTTACTACTATTTACGCACGCGATAAAGCATACTTTCCCACCTTCCAACGCAATCGTTGGTAACTGCCGTCTTCCAGTCTCGGTATAAATTTGAAGCGACCCGTCTTCGAGTGCGACGCACGAGTACCTCGCGTTCCCGGTGATGTGCGAACATCTCGCATCGAGACGATCTGTCCATAACTCTTCACCCGAACGCGAGCAGACGAGATCACTCGCGTTCCGCTGAAAATCGTTCTTGCACTCGAGCACAACTGGCGCCGTCGGAATGTTTTCTTGGTCATCAAATGAGTTCGCCACCATCGCGTCTTCGGCGACTAGTTTGGCGTGCACGGTTTGCGGAATCGAAGCTACTGGAATAATTTGACGCGATGCTTGTTGCTGGACAGCAGGTCGCGCTTGTTGCTGTTGCTGTTGCTGTTGCTGCGACACTTGCACCGTCATTTGTTGCCTCGCCGGCGGTGGCGTTAAAAGCATTCGCGCCGGCGCCTGTTGTTGACCACCCGCCGGAATGGGCTGAATTCTTTGCGGCTGACCGCCGCCGCCGCCGACCGGCATAGGCGCCAACCGTTTCGGCGCGTTACCGGCAGGCATCATCTCCTGCGGAGCGACCCGTTTCACGCCGGCAACGGTAGTAGTCGTCGGCATAGTAAAAGCGGGTAAATTTCTGGGCACTTGATTTTCATTGTTGGTGATGATTTGCTGCGGTGGCCTTGCGGAGGGCGGCGACGCGATGACTTGCGTGCCCGGAGCGTTCGCCATGGGCGTAATTCTTCGTCTCCCATCTGAAGCTATGATCTCTTGCTGTTGTTGTTGACGGATTGGTGCTTGTTGGATGACAGGTGCTGCAACTGGCACCGCGCTGATGCGCTTCGGTGCCATCGGAGTGCCGTTTTTCGAATCAAATCCAGCATTTGTCGTCGTCTCGCCGTTGATTTTCTTCTTGGTGTACTTCAAAAGCGTGGGATCTTCCAACACCGCGACTTTTTTCTGTCCAACCATGCCCCCGTACGTCTCGCGGAAGAACGCTTCCGATTCGCTTTTGTTCACCGTGCATCCAATCTCGGACTCCTCAAACGTAAAGACGCCCATCGTACCATCCGTGCTGCACGCCAAAAGCGAAAAGCCATTCGGCGTCCAGCTCAAATCCACCACGGACTCCTCAAAGCACGATTTAATCACGCACACCGGTCTCGATCGATTCGTTCTCCAAATCGTAAGTTTTGTGTCTTGACTTCCACATGCAACCACCGTGTGCAATTTTGGCTTATCCTCGCTATCGTTATCTTTCGCATCCTCCGCCGCTTCAATTTTCTGTTTGAACAATCCGGGTGAAAATCTCACGCACACGACTGGACCCTTGTGCCCTACGAAATCAAATTTCGAGTCCCATTCGCCTCTTTCCAAGACACTCGCCGTGTGGCTCGGTTTCTTGTACGAGTTACACGTGGTCACCGCCTTCCCGTCTGGACTCCAACACAAACGCATACTAAACGTCGCGCCGACGGATTGTCGATACGGTTCCGTAATCGTGGACACTTTTTCCCAATCGTCCACTCGCCATATGATGACCGATTTATCGTCGCCTTGCGTGGCTAAAAACTTACCGATCGGGTCCCAGGCTACGCCTTTGACGAAACTTTGATGGCCTCTCAACGTCGCGACTATTTGCTTCATCTCCACGTCCCACACATTGACCAAGTTATCGTACGACGCGGACGCTAAGTACTTATCGTCCGGCGAGAAGGCGATATCGATCACGTCCGATTGGTGCCCTTTCAATTTCCCAACGTTCGACCAATTTTCCACGTTCGGTTCATCGTTCGACCCAAACATCGTTCTTCCTTTCCCTTCGTGGAGTTCGTAGAGAAAAATGTTTGAGTCTGTCGAAGCGGTGGCTAAATACCGGCCATTTTTGCTAAACCGGCAGCAATTCACCGGCCCGTAATGGTCCGCTAACGTCGCCAGAAGTTTTGGACACTCCTTATCGTTCTCTTTGTTCCGGTCGAGCAACGCGGAGGTGGTCCAGACTTTCACTTTTCGGTCGCCACCAGCGGTTGCAAATCGACTGCCATCTGGATGCGTGTCGATGGAGTAAATCGGAGCCGAACCGTCGTGTGCGACGAAGGACGGTTTATAGATCAACACCATTTATTATATATATCTCAAACTGCTGTGTGCTCCCCGTGTGCTGCTCTCTACTCTCGCTCGCGAGCAGCCCCGAACAACAACAACGCGTGAGAATAGTAGTGCTGTGTTTGCGTGTAGAGACTATTTGAATAATTTATTTGAAAATGATCTGATTGCGGCCAACCAAGCTTATTAGCTGACGAGAGTGCAGCCTTACTCACACCGGTCTCAAAGCCTCGTGTCGATGAGAGTCTTCGATGCGTCTTATTTGTGTTCGGGTTGAGAGACGGCAAAAAATCGACAAAAAAAAAGTCTCGAGTACGAAGTTCACAAACACACAAAAAACAACCATTGCAACACTTTTCTCTCTCATCACCTCTCGATGATGAACGCAAAAGTCGCCCCTTTTGTCGCCGCTGCTGCTGCTTACGCTGGCAAAACGAAGAAGAGAGGAGGAGAGGAGTTTTGGGGTTGTTTTTTGTGTCGTCGTGATTTATCTTCTTCTTTGTCTTTGTCTTCTTCTCGTCGGCGGCGTTTTTATAACCACCGAAGAGTAGTGAATTCAACGGGAGCATCATCATCATCGCGCGACGATTCAGACGACAAAAACGTCTTTGACGCGTTCTCGCAAATGAAAACAAAGAAGAAAAAGAAGGAATTATCATCAGAAGCAGACGACGAGGAGACAAAAACGAGCAATTGGCGTCCCGCACCGCCGGATATATCCTCGAGCGCGCCGAGAGAATTTTCGCCCATTTCCTACGCTTTACTCGGCGACTCGGTTTGGGAACTCTTCGTGCGAAGTTATCTGTTCGCGCCGAGGAGCAAACCGTCCACGTACGACTCGAAAGTGAAAAAGTTAGCCAGAGCAGAATCGCAAGCGTACGCGTATAGAAAAATTAATGATGATGATGATGACGATGGAGCGATACGACTCACGGATGAAGAGTTGGACGTCTGCAAATGGGGACGAAACGCCGACTATTCAAACGTACCGAAACGACTTCGCGGGAAAAAGAGTCAAGGCGGCGGCCACGATATTTACAGACAAGCGTCTGCTTTGGAAGTCATATTAGGGTGGTGGATGGTTACGGACGACGAGCGGTTGGACGAGGTTTTAGAACGCGTGAAAACGAGTGGGTGGCTAGAGGACGCTTTGACTTCGGTAGAGTACGGTTCCGAGGAAGAAGAAGATTAAAGTTATTAGAAGTTTCGTAGATTTTTAAAGTAGTGATAGTGATAATAATACAAGTATATATATGAAAGTCTCTAGAATATAGTGAAGCTTTCGCGTGGTGCTAAATTAATGTGTTTTTCGCGTTGTGTATCCGTTTCCTCGTTTCTCTTCTCAAATCGCGCGCCCGCCTCTCATGCGTCGTCGTCTTTTTAATACGTGTTCGATTTGATTCCGCTCTTCGATTTTTTACCCATATTCGTCGGGTGACTTTCTAAATCACTCTGCGACGACCGTCCCTCTTGAGGACTCGATCCACTCCCACCCGAAGAATTTATCGAGTTCGACCCGCTCCCTCCTAACCTAAATCCATCCTCTCTAAGCGGCGGAATGCGCAACATGTCGTAATCGTGCACGTTCCCGGTGACGATCGCCTCAGTCGTGGCTAATTTTTTCATCTTTTTCCTGTGTTGCTTGTCTTTGAAGATGGTGTACGCCCAAAACGTAAACGTCATGCAGAAGATTAACGCGGCAAAAAAGTAGAGCAAGGCCGCATCTCGACTCGGGACCGGGTTCGTGTACTGTTTTAAGTATTATTATTATCAGAGAGAAGAAGAGAAAGTCAGCGTCTTTGTTCAGTGGTGGTCCAATTTCAAAGGGAGATTTTGAGAGAAATACTAGTATAACACGACGAGAGACGCGCGAAGATGATGACGACGATGATGATGTGATAACAATCAGCATCAGACGTAGGTTTCATCACTTCGAAACCTCGCACCATTAACCGCGCGCGAAAGAAGAAGACAAAGAAGAAGAGAAAGAGACTTCTTAAAAAATCAGCCAGCGGTGATGAGAGATGATGATCTTCTCTCAAAAGAACGTTTCGATTATTCTCGTCTCTCTTTCTCTCTCTCTTTAAAAAACGATTTGGAAAACGAACCTTTGTGATTAAAATCCCAGGAACTGGTGGCGGGTTCGGTGCGAACGGATCCGAAGGCGGTGGTGATGGCACGTTTGGCGAACTCATATCTAGTGATATGTTTGTATGTGTATACCGTCGTGTAGTGAGACAATAATAATGACGAACGATTCTCTTCTGTGTTGTGTAATCTGTCCTCGTCGAAAGAGAGAAAAAGAGGAGAAAATTTTGTGTTGTGTGAGATTTGTGTGTAAATTGTTGATGAAAAAATTGTGGTTTTTGCGAGAGAGATAATTTTTTTTTTAAAGCGAGAAAGAGGACTGATTTTGTGGCAAAAAGGAGACAAAAGAGCAGAAAAAGAGAAAAACATCATCCTCAGACAAATCACACGCATTATAATACACATTAAAAAGAAATAATGACGACGACTGTAGTGTGTCACGTGCCGTCGTCGTCCATCGTGGGGAGCTCTTTGGGAGGGAAATCGTCCATCGTGGTGACCGCAGAAAACGACGGCGTGCTGTTGTATAAAAAATCATCATCTTCTTCTTCAAACGACGACGACGAAAAGATGATGATGAATACTTTTTTCCGCTCGTGGAGAGCGTCCCAAAACGAGAACGTGAAATTCGCGCACCCGTGCGTGTACGATGGGATCACGAAGACGTATTTTGGATGCACGACGACGACAAAGACGACGACAAAGACGACAAAGACGAAGCGAGGAGGAGGCGCAGGTGGTCAAGTCACGACGATTTTGTCCTGGCGAGACGACCGGGAAAACTACCACGCTTCGATCGACGACGCCGCCGCCGGTGGGAAAACGAGTTTTGAGAATAAAACGGCGAAGTTTTTTGCGAGCTTTGACGGCGGGTGCGTCGTTGTCGACGGAGAAAAAGGCGATTTACACGTCGTCGATAGCGACGGTGCTATCGTCGGGACCGTAGAGGCGAAAGATGACGACGACGATGGAGAAGAAGAAGAAGAAGAAGAAGAAGAAACAACAACAAGAACAAGAACAAAAAACAAGAAGAGCGAAACAGTTAAGAGGAGTGTCGCGGTCGAAGCGGTGAACGGGAACGCAGAGAGCGACGACGTTATCGTCGTTTTGGCGTCGATGATGGGAGAAGAAGTCGTCAAGAGAGTAGTGTTGAGATATAGAGTGAAAGAACTAGACGTACACGAAGATCAATTACGAGAGGAAAATATCGTCGATCAGACTCTGCTTTCCGGACGGAAGCTTATGGAACGCGTTTCCAAGGAGAAAGCGGTGAGAGTTAATTTGGATGAAAGCGACGCTATGGCTGAGATTAGCACCATGAAGAGTAGTAAAGTAGTCAAAGTATCGTTCGATGATGAACATTTTTGTCTTTTGTGGTCGAATGGCGTTTGGACCTCGCATGATCTTGGGGATGGAACTCTCGTTCGAGAACGCGTTTTCGACGGCTTACAAATAAAGCGAGAAGAAGAAGAAGAAGAAGAAGAAGCGTCCAGAAAGAAAACAACAAAAAAGAAAGTCGCGGTGACACAAGAAAGCGATGGATTATTGTTTGACAATATTAGCATTGGCGGAGGATACTACGCCTTAGCTGCAAAAATTAAAAGCGAGGGAAAGAACTCTGCTAATAACAACGTTGCCGTGGCAATCATCGATAAGCTTTACGGCGTCATTCATAGCTTCATTGAAATACCAGATTCGGAAACGACGTCGGTAGTTTCTTTAACTGCGTTTGGTGGCGACCTGTACGTCTCTTTGAGCGATAGAATATACTCCGTGAGTTTAGAACTTGAGGAGCTTTGTCTGCGGGTGTGTATGGCGGCGTTACAAAAAGATGTTTTTGGAAAAGCGAGAAACAAGAAAGCGGAAGCGGCAGAACGAGCTTTTAGTACGAGCGGGTTTGAAGCTGCGACTAAACCGCAATGCAAAGCAATCACCGTACCGGTTTGGAAAGATCTCCCACCAGAAAGGAATTTTGAAGGCGCTTGCAACGACATTAACATGCTTTGGGACCAAGACAAAATGCGGAAACAAGAAAAAGTGGCGGAAGATTTCATCGCCACGTTAGAATCTGGAACTGAAAAGCAAATGCTGAGAAGTTTGGAGATTTTCGCGAATAAACACGTGAAAGAGGCCATAAAATGGATCGATGAGAACGAGCAGAAAACTAAAGAAGCTTTACGAATAAAAAGGACAGGACAAGGTGGCGGTGCCTCTGCTGCTGCTTCGTCTAAGAAGACTAAGAAACTTGAAGGGAACGGAGATTCTGGCGGTTCTGATTACGACGATACGGACGATTACGACTCTGACAATAGCGAAGAGAAAGTAGATAAAATTAAAAACGCCGTGTATTACGGTATGAACGATCCAACATCAAACAATATTCGCACAGGCGCTGTCATCGCACCGCACTGCGTAGACGCTGCCATCAAAGCGGCTTGGACTTTGAAGAAATGGGATTATTTATCTGAGGCTTTTTCCAGAGGTTTACTCTTAGGCGGCGCAATGAGCAGTATAGGTCTCATTGAAAAGCTTTTAGAAGACGATAGATTGATTGATGCTGTCAACGTCTGCATCTTTGCTTGGTGGGTGAATCCAGAAGATTTGCGACGCATCGTCGATGCGAGCATGAGTGCGAAGAAAAATAATACATCTTCGCCCGTTCTCAATTTCCACGCGTTGCACGATAAAAATAGAAAGTCTGCATTCAGAAAGGTCAAGTTGTGTGAGAAACTCGCTCGAGACAAAAGGGACGGACCTAAGAAAAAAGGCACGTCAAAGCAGCAACAATTTTACGAAGAACTCGAGCTGCGCGCGGCTTTGGACGATTGTAGAATTTGGACGTTTGCGGTGGAGAATTTCGGAGCCTGGGCGCAGCCCATGTACACGATCGTTGCTCGATCGATGTTCCATCGCGAAGACTCTTCGATGACGCTGAAAAATTTATCCAACGAAGATGCGGTAGAATTTCTATCCTTCCTTGTCGATTGGGTAGAATTTCACGTGATAACGCTCAAGGGTGAATTCAATGCTAAGAAAGACTCGGCGGACGAAGAGAACGCCGATGACGCCAAAAACGACGAAGAGAGCTCTAGATTGGACCCTGACGACGAAGTTAATTTTGACTTTGCGAAGAAGTACAAAGGTACATTCCCGTCGTTAGAGCAATCCATTGAGTGGTCTTCGGCGTTATTGGACGTCCGATTACCGGCGTTCTCAGGAAATGCGCGCGCGATTGAAAAGATGGAACGATTGAGAGAACTTGCGACGAGGCAATTCGAAACAAACGCGTCCATAGCAAATCTTAGCGGTGCTTTAGAACACGTAAGAATTGGAGCGGAT
>Ga0302137_1000688_pt1 | contig 14983 bp, 12 predicted proteins | sample CBN3_SCM_MG_FD_203127 | JGI IMG/M metagenome (GOLD analysis project Ga0302137, IMG submission 203127) | Marine microbial communities from Western Arctic Ocean, Canada - CBN3_SCM | ecosystem: Environmental > Aquatic > Marine > Oceanic | place: Canada: Western Arctic Ocean | collected 2017-09-15 | reverse complement strand
CCGCTTTCTATGGGCGAACAGCCCAACCCTTGGAACGTACTTCCGCTCCAGGATGCGACGAGCCGACATCGAGGTGCCAAACCTCCCCGTCGATGTGAACTCTTGGGGGAGATTAGCCTGTTATCCCTAGAGTAACTTTTATCCGTTGAGCGACGGCCTTTCCACACAGCACCGTCGGATCACTAAAGCCGACTTTCGTCTCTGCTTGACATGTCAGTCTCGCAGTCAAGCTCCCTTTTGCTTTTACACTCTATGGCTGATTTCCGTCCAGCCTGAGGGAACCTTTGCACACCTCCATTACCTTTTGGGAGGTGACTGCCCCAGTCAAACTGCCCGCCTGAAACTGTCGTCTTACCGGATGACGGTGAAGACTGAGCGCTCTAGCTTACCAAGAGTGGTATCTCACTGATGGCTCCCCTCTTCCCAGAAGAAAAGGTTCATAGCCTCCCACCTAAGCTGCGCAAGATAAGCTTGAGAGCAATTCCAGGTTACAGTAAAGCTTCATAGGGTCTTTCTGTCCGTGTGCAGGTAATCCGCATCTTCACAGATAGTTTTATTTCACCGAGTCTCTCTCTGAGACAGTATCCAGATCGTTACACCTTTCGTGCGGGTCGGAACTTACCCGACAAGGAATTTCGCTACCTTAGGACAGTTATAGTTACTGCCGCCGTTCACCAGGGCTTCAGTCGTTAGCTTCATCATAGATTGACCAACTTCTTTAACCTTCTGGCACTGGGCAGGTGTCAGCCCCCATACGTCGTCTTACGACTTTGCGGAGACCTGTGTTTTTGGTAAACAGTCGCCTGGATCTCTTCACTGCGGCCCCCTGAGGGGCACTCTTTCTTCCGAAGGTACAGAGCCAATTTGCCGAGTTCCTTAGAGAGAGTTATCTCGCTCCCCTTAGTTTATTCAACCCACTCACCTGTGTCGGTTTACGGTACAGGTAGTCTAGACTCAAAGTCGAATGAGCTTTTCTTGGAAAAAATACCATCAAACAACAATGGTTTGACCCTTCCTACCATGGAAGGCCATTGTGCCGAGTGTTATTTGTTCGTCCCTCAGGACTAAGCCTAGACTAGTGAAGGAATATAAACCTTCTTGCCATCAATTACGCCTTTCGGCCTCACCTTAGGTCCTGACTGACCCTGCGCGGACGAGCCTTGCGCAGGAACCCTTGAGTTTTCGGGGCACTGGATTCTCACCAATGTTTGCGTTACTCAAGCTGACATTCTCACTTCCGCCCTGTCCACCGCGGCTTACGCGCTTGGCTTCCCCCTGGGCGGAACGCTCCTCTACCCTACATCATCTGTGTGATGTAGCCACAGCTTCGGCAAAAAACTTAGTTCCGGTCATTTTCGGCGCAAAAGCGCTTGATCAGTGAGCTATTACGCACTCCTTAGAGGGTGGCTGCTTCTAGGCAAACCTCCTGATTGTCACTGCACTTTCACCTCCTTTGCCACTTAGCTTTTATTTAGGAGCCTTAGCTGGTGGTCTGGGCTGTTTCCCTTTTGACTACGGAGCTTATCCCCCGCAGTCTCACTGGCTGATTGAAAACATTCTAGGTATTCCGAGTTTGCAACAGATTAGTACCGCTTTCGCAGCCCGCACCGAGACAGCGCTTTACCCCCTAGAAGTCCATAATCAACCGCTGCGCCTCAACGCATTTCGAGGAGAACCAGCTAGCTCCAAGTTCGATTGGCATTTCACCCCTAACCACAACTCATCCGTCGATTTTTCAACATCGGTCGGTTCGAACCTCCACTTCGTATCACCAAAGCTTCATTCTGGTCATGGTTAGATCACCTGGGTTCGGGTCTAGAAGAAGGGACGAGAGCCCTTATCAGACATGCTTTCGCTTTGGCTTCGATGGAAAATCTTAACCTGCCACTTCTTCTAAGTCGCCAGCTCATTCTTCAACAGGCATGCGGTCAGATGTGTTCATCCTCCCACAAATTGTAAGCATACGGTTTCATGTTCTATTTCACTCCCCGTAAAGGGGTTCTTTTCACCTTTCCCTCGCGGTACTATTCGCTATCGGTGACCTAGGAGTATTTAGCCTTACGAGGTGGTCCTCGCAAATTCATACGGGATTTCACGTGTCCCATACTACTCGGGAGCCAAACGGCTGGAGTTGGTAGTGATTCAACGACTGGACTTTCACCATCTATGGTACAGGTTTCAGCTGTTTCGTTTCTCATTCCATACAATGCCATATGTTTGGTCCCATGACCTGGTCTTTACATTACTGTTAAAGTCCTTTTAGGCTGTTCCCATTCCGCTCGCCGCTACTTTGGGAATCGCTTTTGCTTTCTTTTCCTTTAGCTACTAAGATGTTTCAGTTCACTAAGTTGTCTTTCTCTTCTCTATGAATTCAAGAAGGAATGCATTGGGTTGCCCCATTCGGGAATCCTCGGATCAGTGCATACGTCCTGCTCCCCGAGGCATATCGTCGGTTGTCACGCCCTTCATCGGCTCTAGGTCCCTAGGTCTCCACCATATGCCCTTTATTGATTGATTTTGTTTTGTGTATTGAAATAACCGCAATTCTGATATGCCCAAGTAAAACACTTAGGCTTGGCTGGAGGTAAGCGGACTCGAACCGCTGGCGTCTGCCTTGCAAAGGCAGCGCTCTACCAACTGAGCTATACCCCCGTGCCATGGGCTATTCTGGACTTGAACCAGAGACCTCACCCTTATCAGGGGTGCGCTCTAACCACCTGAGCTAATAGCCCGTAGCGTGGTGCATTTCTCCTAAATACAGTGGCAAGCCAACAGTGCAGAGAAATGCGCGCTTAATTCATCTTTAAAAAGGAGGTATTCCAGCCACACCTTCCAGTACGGCTACCTTGTTACGACTTCACCCTAGTCACCAACCCTGCCTTCGGCATCCTCGTCCCAATGGGTTCGAGTAACGACTTAGGGAAGAGTCGACTTCCATGGTGTGACGGGCAGTGTGTACAAGACCCGGGAACGTATTCACCGCTGTATAGCTGACCAGCGATTACTAGCGATTCCACCTTCATGCACTCGAGTTGCAGAGTGCAATCCGAACTGAGATAAGGTTTTTGAGATTGGCTAGCCTTCGCAGGATCGCAGCTCATTGTCCTTACCATTGTAGTACGTGTGTAGCCCAGGATGTAAGGGGCATGCTGACTTGACATCATCCACACCTTCCTCCGATGTTGGTCGGCAGTCTCTCTTAAGCACTCAGTGAGCAACAAGAGACATGGGTTGCGCTCGTTACGAGACTTAACTCGACATTTCACAACACGAGCTGACGACAGCCATGCACCACCTGTCATTCCATCCCGAAGGAGGCTCCTCTTTCAAGGAGTTTTGAAATGATTTCAAACCCTGGTAAGGTTCTTCGTGTAGCATCGAATTAAACCACATACTCCACCGCTTGTGCGGGTCCCCGTCAATTCCTTTGAGTTTCACTTTTGCAAGCGTAATCCCCAGGCGGGAAACTTCACGCGTTAGCTTGACCACCGCTCGTTGTATTTCGCTCGGCAGTGAGTTTCCATCGTTTACGGCTAAAATTACTAGGGTATCTAATCCTAATCACTCCTTTAGCTTTCGTCTCTTAGCGTCAGGTAAAGCCCAGTACAGTGCCTTCGCCATATTGGTGTTCCTCCCGATATCTACGCATTTCACCGCTCCACCGGGAATTCCCTGTACCTCTACTTCCCTCAAGTATAGAAGTTTCCTTTGCTTGATCTCGGTTGAGCCGAGGAATTTAACAAAAGACTTTCTATACAGCCTACAGACTCTTTACGCCCAATCATTCCGAATAACACTTGCATCCTCCGTCTTACCGCGGCTGCTGGCACGGAGTTAGCCGATGCTTATTCCTCGAATACCGTCATTTGTTTCTTCTTCGAGAAAAGAAGTTTACAACCCGCGGGCCGTCATCCTTCACGCAGCGTCGCTCCGTCAGACTTTCGTCCATTGCGGAAAATTCCCCACTGCTGCCTCCCGTAGGAGTTTGGACCGTGTCTCAGTTCCAATGTGGCTGTCCATCCTCTCAGACCAGCTACTGATCGTCGCCTTGGTGTGCAGTTACCACACCAACTAGCTAATCAGACGCAAGATCATCCCTCGGCGAAATTCTTTCACTCCACAGCGTATCGGGTATTAGCTCTCGTTTCCAAGAGTTGTCCCCGACCGAGGGGCAGATTCTTACGTGTTCCTCACCCGTTCGCCACTCTTCCGCAGTCCGAAGACTCCTTCATCGTTCGACTTGCATGTGTTATGCACGCTGCCAGCGTTCCTTCTGAGCCAGGATCAAACTCTCCTTGATGTGTTTGAGAAGATTAGAAAAACTAATGCTTCCATATACCAGTATAGCGTGACCTCTTAAAAACAATGGCTGTCTGCCTCTTTCACACTGCAAATTCACTGCATTAGCGTTATATATATATATAACGTTAATGCAATAGTTACTTATTTCCTCCGTGTAAAATTACACGGAAGAAAAAACATTTACCACGGTGAGATTAGGACAGTAAATGCAGGTGCAGTCGTGTCAACCAAAATGGAAGCAATCTGCACAACAGATTTAGTTGGCTTAAGCTGCTCAACCATTAATTTAGGCGGAGCCATTGCGACCTGAGCTACGTGGTTTACTCCTGTATTCTCTCCAATTGGTGACTCTTTGGAGATATTTTGCAGGCAAAAAAGCTCCAAATAAAATATGTTGGCGACGGTAAGTTGAACCCATTACATCCCGTTTCAACGACAACAACCATCGCTATGAGGATTGTTGGCAGTTTCCAAAAGGATTGATCAGAAGTGGCAAGTGTAGCTACATTTATTTTTTTTTGTATGAAAAAATCTGTGCGTTTGCAGAAGTATAGAAACGATCACAGTTAAGGACCTGTTCCGTTGAAGTGTTTGAATTGGGCATAGGTCGTCCCCTAAAATAATGTACCTGCAACAAAATAAAATGTAATTATGTTGTATTATCAAAAAATAACTACATTTTATTTTATATATATATTTGGGCACTCTGAGTCCTGTAAACGAACCCGAGAATACACTAAAATTCTCTTCGTATTAAATATAAAGAGAATCCTAATGATTGACTACGTCCACTTGATTAATCAAGTGGACGCATTGAAACTACTCATTAGTGTCCGCCTTAATTTTGAAATTTCTATTCTCAATTCCAGATTTTGTTTTTTCAAAATTCGATTTTCTCCACGAAGCCTGTGCATCTTTTCTCTAATATAGCGAGCTTCTGTTCCAGTGCATTGGCATAACGAAGGTTCTCAATTTTCATTTGAAGCGCTTGAAACTGATACTGTAAGGAAAATAATTCCCCCTCATCCCTTTGCGACTCGCTAATCTCTAAGACTAACCGTGTGCTACGAGTAGCTTGTTCAGTTGCATCCTGGTAAAAAGAATCAATTAAGTCGTTGTCTGCTTTCTGAGCGTCTCAAAGACGTTTATTTTCTCGTTGCAAAACAAAAATACGTTGTTTTTTGTTGACCCACTTTTCGTACTTTTTTGGCTCTTCTTTATCTGGGGTAAGTATGGTTTATTCATGTTAATTTACCATGTCCCCTCAAATCAAAAAAACTTAAGGGTACCAGACTTTTGGGCCCTATAAAAGGGCCCAAAAGTACACTAGAACTCACTTGCGATTTAAAATAAATAAAAAGAAAATTCTAGTGATTTACTACGTTTACTTGATTAATCAAGTGGACGCATTGAAAGCACTGGCTCAGTATCACGATCGATTCCTTTTTCGAACCCTGCAGCAGCTGCACGTGCACGACCTGCGTGCCAAAGGTGTCCTACGAAGAAGAAGAATGCTAAAACCCAGTGCGATGTTGAAAGCCAACTACGTGGGTTTACGAAGTTAGTTGAGTTAATCTCAGTTGCTACACCACCTACAGAGTTAAGCGATCCTAAAGGCGCGTGTGTCATGTACTCAGCTGAACGACGCTCTTGCCATGGCTGAATATCGTTCTTAAGCTTAGTAAGATCAAGTCCGTTTGGTCCACGAAGTGGCTCAGTCCATGGTGAACGCATGTCCCAGAAACGCATTGTTTCTCCACCGAAGATAATCTCTCCAGTTGGTGAACGCATAAGGTACTTACCTAATCCAGTTGGACCTTGTGCAGAAGCAATGTTTGCTCCTAAACGCTGATCACGTACAAGGAATGTAAATGCTTGTGCTTGTGAAGCCTCTGGCCCAGTTGGTCCAAAGAATTCAGAAGGATATACAGTGTTGTTAAACCATACCATTACTGCTGCTACCCATGCCATTGCTGACACAGATGCAAGACTGTATGAAAGGTATGCTTCACCAGACCATACAAGTGCACGACGTGCCCATGCGAATGGTTTAGTGAAAATGTGCCAGAATCCACCGAGGATACAGATAGTCCCAACCCAAATGTGACCACCGATTACATCTTCCATGTTATCTACACTAATAATCCAACCATCCCCACCAAAAGGTGATTTAAGGAGGTATCCAAAGATTACAGATGGATCGTATGTTGGGTAATTAATTACACGTACATCTCCACCACCCGGTGCCCATGTGTCGTATACTCCACCGAAGTACATAGCTTTCCAAACAAGAAGGAAACAACCACCTCCAAGGAGTACAAGGTGAATCCCAAGAATTGTTGTCATCTTGTTCTTATCTTTCCAAAGGTACCCAAAGAATGGGAACGATTCTTCAAGAGTTTCAGGTCCAATAATTGAGTGGTATACACCACCAAAACCTAATACAGCAGATGAGATAAGGTGAAGAACACCAGATACGAAGTACGGGAATGTATCAAGTACTTCTCCTCCAGGACCTACACCAAATCCAAGCGTTGCAAGGTGTGGGAGAAGGATAAGACCTTGCTCATACATTGGCTTTTCTGGTACGAAGTGCGCAACCTCAAAAAGGTTCATTGCACCAGCCCAGAATACGATAAGTCCTGCGTGTGCTACGTGAGCACCAAGAAGCTTACCAGAAAGGTTAATAAGACGAGCGTTTCCAGACCACCAAGCGAATCCAGTAGATTCTTGGTCTCGACCACCTACTACAAGTGTTGAATTAAAGAGCGTTTCCACGTGGAAGTACCTCCTCAGGGAATACAAGGTTTTCATGTGGCTGATCTTGAGCTGCCATCCATGCACGAATACCTTCGTTAAGAAGAATATTCTTTGTGTAGAATGTTTCAAACTCAGGATCTTCAGCAGCACGGATCTCTTGTGATACGAAATCGTATGCACGGAGGTTACATGCTAATCCAACAACACCAAGTGCTGACATCCATAATCCTGTTACAGGTACGAAGAGCATGAAGAAGTGAAGCCAACGCTTGTTTGAGAATGCTACACCAAAAATCTGTGACCAGAAACGGTTAGCTGTTACCATTGAGTAAGTCTCTTCAGCTTGTGTTGGGTTAAACGCACGGAATGTGTTTGAACCATCACCATCTTCGAAAAGTGTGTTTTCTACTGTTGCACCGTGAATTGCACAAAGAAGTGCGGCTCCAAGTACACCAGCTACACCCATCATATGAAATGGGTTAAGTGTCCAGTTGTGAAATCCCTGGAAGAAAAGGATAAAACGGAAAATTCCAGCTACACCAAATGAAGGAGCGAAGAACCATCCTGATTGTCCAAGTGGGTAAATAAGGAATACAGATACGAATACAGCAATAGGGGCTGAGAACGCAATTGCGTTGTATGGACGAATTCGTACTGCACGTGCAATTTCAAATTGACGGAGCATAAATCCAATTAATCCGAATGCACCATGAAGTGCTACGAATGTCCATAATCCACCAAGTTGGCACCAACGTGTAAATTCACCTTGTGCTTCTGGTCCCCAAAGGAGAAGAAGTGAGTGTGCCATACTGTTTGAAGGTGTCGATACTGCAGAAGTAAGGAAGTTACACCCCTCGAGGTATGAACTTGCTAATCCATGTGTGTACCATGAAGACACAAATGTTGTTCCAGTGAACCATCCACCAACTGCAAAGTATGCACATGGGAATAAAAGGATTCCTGACCAACCTACGAATACGAAACGATCACGCTTAAGCCAATCGTCTACGTTATCAAACCATCCGCGTTTTTCTTCAACTTTTCCAAGTGCAATAGTCATACTATTTACCTAATTTCTCTATCATCATTTCAGTCGACTCAACACAGTATTACATAACATAATAATTTTTAAAGTCTCTGCAGTTTTCTACTACTCTTATTTTACTCGATTTGCATCAATTAACACAAGTTTTTTGACATAAATTTTAAATTATTTTAAAACCTGACGGCGTTCAAGAAGAACACTCATGTTTACACGGTTTTTGAGACGTCACTCTATAAATTTTATGTAATTTGGGTCAGCAAAAAGCTGACCCAATAGAAAAAACGAAACCTTTAATACCGAAACATAAATGTTTATATAAAGATTCACACTAATTCGTAAAAGAATGACAAAATATTAAATAGATTGTCATGAAGGTTACCCTTTGTAAAAATTAATTACTTTGCGATACGTGGCGGTTCACGGAAAAAGATTGCAAAGAAAATAATCCCAAGGGTTCCAACAAGTAAGAAAGTATAAACAATAGCTTCCATAATATTTTTTCCTCGTAATTATACAGTTTGACGACGAGTTGTTACATCACCAAGCTTAGCGAATGCACCAAACTCAACTTGCTCATCTAAGTCTGGATCAATACCAGCAAATACATCTCGGAAGATTGTACGAGCTCCGTGCCAAATGTGACCGAAGAAGAAAAGGAGAGCAAAGCTTACGTGAGCAAATGTAAACCACGCACGTGGGCTACTACGGAAAACTCCATCAGATTGAAGTGTTGCACGGTCAAACTCGAAAACTTCTCCAAGTTGTGCACGACGTGCATATTTCTTAACTGTTGCTGGATCAGTAAAACTTAATCCATCAAGTTCTCCACCGTAGAATGTTACACTTACACCTACTTGCTCAATACTATACTTTGATTCTGCACGACGGAATGGTACGTCAGCACGTACAATACCATCACTATCAATAAGAATTACAGGGAACGTTTCAAAAAAAGTTGGCATACGACGTACAAAAAGCTCACGCCCTTGCTTATCTGTGAACACTGCGTGTCCTAACCAACCTGCTGCAATTCCATCACCATTATCCATTGGTCCTGAACGGAAAAGTCCACCTTTCGCTGGGTTGTTTCCGATGTAATCATAGAATGCAAGTTTCTCTGGAATTGCTGAGTAAGCATCTGAAAGTGAAGCACCACCAGAAACACTCTTCTGTACACGCTTTTCAATTTCTTGTTGGAAGAATCCTTGATCCCACTGGTAACGTGTTGGACCAAAAAGTTCAATTGGGGTTGCAGCACAGCCGTACCACATAGTTCCACCTACAACAAATGCTGCCCAGAAAACAGCTGCAATACTACTTGAAAGTACTGTTTCTACGTTACCCATACGTAATGCCTTATAAAGACGTTGCGGTGGACGAACACTAAGGTGGAAAAGTCCTGCACAAATCCCAACGATTCCCGCTGCGATATGGTGCGATGCAATACCACCTGGGTTATAAGGATCAAATCCTTCTGCTCCCCATGATGGTGCAACTGGCTCAACACCTCCAGTAAGTCCGTATGGATCAGAAACCCAAATACCAGGCCCATAAAGCCCTGTTACGTGGAAAGCTCCAAAACCAAAACAAAGTACCCCTGAAAGGAAAAGGTGAATTCCAAAAATTTTTGGAAGGTCTAATGCTGGTTGTTGTGTTCGTGGATCACGGAAAAGTTCAAGATCCCAGAATACCCAGTGCCAAATAGCAGCAAGGAAACAAAGTCCTGAAAGAATAATGTGCGAAGCCGCTACTCCTTCATAACTCCAAAGTCCTGGATTGCTTACACTTTCTCCACTGATACTCCAGCCACCCCATGAGTTTGTTACTCCAAGGCGAGTCATGAATGGAAGTACAAACATTCCTTGACGCCACATTGGGTTAAGAACTGGATCTGATGGATCGAAAATTGCTAATTCATATAAAGCCATTGAACCAGCCCAACCAGCTACAAGTGCTGTGTGCATAAGGTGCACTGCAATTAAACGACCCGGGTCATTTAATACAACCGTGTGTACACGGTACCATGGTAATCCCATACGCTACCTCTTTTAATATTCTAATAGTATTTAATTGACTTTCTATAAAAAAGTATAGCATAAGTTGAAAACGGATGCCAAAACCTCTTGGATATTTTAGAAACGATTTTTTAATTGGGGCTAAACGGACTCGAACCGCTGACATTTTCGGTGTAAACGAAGCGCTCTACCAACTGAGCTATAGCCCCCTATTTAAGTATTTATAGTATACATGATACTTGCGTTCTCATGCAACTGATTAAATGCCCCAAAAAACTTCTTGGGGCAATCAAGACACTATAAAAATTAGCCTTGACGTTGTTTGTGTTTTGGATTTACACAAATTACCATTACTCGTCCATGACGGCGAATAACGCGACATTTAGGACACATTTTTTTTACAGATGAACGAACTTTCATAACAGGCCTCATTTGAATTCAATTATTGAGTTTGAAACGCTACACACGTCTTACAACGTGGAAGATCACTTCATTCTCCGGGCGAACGACGGGGATCGAACCCGCGAGTGATGGAGTCACAGTCCATTGCCTTACCACTTGGCTACGCCCGCCAGACACTTATATATGAGGATATCAAATCTCCGAGACTCTGTCTATATACTTTCTAAGAATTTTCTATTTTTTAGCGGGTAACGTGATTCGAACACGCAACGTCCAACTTGGAAGGATGGCACTCTACCATTGAGTTATACCCGCTTAGTTATATAATATCAAAAGATATGGATTTGTCTAGAGTTCCCACATCTTTTTTAGTTTCATTCCCTCAGAATATGTAAATGAGTACAGTAAACATAAATAAGCCGAATTCTGTTTATGTGGTTATTTATCTGGAAATTTCATATTTGAAATTTTCTAGCAAGTACATTATCTCAAGAGATATGATCAAGATAATTTACCTTTTGCTCTCCATAAGGGTCTACCAAAATTCATTTTTACAAATGAATCATTATTACACCTCCACTACTTTGAAAAGTAGCAAGTTTAATTTCTGTGGCACTTTCCTCCCAATTTTGTACGTGAACTTATCACGTTATGGTACATCATCGTGAGAGTTCGGACTTTCCTCAAGATTGTTATCTTGCAACCACCTTATGTTTACATTTTTAGACTCACGTGCAAATCCTTTTTCAAATGATTTGTGATATTACTGGCGGGAACAGGATTTGAACCTGTGACCTTAAGATTATGAGCCTTACAAGCTACCAGACTGCTCTATCCCGCTATATGATTAGTATAGCGGAATTTATCCATTTTTTCAGAAAAAAGCAATATCTCACGTTCAAATATTACCGACGGAGACCACCTTTACCCAGAAGTGTTTCACGAAGCGTAAGAACTAGAGGCTCTGCATCCGCTTCAGTTGTAAGATCTCCAAGCCACCAACGACGTGTTGTATTTGGGTTACGGAATTCCATTGTAGGTGACGGCTCATTTGCTAAAAAACGTGTGTTTAAAGCAATTGGATCTAAAAACCAAATATTTTTATTTTGCACATCATTTCGACGCATTACATCTGCTTCATCTGCTTCTTGAATACCAGTCACAATGTCTGGCACATTAGGGGCATGCACCACTGGATAATCCCATGGGAAATTAACTTCTTGTGGTAAATCTTGGAGTTTTACAATTGAAAAGTCCATTTTTTCGCCTCCACGGTGCACCATATCATATGTTTGATTGAAAAAACCGCTTGCTCGAACTGCTGGATTATTTTGAAGAATTGCTAAATCACCTACAATTTCTTCTGTAATACCCTTATTACCTTTTTTTGCAAGATGCTCCGAATCAAAATTATAATCTAACTCATAGTCAATATTAAACGGAAGATGTGGGCGAGCTTCATTATACTGTGTTGCGTATTGCATACGAAGAATATCATCCATTTGAAAACGAATCTCAGTGAGTTCTTGAAGCCAACTCGCGTTCATCTCTCTTGGTGTATCCCACTCCGTTTTTAACATTAAACGACGTTTTGGCGTCTCTAACCATTTCTCAAACCATTTCTCGAAGTACGTGTCTAAGCCAGCTTCTTCATAATATTCTAATTCGAGTGCTTTAAGCTCGTCCGTAATTTCCTCGCGTTCAAGTGTTTCGTTTAAAGCATTGTAATTGTAGACTGTATTCCAAGGATAGAGTTCATCTAACACGATTTTTTGGTCCGTCTGAACATTGCCATTCCTAACGTCATTCTTATTAAGATTACTTTGAAGTTTCCAAGTGGGTACTAGACCGTTTTCATCAGCGTCATTTGGTTTGTCTACAGAGGAAAGTACAACTGTTTTATCAACGCCACTACCTGGTTTTGGTACAGTTGCTACTGCTGCAGATTCAATCCAGTAAGAATCGCGTTTTTCGACAATTCCTTTAGCGGGTGTTGCACCAAACATTGTATCCACATAATATGTTGTAAATGAATTCGGTAGAGCTTGAAAAAATTGAAGGAAAAGTACAAAAAGGGTTGCAATACTTGCAATTTGAACATTTCGAAGTCGAATTGTATAAAAATCACCTGATGGTTCTGTAAAGTTGAGCATGCGATCCATTGACCATGCTCCAAATGCTTTTTGTCCAATTGGAGATAAACATGTGAGGTATACAAGCCCAAGAGAGAGACTTGTGTATAAAAGAATAAACCCACCAATATATGAAAGGTTATTTTCTGGGAGAGTTGTAAGAAGAGAATCCCCGAACATAAGTCCACCCGGATTACAAAGTGCGAAAAAAACACCAGTCGAAAGATAGAGTAAAACTTCTTTACGACTAGTGATTCGTGTTGGAACTTCAGATGGTTTCCAAGTAAGTAACATTGCTTGCATTACTGCAAGTACGCCACACATAATAAATACTGGTTCAAGATAGTACCAAATCCAAAGAAGTTCTGTTCCACCGAAAAAAGCGACAAGTAAAAGGCCGACTTGCCCAAGGAAAATACCAGCAAAGGTTAAGAGCCCTTTTGCTTGACCTTCCAATACATATCGTTTGAGTCCAATGAACCACGGAGTAAGCGGTGTAAGTCCATAGAGTGCTCCATGAAGTAGACCTAAGCTGAAAGAATTTTGCATAGTTTATTTAATTGCTGTCCTTATGTTTGATATACGTTGATATTTCACTTGTTTTAAGATAGACATACCCAACGAAAGAAAGAGTGCAAAACCTACTTTTTGCGTTTGTTTTTATTATACAGTAACATGTCTCATTTCGTCAGTCTATATCTTATATTTCATGAAAGTTCCACGTCGTATTGAGTGTAGGGGAATATTCCCCTACAACTTTGCTTTGTTATTCTTCTGTTTCTGTTGAATTTCCAAAACCTTGTACATTTTCGTTTAATACTCCCGCAACAGGTGAGGGCGGGTAATAAAATCCTTTTGCGTTACGTGTTGTTAACGACTTACCTAATGATAATGCATTACGTGCTGCATCAATTGCTTTACGTTGCCAATGAGACTTACGCATTGCGGATTTTGCTCTTGACATTCGTCGTTTTGGTACTGCCATAAAAGTATTTGTGTAGATAAAAACTATAATTATATTATAGGCACCTTTTTCTCCTTTGTCTAGAAGCTTTTATTTGATAAGATATTTATAGAGTCTCGAGGCATTTACATGCCATTATCTAGATATATAATACATATAATTATTTCTTTTTTTTATGCCAATTGGAGTTCCAAAAGTTGCTTACCGTTTACCAGGTGAAGCAGTCCCACAATGGGTTGATCTATATAACCGTTTATATCGTGAGCGTGTACTATTCCTTGGTTCCGCTCTTGATGATGAGCTGGCAAATCAATTAAATGGGATCATGTTGTATTTAAGTGCTGAAGATTCAAACCGTCGATTATTCCTTTATATCAACTCTCCTGGAGGGTCAGTAACAGCTGGTCTTTCAGTATTTGATATTATGAATTATGTTGATGCTTCTGTAACAACAATTGGTATTGGATTTGCTGCCTCTATGGCGTCATTTATTTTAGCTGGTGGAGAGCGTGGAAGTCGTATTGCTTTACCTCATTGTCGAATTATGGTTCACCAACCACAAGGTGGTATGACAGGTCAAGCTTCTGAAATTGTTCTTGAGAAAGATGAGATTATTCGTTTACGTAAACTTATTGGGCGTCTTTACGTGGATTTAACTGGACAATCTGCTTCAACTGTAGCACGTGACCTTGACCGTGATAAATACCTTTCCGCACGTGAAGCTCGTGAGTACGGACTTGTAGATTTAGTTGCATCTAACGATAATAATAATGTTTAAGAATTAGTTTTAGTAGGTGGGTATTTTTTTTCCCACCTTACTTTTTTAATATAATATTTTCTATAGACTTATCTTTAGTATATGGGCCTAAGTAGGCCCATAGTTTTTAATCTTTTAAATAAAGATTATCCACCAAATACTGGTGCACCGCCTGCTGAATTTTTCCACATTGTGTATGCCTCGATACGTGCGCGTTCGCGATCAAACGTAAGTTGGTTTTCAATGTAAATTTTACGCGATTCTGCTTTCTCCATACCAATGCGAGCTTCTGCTACACGGCGTTCTGCTTCATCTACGTCAATTCCAGATGCATCTTCAATATCACGACAGAGAATGTTTACACGATTCTCTTTAATTACACCAAATCCTCCAAGAAGAGCCAGAATTTTCCATGATGTTCCTTGACGAAGTGCAAGTACACCATTATCTAACCCTGTTACAAGTGGTGCGTGTTCTTGAAGAATACCAATGTACCCTGTACTTGTTGGAAGAAGTAACTCTTCAGCCTCTTCCTTAAAAAAAATTCGATCCGGTTTTACAATACAAACTTCCATGTTTTACCTCTGTTTTCTTCAGTTCTTTTGT
>Ga0302137_1000663_pt1 | contig 15247 bp, 14 predicted proteins | sample CBN3_SCM_MG_FD_203127 | JGI IMG/M metagenome (GOLD analysis project Ga0302137, IMG submission 203127) | Marine microbial communities from Western Arctic Ocean, Canada - CBN3_SCM | ecosystem: Environmental > Aquatic > Marine > Oceanic | place: Canada: Western Arctic Ocean | collected 2017-09-15 | reverse complement strand
ATAATTCATTTTTTGCATGCTGTAGCAGCAACCACTATCAAATCTGGAATAAATAAAATGATTCTAAAAGACTTGTCACCATCTGAACTGATTGAAAAATCATTATCTCTCGATGAGGGAACACTAACAGATACTGGAGCTTTGCTTATCACAACAGGCAAGCGATCTGGTCGAAGTCCAAATGACCGCTTTATTGTTGATAATTCTGCAACTTCTCATTCAGTTGACTGGGGCGATGTTAACAGGCCTTTTTCAGAAGAAAAGTTTAACAAACTATGGACTAGAGTGAGTGATCACTTATCTCAAAAAGATCATTTTCTGTCCCACCTTCATGTTGGGGCGCATGAATCGCACTACCTTCCAGTTGAAGTAAATACTGAAACTGCTTGGCAAGGTTTATTTGGTAGAAATATGTTTATTAAGCCCGAAACATATAATCCTAAAGATAAGCCAGTTTGGACGATTTTAAATGTTGCATCTTTTGAGTGCAATCCTGAGCGTGATGGAACCCATTCAGATGGAGTTGTTATTATTAACTTTGCACAAAGAAAAGTATTGTTAGCTGGCATGCGATATGCAGGTGAAATGAAAAAAGCAATGTTTTCAGTTCAAAACTTTTTGTTGCCTGAAAAAGACGTTTTACCGATGCACTGCTCTGCTAATGTTGGGGAAAATGGGGATACAGCATTATTTTTTGGCCTTTCAGGGACTGGCAAGACGACCCTTTCTGCAGATCCTGAGCGCTATCTTATTGGCGATGACGAGCATGGCTGGGCAAAGGGCTCGGTTTTTAATATTGAGGGCGGTTGCTATGCAAAAACAATCAATCTTTCTAAAAAAAATGAACCCATTATTTGGGATGCTATTCGGCATGGGGCAATTGTTGAAAACGTAAAAGTAGATGCAAATAAACACGCAGATTATGATGATACTTCCATATCAGAAAATGGCCGATGCTCATACCCATTAGATCACGTAGAAAAGCGCGTTGAGAAAAATTCTGCGGGCGAGCCTAAGGTTGTGATTTTCTTAACCTGTGATGTTTCTGGCGTTCTGCCTCCAGTTTCAATTCTAAGCAAAGAGTCTGCTGCGTACCACTTTTTGTCTGGCTACACGGCTCGCGTTGGCTCAACAGAGCTTGGCGCAGAAGCCGGAATTAACCCTGCGTTCTCTTCATGTTTCGGCGCTCCATTTATGCCTCGAAATGCAAGCAGTTATGCTAATTTATTAATTAAGCGACTTGCAGAATTTGACACACAAGTTTACCTGGTCAATACTGGATGGACAGGTGGGTCAGGCGCACCCGATGGGTCAGGGTCTAGATTTCCTATTCCTGTAACTCGCGCAATAGTTTCTGCTTGTCAAAGCGGCGCTCTACTTGAGTCAAAAGTGACACACCTTGATTACTTAAATCTTGATATTCCTATGTCGATTCCTGGAGTTGATGACTCTTACCTTAATCCTCGTGATACATGGGAAGATAAGTCAAATTATGATAGCGAGTCTATAAAGCTCGCGAATCTATTTTCAGAAAACTTTAATAAGTTTGATGTTGATCAAGCAATTGTTGATGCGGGGCCAGTTGCAGTTAGTAAATAAAAAAGTACTGAAAAAGTATTACTGATACTGCAACTATAACGGCAACAATTACAACTGGAGGGGTGTTTTTCATAAAGCAAATTATAAGGTTTGTTTGGCTACTATTTTAGTGAAGTATTAAAAAATATTATCTTTAAGACGAGAATTTTGTATATTATTTGATTTCTTATTAACATTCAAATTACTAGTAGCAATAATGACTACAAAAGTATTTTCCCGGCCCTTTACCCAGCAAGAGCCTATCAGCCAAGAGGCAATTGATTCAGCTATTGAGGTTCTTAAGTCCGGACGGCTTCACCGATACAACTCAATTGGTGATGAGCTTTCTGAGGCTTCTCTTCTTGAGCAGGAATATGCCATCTTTCAAGGAAGTCGATACTGCCTTGCTTGCGCATCTGGCGGTTATGCAATGAGTGTCTCTCTTAAGGCTGCAGGACTTAAGTCTGGTGAAAAAGTTTTGACTAATATGTATACCCTTGCACCAGTCCCAGGTTCAATTTCTAATGCTGGCGGTGAGCCAATTTTTATAGAGATTAACGAAAACCTTGTTCTTGATTTAGAGGACCTTTCGAGAAAGGCTATATCAAGTAAAGCTCGTTTTTTGTTGATTTCACATATGCGCGGTCATCTCGTTGATATGAATAAGTTAATGCAAATTGTTGAAGATAATAATTTGATATTAATTGAGGATTGCGCCCACACAATGGGCGCAAAATGGCAGGATAAAAGGAGCGGTAATTTTGGACTTGCCGGTTGTTTTAGTACTCAAACATATAAGCACTTGAATTCAGGGGAAGGGGGCTTACTCACTTCGAACGATGCAGAATTTATGGCGCGCGCTATTATTCTTTCAGGATCTTATATGCTCTATGAGAGGCATGGCGCTGCACCTGATAAAGAAGTATTTGCGGATATTCGACTGAAAACTCCTAACTACTCTGGGCGCATGGATAACTTAAGGGCTGCAATTCTTAGACCACAGATCAAGTCTCTTGAAAAAAATATTAAGCGCTGGAATGAGCGCTATCAATTAGTTGAGAAAAAACTTAGAGGGGTTAAAGGGATTGAGCTTCCTGAACGCTCTATCGAGGAGAGTTATGTGGGGAGTTCAATTCAATTTAGAATACCAGGCATCACTAACGCTGATGCTAAAGCTTTTTTAGAACTAAATAAAAAACATGGTGTTGAGATTAAGTGGTTTGGAGGGGATGACCCAAGTGGCTTTACTAGTAACCATAAGAGCTGGAAATATGTTGAACAGCAAAGTCTTGAGTCGTCAGATAAGATCCTTTCTAGCCTTTTTGATTTAAGACTTCCGCTTACATTTACCCTTGAGGATTGCTCACTCCTTTCAGAAATTATAGGTGAGTGCGCGGAACCCTTTGTATTAGAGATAAAGTAACATTTATAGATTAAAGAATCAAATTTTCTCTAAAGATGAGCCATATTATTACCAGCAATCCATCCAGAAGTCCACGCGCTTTGGAAGTTAAAACCACCTGTGATTCCATCAATGTCCATAACTTCTCCTGAAAAATAAAGCCCAGAACAGACTTTGCTCTCCATTGTTTTAAAATTAATCTCCTTGAGGTTTATTCCGCCACATTCCACAAACTCTTCTTTAAATCGACTTTTTCCAAGCACATCAAGTTCACAGCTGAATAAATTTTTCATAATGAGATGGAATTCCTTTTTACTTATTTCTGACCAGTTCTTTTCTTTTGAAATATCGCACTTGATCAGAAGTTGCAGCCAGAACCTCTTAGTTAATTCACTTGGGTAAGCATTGCCTACTGAAGTTTTTGTATTATTATTTTTAATAGTGTTTAGTAACTTTTCAGCATCATCCCGGCGTTCAATGCCGAGCCAATTTACAGTTATTTTTGCTTTATAGTTAGTATGCATCATTTCACGGGCAGCCCACGCTGATAGCTTTAGTAGTGCAGGTCCACTTAAACCCCAGTGAGTAATCAAAAGTGGCCCTTTTTGTTCAAAAGGTTTTGCGCCATCAATCTGAAGAGTTAAAGAGGCTTGGGAGAAAGAAGTCCCTGACAAGCCTTCTAAGATTTCATCTTGAATTTTAAAGGTAAAAAGTGAAGGAGCAATTTCTGTGATTGAATGACCAAGATTCTTGGCTAGGCGGTAACCTCCAGGCATACTTCCAGTTGCAATTAATACAGAATCTGCAATGAATGATTCATCGTCATTGATGAATAAAGATATTCTGCCATCCCCTAGTTTTTTTAGACTTTTAACATTCATCTTATTCAATAATTTAATTTCATGCTTATTGGCTTCTTGCATAAAGCAATCAATAATGGTTTCTGAGTTATCAGTAATTGGAAACATACGGCCGTCAACTTCATGTTTAAGGCCAACACCTCTTTCTTCAAACCATTCAACTGTATCAGCTGCTTGAAATTTTTGAAAAGGAGAGAGAAGCTCTTTCCGGCCCCGAGGATAGCTTAAGCAGAAATCATTAACTTCAAATATGTGGTGGGTGACATTGCAGCGGCCGCCTCCAGAAATTCGCACTTTCTTTAGAAATTTTGTTGAGGCTTCAAATACTCGGATGTCAACATCAATTTTTCTTTCTTTTGCAGCTTCAGCACAGCGTATAGAAGCAAAAATTCCACTTGCCCCTCCCCCGATGATAGCTATGCTTTGTTGTTTGGATGTTTTCATTAATGCAGTATTGATTCTTTAAAAATTGTGTAAATTAAGGTGGTCAATATAGTTATATTTTTTTAGACAGCATAATAAAATGCTGTCATTGAAGATTGTAGATACTAGTTATCTGCAATTCTTACAAAAACCATGAAACTCTATAACTTGGCCACCATTAACTCTAAACTTATTGCTCTTAGGCAAAGAAAGCTGAGCTGACACCTGGCAAGACTCCTCTACAGATTTACAATTACTACAGTGAAGTAATACATGAAAGTGATTTGTATGACTGTCATTACAAATTAGATACGTATTACTTGAGTCCATTTTATGGACGACACCCATTTCAATCCAAAAATCCAAGACTCTATAAATTGTACTAATGTTAAATGAATGGCCTTTATCATTAAGAATGCCTAGTAACTCATATGCAGAAAGATTTTTTTTTGAAGTGTCTAATTCATCAATAATTAACATTCTTTGTGGTGTTGCACTTCTTCCTGAGTCCAAACATTTAGAGATAAATTTTGTACTGCTAATCATTATTTTTCTCTAAATTATTATAATCCTCGTCACTAAAATGCAAAGGCTCAATAACTGCATCACTGATAGTATAACCACTATCTGCAATATCAAAACTTTGCGAACCTACAGATATTCTCCCATAAACGATTATTGGTATATATAAATCACGAAATTTTGTTGGCTCATTTGACACATCAACAAGCAGGGTTTGGTTTAAAGGGGGTGGTGGAACATGAATGCATTGTCCAGATTCTGGGACAAGCAAAAACTTACTGACATTAGAGCCTATATATTCAATTGGAACCATAAATCCTGCAAGCGCAATGTCCTTACCGTCCAATGAATTATTTAATTTAGAGCCAGCTGCCTCTAATTTAGCCTGAAAATCTGCACTGTTATAAACTTCATAGGACAAATCTTCGGGAATGAAATCATATGCGTCGGCTGGAGCAAGGCTCAACCAATTACTTTCAAGTGTGGATAAATACTCATCTGTAACCACAATGGCAAATGAATTCCATGACAAAAAAATTAAAAAAGTGGTGATTATTTTTTTTATCATAAGGCTTAGCTTAATGTTTGATGTAAATTTTTTCTAAAAACCATAACTGCAGGAATCAAACTACTTAATACTCCCGCCAATAAAATTACACTAAAAACCTTAATTTCACCTAAACTTATCCACTGAAATGAGGGTGAAATACCTAAAGTCAAGTTTAACTGGCTTGTTGCAAAATAAGTCACAATTGTCACCAGAATAATTGCGCCAATAATTGCAACTAATCCAATCACAAGGGATTCATAAATTACCATTGTCGCTAAAAATCTTGGTGAAGCGCCATTGGCTCTATAAATTGTCATTTCTTGTTTTCGATTATCTAAACTCGCAATAATTAAAGTTATCATTGCTATCAAGCTGATTGCAATAATTATCCAACTTAGAAGCTCAAATCCTTTATCAACTAGCCCAACAATCGACCATAGTTCGGACAATGCTACCCCCGGTATGACAGCTGATATAGCTTCATTTGGATATTCTCTGATGCTCTTACTAAAGTTAAATAAAGTTAATTTTGACTTAAGTCCAACAAAAGCAGCTGTCAAGGTTTTGGGGTTCAAGTCTTCTTTTGGAATAGTTGATAAATCTATATTATCAAGACTAAAAACTTTTTTTCCACTTTTCCATCCCAGGTGCAACAACTCATAACCCTTTAAATCTACAAAAATAGCTTGATCAATGGGCGTTCCTGTTTTGTTTAATATTCCTGATGCCTTAAATGAAAAATCATCATGCTTATTACCTGTGGCCTCAACTGATCCATGGGTAATTTGAATATTTGAACCGAGACTATAATTAAGTTTGTCGGCAACATCCGATCCCAATACCACCTCTGGTAACTCAGAGAATGCCCTTCCTTTTAAAAAAGTCAGTGACTGATTATCGGAGTATTTAATATGTTCAAAATAATTTGACTGCGTGGCTATAACTCTAAAACCTTTATGACTGTCTCCTAATGCAATTGGCACTATCCAATCAATATCATTTCTTAACTTGATATCATCTATGGTCTTCGTTGTAATATTATTTGTTGGCCGGCCGAGATGAAATACTGTATATAAAACCAACTCAAGAGAACTTGATCTGGGCCCAATGATTACATCAACCCCTGAAATACTTTGATTAAAACCCTCTTCCGCCCCTTGTTGAATTCTCTCTATACTGAGGAGCAGAACCATAGATGCCATTAATGATATTGTAACAAGTGACGTAGGAATAATTCTTGAGCGAATTGACTTTAATAAAAGACTAAGCATTGTGTTTATTAAAATCTATAACGGTATCAAAATAAGGAGCGATTGAAGCATCATGACTCACCATGATTATTGCTTGATGGGATGGATCAAAAGTTTCCATAACCTCGGATAAAAATTTTTCAGTTGTATCATTATCAAGTGCAGATGTAGGCTCATCTGCCAAAATTAAATCTGGCCTTCCTAAAAGTGCTCTGGCTGCTGCCACCCTTTGTTGTTGACCAACACTTAAATGATTAATTGGAATATTTAAAATCTCTTTCTCTAGCCCTAAAGAAGTAATCAGCCTTAAAATCTCTTGATTCAGATCAATGACTTTGGATTTTCTGGGTTTAGAAAACCTAATACCAAGAGCAATATTCTCTGAAACACTTAAAAATGGAATAAGATTTAGTGTTTGAAAAATATACCCAATATGATCTGCCCTAAATTTATCCAAAAGTAGCGAAGACATTTTTGAGTATTCTTGATTATCAAATGTAATATCACCATGTTGAAGCTTTAGAGCTCCCGCTATTAAGCTTAGTAAGGTTGTCTTACCACAGCCTGAAAAACCACTAATCAATAAGCGCTGGCCTCTCTCAATTTGAATTTCTGGAAATTCAATCTTTTTGCCATATTGATAATGGTATTCCAGACCAATTGTTTTTAACATTAGAGTGTTTTTATTAGAATATTATTTTATTATCTTCTGATTTGAATCTTTTGGTGAAGCCTTTATTATTTATAACAGCATCAAAATTTAAAGTTTCTAATTCACTGAAGCGGTCAAACGCTGTAATGGTAAGGTTCTTTAATAAACTAGGTTTATTACAATAAAATTCATACGCCAATTCGACATCTTGATGATCTCCCTCTTCTGTCGAAACGCTGTGCAAACCTGATTTAAATGAACTTATCTCGCACTCAGCTTCGATCGGAAATTCAAATAATTGCAAATGATTTTGAAATACTTTTAAGGCCTCATTATTGATAGCTGACTCATCATGTTCATCATGTTCATCATGTTCATCATGTTCATCATGTTCATCATGTTCATCATGTTCATCATGTTCATCATGTTCATCATACAATTGGATGATAGGCATTTCATAAGTCATGGCTATTTGGTTTTGGCTTAACACCATTGTTAGATTGTTTAGTCCATGGACATGGGCGTCAGCCTGCCTAGTCTCTTCGGCATGTGATAAAGAAGAAATAAATAGTAATGAAATAAAAATAATTCTTAACATGTAAATCCTTGTTTATTATAAAAAGATATAATATATCGTAAATGCAATACTATTGCAATAGTATTATATTATTTTTTACTTAATTAAAAATTTACATGTTAAGAGTTAGTTTAATTTTATACTCTCCCTTAAACATCAAGCGAAATTTGGACTTCATTCTTTTTTAAGACATGTAACATCCAATTGAAGGAGGGGGCTTGATTATGAGTGAACAAGATGATAGAAAACTAACAGCTTCAAAAAACATTGCCATTGGCGGTATTAGTACTGAGTGCAGTAGTTACTCCCCTTTGCATCAAAAAGAAAGAGACTTTACAATCGTTGAAGGCCAAGAGCTTCTTGATGTAGTTAATTTTCCATTTGCTGACTATGATATTGAAGTACATCCTGTATTTTTCAATAAATCAGTTCCTGGTGGGCCAATTGAGAGTAATTACTTTGATCAAATAAAAGATAAGTTTATTAAAGAATTAAAACTAATTGATAATCTTGATGGCGTTTTGCTATTGATGCACGGCGCTATGTTTGTCGACGCTATTGAAGATCCAGAAGGAGATTTTATTGCCTCAGTTCGTGAGACAGTTGGACAAGATTGTATCATTTCAGTCAGTTTTGATCTGCACGGTCAAATTACCGATAAGATTGTTAAAAATATTGATGCCTTTGCAGCATTTAGGACAGCGCCTCATATTGACGTCAAGGATACCTATAGACGATCATCTATGATGCTTGCAAAGGCACTTCAAGAAAATTATCGACCATATGTTGTCTGGTCAGCAATCCCTTTATTGGTCTCAGGTGAAATGTCGTCAACCTTTGTAGAGCCATGTCAGTCTATATATGAGAGCTTCAAGCTTTATGATCAAGAGCCAGGTATTCTTGACTCAAATCTCATGATTGGTTATGTTTGGGCAGACACACGAAGAGCGACAGCCTCCTCAGTTGTAACATGCATCAATCAAAGTTCGGGCAGCGTTATTTGTAAAAGCATTGCTAAGCAGTATTGGGAAGTTCGCAAAGAACTTAAATCAGATATGAAAACTGGCGACATTAAAGAAGCTATTGACTGGCTTGGCGAAGACTTTTCAATCATTGCAGATAGTGGAGATAACCCTACTGCTGGAGGAGTGGGTGATCGCGCTGATATATTAAAAGTAATTTTAGATACAGATATTGGGAGAACCCTGTTTGCTGGCATTGCATCAAAATCAGCTTATGATGAGCTCAAAAAAGGTAATAAATTTAAAATTGGTGGCACCTTTGGTGGCTCTGGGCCTTCGCTAGAACTTAAAGCTGAGAGTGTCTATTTCAAGAATCAGTGCGCAATAGTTGAAGTTAAGGATACAACTATCGTAATCTCTGAAGTGAGGAGGCCTTTTCATAACCTTACAGACTTTATAGATCTCATGCTAGATCTTAAAGATTTTAGGCTTCTTGTGGTTAAGTCTGGCTATCTCTCTCCAGAGCTACAAGAACTCTCCGTTCCTTCTTTCATGGTCTTATCTGAAGGAGCCGTTAATCAAGATTTAAGTAGTATTAAAAATATCTATAGGAAAAGAAAAACCTATCCATTCCAAGACTTTGATGATTTTATTCCAGAAGTCAGTAATGGCTTAAATCTAATCGGATAATTGTATTGCTATTCTGTGAGTAGATTAAAGTGAGTACGTGTTGTAATCTTGATTTTAAAAGAATAAAGCTTTAACAATAGATGTGAGAATAGCAGCACATAGTAATGAATAAAATGCCTCTCTAAGACTAAAGTCTTTTAAATAAGAAGTGAATTCTTTGATTGCCCAAATCATAGAAAAGGAGCCACAAAAAATAAGAAAAAACATTGCATAGGAGTATTCAAAATATTCAGACATGGCTAGCCTTAATAAGTATCAATTTGAACTCTAGTATATACCTATAACATAACTAAGGTCAAATCAAGTCTTGTTGTATTTTTTGGTTTTTCGGAGCCCATAAAAAAAAGGGTGAGCTGATATAGTAGTAGAATGTCAAGAAGCCTTTGGGTAAAGGCTTCGTTACTTGTTAAGGTTGCCATTGTCATTTGTATTACCGCTTGATTATTGGTTCACGTGGAGAGTGAGTGATAATTTCTGGAGCACCAGTTGTAATTATTGCCGTCTCACCGACAGCCATCGAAAGACCTGTTTCACGATCATTCAATATCATATGAGTAAAAAAAGTCATATTTTCTTCCAAAACTAATGGGTTACCCTCGAAAATTAGTGGTTCTTCCATCCATGTAGGTGGCCACATAGCACCCATTGTATAACCAGCAACTGTCAAAACCGCATCGTGTTCATTGTGGTCTTCTAGTGTAGCTTTATAGATATCAAATAGCTCACCCACGGTTGTTCCAGGTCGAAGTGCCGTCTGAACAGCATCAAGGGCAAGGACACTGGTTTTATGCATTTTAAGATGTCGGTCATTAATCTCAGGACCAGTAAGCACCACACCCATACATGCCACATGGTAATGCCTATATCCAAGCCCAAGCTCGAGTGTGACTTGATCATTCTCCGAGACATTTTTGCGTTTTGTTGTATAACGTAGGTTTAAAGCAGAATCGCCACTTCCCAAAGGAGGAATATGGGCAGGTAAGTCTGCATCAAGCCGAAAAAGGGTGTCATAAAAAGTGGCGTAAATATCACCTTCAAAAGCTCCAGGGTAAGTCGCCTCGATAACCTTGTTCATAACAATATCCATAATTTCACCAGCCTTACGAAAATAGTCCAACTCCTGTGGACTTTTTACCAAGCGAAGTATGCGAATGAAATCGGGTGCAATTGTTAGGTCACACCAACCATCTAATATTTCTTTAATCTCCAAAAATAACCGTGGTGTCAGGCCCATTGTATCTACTTGGATACCAATTTTTTTGCCCTCCATGCTATGTGAACGCAGCATATCTTTGATGTGTTCAGCACGGGTTGAACTCTCTAAATCAGGCGAAATCCGTATATCCTTACAGATTGATGAATAGGAGAGATTTCCCAAATCAGCTGGGCGTGCAAGGTGAGTCAAAGCACCATCTGTACCGATAAACATACTACCAAAAATGCAAAAACCATCACTTTCATATCCAGTTAACCAGTACATATCTTCGATTTTGAATATTAGTAAACCATCCAGTTCAAGCTTTTGCAAAAGTTTGCGTGTTTTTTTCTGACGTTCTGAAAATTCTTCTCGACTGAAATGGATATAGGGCTTATGCATCGTTTGTTTACACTAAATTTAAAACATCAAATTGTACCACCTTTGTATATATACAGATTTTGAATGGTTCGGAGGGAGGCTCATTGAACTCGGCTAAGTATTAATAATACCTCCCTCACATTTCAAACGAAGTTTGGACTTTAGTTATAATTGATATACAATCTTAGGATGACTGAAAAAAAAGGTTTAAAAGATGCGTATTCATTAAAGACTCCTGAGGATTCTATAAATTTATATAAAACTTGGGCATCTACATATGATGATGATTTTGCTAAGCAAAATGACTACCGCTCTCCAATAGAAATAGCAAAATATTTTGCTAAATATTCTAATAATAAAGATACTCCTATCCTTGATGTTGGTGCAGGAACAGGACTAATTGGAGAGTGCTTAAATCTGAATTCAAAAGAAGTAGATGCTATTGATATTTCTCCTGAAATGCTAAATATTGCTAGAATAAAAAATTGTTATTCAAAAATAATCGAGGCAGACTTAACTAAAAGATTGTTGATAAATGATAATCATTATGGAGCAATTGTAAGTGCAGGAACTTTTACTCATGGACATGTTGGACCAAATGTATTAGATGAGCTCTTAAGGGTTACCCGCTCTGGCGGTCTTTTTGTTTTTACGATTCACTATAAGTTATTTAAAAAAGCTGGTTTTGATAAAAAATTTATAGAAATTAAAAAAAATATTACTAAGCCAATTTTCCATGAAGTAGATGTTTATGGAAATAATCCAGATAAAGACCATGGAAGTGACCAAGTAATTATCACAGTATTTAGAAAAAAATAAGGGATAGATTATGCGTAAGTATCTAGTTACTTTTCTATTAAGTTATAACGATAAGGTTTACCACGACCATACAGTTGGTATTAATATGCTTGCTGAGGATATGGAAGAACTATTTATTCTTATTGGTAATGATGTTGAAGCCGACAAATTAACTTCAGCCAGAATAGTTCGAGCAGTAGAAGGATTTGGAATGGTATTTGATACATATGTTCCTATTAAGATTGGTGAGTTTAATGAAGATGACAAGCCAATACTTGTTTGGCAAGATGATGATTACAGATTCAATCACGAATCAACTAATTAACATTAATAACTTCACCTAATCTTTTAACTTCTGAGAGCCATAACTAGGGTCTGTTAAAGACATAATCTGAAAGAAAAGCAAACACCAAACAAGCCAATATCAAGGCCTAGAGTTTGATAAAATTGTCAGCCTTACTGGCTTTACTTTTTTTTGGTAACTTTATACTTATGTCTGTTATATCTTTTCCCCCATCAAGATTTAGCCCGTCTGAAGCCCACCAAATAGCAAAAACATTATACGGTTTTGAAGTCTCAGTTAAAGTCTTGGATAGTGAGCGAGATCAGAATTTTTATTTGAAACGTGAAGATGGCAAGGAATTTGTATTAAAGATTTCAAATCCGGCGGAGGATGTTGAGCTCATTAAGTTACAGGTCGCTAGTTTGAAGCATATTGCCAACTTTGATTCCTCTATACAAGTACCAAGTACGATTCAGACTGTAGATGGTAAATTTATTAGTCGGCATAATGGCTGTTTTATTCGCCTCCAATCTTTTTTAGCTGGACACTTTATAAAGGACGTTGAGAATCCTGAGCCTTTCTTATTGGAAGAATTTGGCGCATTTATGGGTAAGTTGGACGTTGCTTTTCGAGAGTTTGATTATCCAGATTTAAAGCGTAAATGGATATGGGATGTTAGAAATATTGACTTTTTGAAAAGTCATTTAGACTATATTGATAGTGAGTCTGATAAAGCTGTAGTGCGTCATTTTATTGCAAATTATCAGTTAAACATTGTGCCGAATGAAAAATATTTACGTACCCAGTATATTCATAATGATGGCAATGATTACAATGTACTTCTAAATGACAATGGCCACATATCTGGCGTTATTGATTTTGGTGATATGGCGCATACTTTTTTAGCAAGCGAATTAGCGGTTGCCATCACTTATCTTATTCTAGAAGAAGCAGAGCCTGAGACGAAGATCAAGTCGGTTGTGCAGGGATTTCAATCAGTTTATCCATTAAGAGACGAAGAAATTGAGTCACTCATTCATCTTGTTTGTGTACGTGCGTGTTTTAGCGTGGTAACAGCGAACTACCGAAAAAAACTATTTCCTGAAAACAAGTATATTTCTGTTACTGAGCCATATGCATGGACATTTCTGAAAAATTTTGCTGACAAAGAATTAAGTAATTTTAAAATATATTAAAAAGTGAAATCAAAAAAAGATACATTGAAGTTGAGGAAAAAACACCTGGGGCCGTCACTCTCTCTGGCTTATTCAGAGCCACTAAAAATACTCAGGGGGGAGGGGCAATATTTGTATGATGAAAAAGGCAAGGAGTATTTAGATTGTGTTAATAATATCAGTCATGTTGGGCATTGCCATCCTGCTGTTATCCAGGCGGCTCACGAGCAGAATCAACTATTAAATACTAACACTCGCTACCTGCATGATAATATTGTTGAGTTGGCTGAGAAGCTTTGCAGAAAATTACCTAAACCCTTGTCCATTTGTTATTTTGTAAATTCGGGTAGTGAGGCGAACGAGCTGGCTTTAAGAATGGCCAGAGCATATACCGGCAGTGATAGCGCAATTGTCCTAGATCACGCCTACCATGGAAATACTGACTCTCTAATCAATATCAGTCCTTATAAATTTAATAGTAAGGGTGGGCAGGGAAAGCCAAAACATGTTGAAGTTGTTCCGATGCCAGACTTATTCAGGGGTGAATTTAATAACCCAAAAACGGCGGGAAAACAATATGCCCATGCGGTTCAGGAGGCAATTAATAAGCAGGGTGAGGGTTCAACCTTTATCGCTGAATCGATATTAGGTTGTGGTGGGCAAATTCCTTTACCAAATGATTTTTTAGCGGAGTCGTATAAATGGATTAGGGAATCCTCTGGAGTTTGTATCAGTGATGAAGTTCAGGTTGGTTTGGGCAGAGTGGGCTCTGCCTATTGGGGGTTTGAGACACAAGAAGTCATCCCGGACATCGTCACAATTGGCAAACCGCTGGGTAACGGGCACCCTATAGCAGCTGTTGTAACCACAGCTGAAATAGCAAGCGTCTTTAATAATGGCATGGAGTATTTCAATTCTTTTGGTGGCAACCCAGTTTCTTGTGCAATTGGACTCTCTGTTCTCAATGTAATCGAACAGGAGGGGTTGCAGCAGAATGCCCTAAATGTAGGAAATTATTTGTTCTCAGAGTTGTCTTTATTAAAAGATAAATTTTCATTGATTGGTGATGTTCGAGGCGCTGGATTATTTATTGGAATCGAATTGGTTGAAGACAGAAAAACCCTGAAACCGGCAACAGAAAAGGCAAAGTTGATTACTGATAAAATGAAAGAAATTGGCATACTTCTCAGTACTGATGGGCCACATAATAATGTTATTAAAATAAAACCTCCTTTAGTCTTTACTCAGGACAATGCAAAGTTGTTGGTGGATTCATTGTCAAAGTTATTAGCCTAGCATTCTAACTATTATCTTATATGTTTAAAAATTCGTTAAAAATTTCAAAAATAAGTTATTTTTTATCCTTAATAGTTATGATTACTATTAACTCGAAAGCGATTGCTGTTGAAGACCTTTCATTTCCATTCAATGCCGATAGCGGAAGATACTGGCAATACGTTAGTGATCGAGTGATGGGCGGTGTTTCTGATGGTAAAGTTATTCTTGAGCAAGACGGAGAAATGTATTATGTAAGACTTACAGGTAATGTAAGCACAAGAAATAATGGCGGCTTTATTCAATTACGCTCAGGAATTTCATTTGCAAATTCTGAAAAAGATGGCAAAAATCTTCAGGGCGTTCGCCTCAACGTAAGAGGTAATGGCGAAACTTATGATATCCATATAATAACTAATGATAGAGCCTATTATGGAGACTATTATTCTGCGACCTTCCAAGCTGATTCTGATTGGAAAATGATTGACTTGCCTTTTAATAAATTTGAGCGTAAGCGTTACAATACTTCAAAGTTAGATGCTAAAAATATAAGAAGCTTTAGTATTACAGCTTATGGCCGTGATTTCACATCTGATGTTTCAGTCTCAACAATAGAGTTTTACTATTAGAGAATAAATAGAAACAAAAGTGATATTTGGTGGAGATGGGGGGAA
>Ga0302137_1000648_pt1 | contig 15441 bp, 14 predicted proteins | sample CBN3_SCM_MG_FD_203127 | JGI IMG/M metagenome (GOLD analysis project Ga0302137, IMG submission 203127) | Marine microbial communities from Western Arctic Ocean, Canada - CBN3_SCM | ecosystem: Environmental > Aquatic > Marine > Oceanic | place: Canada: Western Arctic Ocean | collected 2017-09-15 | reverse complement strand
AATTTGGCGGTAAAGCCTTTTTCGCATGTAAAGTAGCTAATGACGAAATTGGCGATTTTTATCTAGAGCAGTTAGGCGATCAAAACATTGAGACCAATACCAACACTCTCAGGCAAGTGGGTACGACCGGGCGCTGTCTGGTTATGGTGACTCCGGATGCCGAACGCACCATGCACACCTATTTGGGTGTTTCTGAGAAAATATCTGCCGCAGATCTTGATTATGATGCAGTGAAGAATTCTGAATACATTTATATAGAAGGTTATCTGGTTACTTCACCCAGCGGTAAAGACGCGGTTACCAAACTAAAAAAAATGGCGGAAGAAAATGGTGTTAAAACTGCCATGACCTTTTCCGACCCATCCATGCTCGAATATTTTTCAGACAGTATTAATGAGGTTTTGGGCACAGGAGTAGATCTGTTGTTTTGCAATGAGACTGAAGCCCTGCTGTGGTCTAGCACCAAGAACATAGAGGATGCCTGCCGGGCGATGAAATCGAAGGCGAAGCAATTCGTAATAACCCGTGGCTCTAAGGGTGCTCTGCTGTACGATGGGGAGCAGTATCTATCGATTGAGCCACACTCGGTTACGGCGGTTGACACCAATGGTGCAGGCGATATGTTTGCAGGTGCATTCCTTTACGGAATTACTGCTGGAAAGGGCTTTCTCTACGCAGGAAATCTAGCCAGTTTAGCGTCGTCTGTCGTTGTCGCCAATTTCGGGCCCAGGCTGGAAGGGGACATGCACCAAAAAATTATGGTAGCAGTAGCGGAGTAATCAGGTTCGCAGGCCATCAACAAATTTCTTTACGCCGTCAAACCAGGATGATTTCCGTGGCGTCTGACGCTTACCTTCGGAATCCTGAATTTTTTGAAATTCATCCATTAACTCTTTCTGGCGCTTGGTTAGGTGCACTGGCGTCTCAACCACCACACGGCACAGCAAATCACCGGTGCTGTTTCCACGAATAGGCTTTACACCCTTATTACGCAAACGAAATAACTTACCGGTTTGGGTTTCCGCGGGAATTTTTAGCTTGACCCGACCACCGAGCGTAGGAACTTCCAACTCACCACCCAATGCCGCATCTGCAAAACCAATTGGAATTTCACAGTGAAGATCTTTTCCGGTTCGCTGAAAAATATGATGGGGCCGCACATTCATCTCAACATAGAGGTCACCGGATGGCCCCCCGTGCACTCCAGCTTGGCCTTCACCAGTCAATCGAATTCGATCACCGATATCCACTCCAGCCGGCACTTTAACCGAAAGTGTTTTCGTTTCATCTACCGATCCACGCCCATGACAGGTGTTACAGGGATCTGTTATCTGCTTACCCGCGCCATTACATCTAGGGCAGGTTTGTTGCACCGCAAAAAAACCTTGCTGCATACGAACCTGGCCATGCCCTCCGCAGGTCGAACAGTCAATCGCCCTGGTACCTTTTTTAGCACCGCTACCATCGCAGCTAGTACAATTCACACTGGTTGGTATCTGAATTTTCACTTCTTTTCCGCGCACAGCATCTTCCAGCGCTAATTCGAGGTTGTATCGAAGGTCGGCACCTTGACGCACATGAGATTGACCCGAGCGACCGCCCCCTCCAAAAATATCACCAAAAATATCACCAAAAATATCACCAAAGTCGGCAGTTCCGGCACTGGTCTGGCCCTCAACCCCGGCATGACCGAAACGGTCATAACGAGAGCGCTTGTCTTCATCTGAAAGCACTTCAAACGCTTCATTAGCTTCTTTGAATCTCTCTTCAGCATCTTTGTCATCCGGATTACGGTCCGGGTGGTGTTTCATAGCAACGCGACGGTAAGCCTTTTTAATATCAGGCCCCGCTGCGTCTTTCTTTACACCCAGCACTTCGTAGTAATCCCGTTTTGACATGCTCACTTTCTCTTCGTATTCAAAACGCAAAAAACTAAGTCATCAAAATGACTTAGTTTTTTGCCTAATCCTGCAGAATAATTACTTACTTTTCTTCTTTAACTTCCTCAAACTCAGCATCAACGGCGTCTTCCTCGTCAGAGCCAGCACCTGTCTCAGCATCTCCACTCGATGCTTCTTGCTGCTCGGCATACATCTTCTGCGCGAGATCACTTGATGCTTCGCTCAAGCTCTTGGTTTTGGCCTCAATTTCAGTAAGGTCATCTGCTTTTATGGCCTCTTCCAGTGCCGTAACAGCTGCATTGATATTATCCTTTTCCTCATCAGTAGCCTTTTCACCGGCCTCTTCAAGGGTTTTCTTGGTAGCGTGGACCAAACCGTCGGCTGTATTTCTCGCCGTGATTAGTTTCTCAAATTTTTTGTCTTCGGCAGAATGCGCTTCAGCATCTTTAACCATCTGTTCTATATCTTCATCTGACAAGCCACCCGATGCCTTAATGACTATCGATTGTTCCTTGCCCGTAGCCTTATCTGTTGCAGACACATTCAATATGCCGTTTGCATCTAAATCAAAGGCAACTTCAATCTGAGGCATGCCTCGCGGGGAAGGTGGTATATCAGCCAGATCAAACCTGCCCAGTGATTTATTTTGTGTAGCCTGCTTGCGCTCGCCCTGCACAACATGAATAGTCACTGCAGTTTGATTGTCATCAGCAGTTGAAAAAACCTGCGTCTTCCTGGTTGGAATAGTAGTATTTTTATCAATCAGATTACTGGACACACCGCCTAAGGTTTCAATTCCCAAAGACAAAGGGGTCACATCTAACAATAATACATCATTAACATCACCAGAAAGTACCGCTGCCTGAATCGCAGCGCCTACTGCTACCGCCTCATCAGGATTCACATCGCGACGCGCTTCCTTACCAAAGAAGTCGGCAACTTTCTTCTGAACCATTGGCATTCGGGTTTGGCCACCAACAAGAATCACATCGTCAATTTTCGACACATCAAGATCTGCATCGGCTAACGCTATTTTTAATGGTGCCAGTGTTTTTTCAACCAGCTTTTCAACCAAAGATTCAAATTTTGCCCGAGTAAGTTTTTGCACCAAGTGCTTCGGTCCGCTAGCATCAGCTGTAATATAAGGTAAATTCACTTCGGTTTGCTGAGCAGATGAAAGTTCAATTTTGGCTTTTTCTGCCGCTTCCTTCAGCCGCTGTAGAGCAAGGGGATCATTGTGTAGATCCATGCCAGTTTCTTTCTTGAATTCTTCTGCGAGATAATCGATCAGGCGCAGATCGAAATCTTCGCCACCTAAAAAGGTATCACCATTGGTGGAAAGCACCTCAAAGGTATGCTCACCGTCGGTTTCAGCAATTTCGATTATAGATATATCGAATGTTCCGCCACCGAGGTCATAAACCGCAATTATGGAATCGCCTGCTTTCTTATCCATACCGTAGGCCAACGCAGCCGCTGTCGGCTCGTTGATAATTCGTTTGACTTCAAGACCGGCAATCTTGCCTGCATCCTTGGTAGCCTGCCTTTGCGAATCGTTAAAGTAAGCCGGTACAGTAACAACAGCGTCAGTTACATCCTCACCGAGGAAATCTTCTGCTGTCTTTTTCATTTTCATGAGAATCTGAGCAGCAATCTGCGGCGCAGACATTTTCTCACCGTTCACCTCTACCCAAGCATCGCCATTGTCGGCAGCAACAATCTTGTAAGGCACCATCTTGATATCTTTTTGTACCACGTCATCTTTAAACTGACGACCAATGAGACGCTTGATGGCAAACAATGTGTTGCTTGGATTTGTTACCGCCTGACGTTTTGCCGGCTGTCCCACCAAGGTTTCATCGTCACCACTATAGGCGATGATCGACGGAGTAGTCCGCTCGCCTTCCGCATTTTCGATAACCTTGGGCTCACCACCGTCCATTACTGCAACGCAGGAATTCGTGGTGCCGAGGTCTATACCAATTATTTTACCCATCCTAAATTTCTCCAATCACTTTAGGCCATTCTTCAGTGTTTCAATATTGGCCCGAACCTTCATAAATCAAGGGATCGATGCTTAATTAATGCGCTAATCCCTTCGTTTGTCTCAATTTTCTGTTTAAAGTGCCGCTAAAGACGCAAAATCACTGCTTATCGATAACATAAATCATTTTGACACCAGCACCATTGCGGGACGAACTACCCGCCCATGCAGGGTGTAGCCCTTCTGCATTACCGCTATTACTGTATTTGGCTCTACCTCCGGGTTCTCCTGGATAGACATAGCTTGGTGCAGCTGGGGATCAAAAGGTTCACCGAGTGGATCTATTGCCACAATATCGAATCTCTTAAAACAATCGACAAAGCTCTTCAGCGTTAAATCGACTCCCTCATGAATCGCCTTCACGATTTCGCCCTCATCGTCTGCAGCAGCCTCCAGAGCCCGCTCCAGGTTATCCATCACCACCAGCAACTCAGTACTAAATCGTTCCTGCCCGTATTTGTGGGCCTTTTCAACGTCCTGCTCAGCACGGCGGCGCAAGTTCTGCATCTCCGCCTGTACCCGCAGCAGGTCATCCTTATTTTTCTGCACCGTCAGCTCTACCTGCTCTAGCTTTAACAACGCTTGCTCTAGGGTAAGCGCTTGCTGAGCATGTTCATCGGCAGATTCCTGGGCCCCTTGCTCATCAACCGCTGGTTGGCTTATCGCCCCTTCATCCAGGCCAGCCTGTTCATCATAAGGCTTCTTATTGCTCATTCTTTTCCTCTACATTTGTTCATCAAAGCCAGTAATTCAGCCTCTAGACGCCCGTATTGATTTCACCGGTCAACACGAGCTGGGCAATGTCAGCTATATGGGGTCATTCAACATGGATTCAAGCGTTTTGCCGGGCATTATTCGCCTGCTTTGTGCATCTGGAAACTTTGTGCCAGCAAGGTTCAAAAAACTATCCGTAATTTCTAGTGCAATTACTAAGATTGATCCAATATACTTTGCAGCTATGCTCAATCTGCTCTCCATTCAAAATTACGCCACAGTGGAATCTCTAGAAATCGATTTCGGATCAGGGATGTCCGTCATTACCGGCGAGACCGGTGCCGGCAAATCCATTATTCTAGGCGCCCTTGGCCTGACTCTTGGCGACAGAGCCGATAAAACCGTGATCCGGCCCGGATCGGAAAAAACTGACCTGAGTGCCGAATTCAATACCAGCTCAAACCCTGCCACCGAACACTGGTTGCAGGAAAACGACTTAGATGCTGGCCATGAAATCGGCTTGTGCATATTAAGGCGAGTAGTCAATAGCGATGGCCGCTCCAAAGGTTACATTAATGGCTCACCGGTAACCCTGGCGAATTTAAAAACCCTGGGAGGGATGTTGATCGATATCCATAGTCAACATGAACACCACTCATTGCTGCTACGAAGTACCCATCAATTATTACTGGATGAATTTGGACTGCAGCAGGCCCTGGTCGCCTCCGTGCAAAATACCTGGAAAAGTTGGCAGAAAAATTTTCAGCAGATAGAAGAACTAAGCACACAATCGCAAGAGTCCTCCGCCCAATTCCAGTTAATTGCCTATCAGCTCGCGGAGCTCGAAGAACTGGCTCTGGGAGAAACTGAACTGAAGACTTTGGATGCAGAGTTTAAAAAACTCAGCCATGCCGATGAAACACTGGACACCTTACAAAGCGCTCTCAAGAGCTGTACTGACGACGAACAAAACAACATCAGTCGATCTCTGGTGCGTATACTTTGTCTACTGAAGGATATTCCCCACCGCGAAAAACCCGTGGATGAAATCATTACTCTACTGGACACAGCAAATATTCAGATCGAGGAGGCCGTTGTTGAATTGCGCGCGCAACTGGACCAGTTCGATGCCAATCCCGAACGACTGGATCAAATCAATCGGCGCCTGACTGATATCCACGCCGTGGCCCGAAAACATAAAATCCAACCTGGGGAACTGGCAGAATTCACCAGCAAGCTGCGTAAGCAGTTGAATCGTTTTCAGTGCAGTGATGAAGAACTGTCCGCTTTACAGGACAAGGATCAGGCACTGCGATCCGAATATCTAGAGTTTGCCCAGACCCTGAGCAAGCAACGACAAAAAGCGGCGAAAAAGTTATCGAGCGCAGTGAACTCCCAGCTTAAAGTGCTGGGCATGGTCGATGCAACATTAGAGGTGAAACTTGAAAAACTGTCCTCTGACCTGCCCAGCGCGAGAGGTCTGGAGGCGTCGGAATTCCTGGTGAGCACCAACCCTGGTCAACCGGCCAAGCCTTTAGCCAAGGTCGCTTCGGGTGGCGAATTGTCGCGTATCAGCCTGGCAATACAGGTAATTACAGCGCAAACCTCCAACATGCCAGCGCTGGTCTTCGATGAAGTGGATGTGGGTATTGGAGGGGGAGTTGCCAAAGTGGTCGGTGAATTGCTGCGAAAGCTTGGTGCATCAGCTCAAATAATTTGTGTAACCCATCAGGCTCAGGTGGCAGGTCAGGGGCATCAGCATTATTTTGTTAGCAAGAAAAGCACACAAGGCAACACTGTTACCCGTATCGACCTGCTAGACGATGATCAAAAAGTGAGGGAACTCGCCCGCATGCTGGGCGGTGACAGCTACAGCCATGAGTCATTGGCCCATGCCGAACAAATGGTAGTAAATAGCTAACTTAAGCAGTTCTTACAAATACCATATAAGTACATACTGTGATCGGTGATCTTAAAGCCATATTTACTGGCGATGGTTTCCTGTTGGTTTTCAATAATCTCATCAAAAAACTCTTCCACCAAGCCACACTTGTTACAAACAATGTGATCGTGGTGATTGACAGAGGTCATTTCAAACACAGAGTGGCCTCCCTCAAAGTGATGGCGCGCAACCAGACCAGCCGATTCAAACTGTGTAAGCACACGATAAACCGTCGCCAACCCTACATCTTCATCTGCTTTCAAGAGAATTTTGTACACATCCTCAGCACTTAAATGTTTAGTGGTAGAGGCTTCCATTATCTGTAATATTTTGACACGCGGCAGGGTCACTTTTAGACCCGCCTTACGTAGCTCCTGGTTCTGAGTAGCCATATTTTGTTCTCAATCAGTGCAGTAATTAAAACCCTAGCGGGATGGTTGAATAAAATAACAATCTTTGTGTCTTATTAGTATAATTGATTGCGCGCCGAGGATTGTTTGCCCAACGCTTTTAGTAGGGTATTATGCCCTTTCGCATTTATTTAGGAAAGTTTGGGCATTAACATATTTGCCCCCGATTAGCTTGAATCACCTATGAAAAGTCTGCCAAAAATTCTTTTACTTGCTGCAAGCCTGCTGTTTCTAGGCGCCTGCGAGACCGGCCCCTTGCAATTTCCGGGCGTTTACAAGATAGCCATTCCCCAAGGAAATGTGATTACTCAGGATATGGTTGATCTACTCAGGCCTGGCATGACCAAGCGGCAGGTCTCTTTTGTTATGGGCACGCCACTGATTCGGGACCCCTTCCATCAAGATCGCTGGGATTTTATCTATAGTTTCCAGCCTGGCGGCGGTGAGAGAGGGCAAGAGAGAATTACTGTGTTTTTTGCCGATGATGCGCTAATCAGCTTTACCGGCGACTTTGTTCCCTCCTCGCAAGCTGGCAACGATCCTTAAAACTCGAATCGCAATCCAACCTCTATAGACCTTCCCGGCGCTGGCGCCAAGTCCTTCAGCAGTGACGTATGATGACGAATCTTTTCGTCTAGTAGATTGTTCGCCTTGAAGAAGAACAACGTTTCCGAATTGGCGAAAGGTATATGGTAATCCGCGTAATAATTCACCAGTGAATAACCCTTGGTACGTGTCTCATTGAACCCTGTATCAGATTGGCTCTGCACTTCGGTCCAGCGTAGCTTCGTCTGCCAATTCACATGAGAATGCTGCAGCTCGAACCCGACACTCAGTGGAGGTATCCGTGGCACGTTACCCTGACTATCAAACTCGGCGCGCACATAGTCGCCAAACAGATTTAGCTCAGTCAAATGATCACCACCACGCCTAAGTGGAAAATTCACCTCCACCTCCATGCCGTAGAACAGGGCATCGCTCTGCTGATAACGAGAGATCTCTACGTCGTCCAAAAAGACGCCAGTGTCGTTAAGGAAAATATAATCGCTGATGTCGTTGTAGTAGAGATTCACCTCGCCCCTTAAATCGCCTAGGTGTTTACGAATGCCAATCTCAAAGTTAGTAGAGTTTTCCACATCAGCATTGGGCATGCCGATTTCTAGGCGCCGTGTTGCAGCGTGCTCGACCAATAGCTCACTTGGTAATTCACCGCAGGCAGTATCGATATTGGAGAACAACTCCTCAACTCTAGCCGAACGCTGGGAATGTGCAACAGAAAACAGCATGTTCGCTTGTTCACTGAAGCGCCATATCGCCGAGGTAGAACCACTCCAGGTGGTGTTTTCGGAATCACAAGCACCTCTGTTCTGCTGCAAACTTTGACTCTCTCCACGCAAACCGAATTCATAGGTGAAGTCGCCAATATCGATACTATGCAGCGTGAACAACGCAAAAGAATCGATATCGGTCCTTGGTATAAAAGCCTCCTCTCCTACAGCGGAGAAATCGCGATGAGAGAAGTGCGTTCCAATTACACCTTCGCGGTTCTCACTGCCAACGAGGTGCAGCACAAATCGACCCTCGAATCCATCATGCTCGAACAGCGTACCCACTTCACCGCTAGGCTCTACTTCCACGTGTTGGTAATCGACGCTACTGAGTCGGCCATGCAATTCCTCGAACCAGCCATCTAGTGGTAACTCCATCTCGATATCTGCTCGTTCCTGCTCCACGGCGATGCGCACGCCCTCTTCCTCGTGGCCCTCTTCCTCGTGGCCATGATCGTGACCCGGAATTCCATATTCATTCTCCAACCGATTCAGCGCGAAGCCGATGTACCCCTCATCGAATATCCAAGAAGCACCTGCAGTCTGAACTGTAGCCCGCATATTAGAATTCGCTAGACGACCACGGCTCTCTAATAGCTCTTCTAGTTCTTCTTCATCCGTTATATCGACACTCGATGGGTTGATTGCGAAGCCGGGCACCTCAACATCGTTGCTCTCGCGGTAGACACCATCGAAGTGCCAAGCGATGTTTTCCGCACCGCCTTCTAGGCGCCCAACGGTCACCTGTTGATCGGAGACGCTATTGTTTCGCGTCTCGACTGTGCCGGTTAGTCCTGAAGGCATTCTCTTAGGAATACGGTTGTCGATTACATTCACCACGCCGCCTATAGCGCCATTGCCATACAGCAATGTAGCCGGGCCACGGATGACTTCTATGCGTTCGGCCAAGGCAGGCTCCAGACTGTTCGCGTGGTCGGCACTGATCGCCGAGGCATCGATATTGCCAATGCCCCCCTGCAACATCTGCACGCGATTGCTGCCCTGCCCGCGAATTACTGGCAAGCCGACACCGGCGCCGAACGAAGCGACAGATACACCGACCTGATCCTGCAGCGTCTCACCTAATGTGGCCGCGACTTTTTCGCGAAGCTCTTCGCCGGTGAGAATGCTCACCGGCATCGCGGTATCCGCGCGCGATCGGTGCAGCGTCGACGTCACGATCACTTCTTCGATAGCTAAATCAGAATGCTCGAGCTCTTGTGCTGCAAGCCCAGTTGAAAACGGTATTGGCAGAATCGCACAGGCAATAATGCTGATCTTTCTGAAATTGAATTTCATTAATCATCTCACACATAACAACTGTAGAATTTATCTCTGGGATAGGTGCAATAAGGTGCCTTAATATTCGCTAGAGACAGCCGATTGATGGCCATAAAATATTTATATGTAAGAAGGAGGACCACGCGCAAAGGCCCTTGCAGGCTTGAAGAAGATTTGATTCTGACTCAGAATTGGAAATGTTTGATGTGTAGTAGGAAGACTTAGATTGGGTGCGTCAGCAACGATTATGTCATCGAGTGAACCTACCTTTAGACAGATCTCACAATCGAACTGTAACTGCAGGTCAGCCTCGTGACTATGTCTTTTTTCCACATTCTGTGCAAACAATAGGAACAGACTCAGCACTGCCATCAATGGCGGCGATCTGAGCGCCACCATCTGCATTCCTATGTTGCGCACTATACCAGTGCTTGCCTGTGAAGATATTTTCATAACTTTTTGTCCGCTCAAATGAGTTGAGAAATTAAATTGAACTACAGCTAACAAAAAATTCGCTATTAGCACAAGCAGAATTGGGAATTTTTACTTCGCGATTCGCACGGCCATTGCCTGTAGCGCATCGATACCAACAATATCTTGTGCCAATAAATACAAATCCTGTCTCGAAATCTTTGGCAAGGCCTTAGTAAGAATTGCCATGTGAGCCTCTTCTTGAGCCCGGCGCTCTTCGAGGAATTCACCCTCACCTTTGGGTGAACGCTTATTCACCACTAGGCAGTCGACACTAATCTTGCCTCTCTTCAATTGCTGCTGCAGCTCGATCGTTTCCATTACAGGCAAACGCTCGGCGGCCAGCACTATCACAAAAGAAGTCTGGTTCTTATCTGATATCTTGTCTCGCAATGTCGTGAAGCGAAGCTTGCGCCGATTTAATAGGCTACGTATTCCCGACTCGCGCGACTTGTCTTCATCTGCTGCGTCGTTGCCGAACACTTTGTCTTCGACGCTGGAGTCTCTGCCCATGCCGCGTACGATCTCGGCAAACTTGTCCGCCTTATCACGACGCTGAATCAATCCCTCTGTCCAGGCCGACATCATTTCCGGCAGCACCATCAAACGCGCAGTATGCCCGGATGGGGCCGTATCGAAAACGATAAGGTCATAATCCTTACTACCCTGCTCCACCACTTCCGCGATGCGTTCGAGTATCGCCGCCTCTTGCATGCCTGGTGCATCTTTAGACAACGCCATATGCTTGTCCACTTCGCTGCGCAGATGAATCGGCATCAGTCGATGTAAGGAATTCGTAATCTCATCCATATGTAGTTTTACAGTCTCGGCCGGGTCTAGCTCTAGACCATCTAATCCGGCCGCAAGGCGAACTGGTTTCGAGCCAATCTTGCGGTTGAACAGATGCCCTAAGTTGTGTGCGGGGTCTGTCGAGACAAGCAATGCTTTTGCTCCCTCATTCGCGTACGCCAAGGCGGTAGCGGCAGAGATAGTCGTCTTGCCGACGCCTCCCTTGCCACCGAAAAAGAGTATTTTCTTTGAGCGTGCGAGTTCTAGCAGCAATGTACATGATCCAAGGGTGAACGTTCCATGCCCATGCGTTTATGCCAGTCATGAAAGCGATCATAGACAACGGGTAGAAGTTCCAGGGTGTAGTAGGAAGCGGGGTTAGGAATGCCCATGCTCTCGGCAAAGATCAACAGCATGAACAAGTCTTCTTCATCACGCTGAGAACGAGCAAACGAGCGCCGATAAGGCGTCACATAAAATTCATAGAGGCCCTGCTCGATGCGAGCCAACAGACTCTTTGGTTTCTTGCCAGATTTATGTTTCGCCATAGGACCCCCGATTTCCGAACATTATGCAGGATTTTTCTAACTAGCTAAAGGCAAAGACCCAAGCACAAGCCAATTCATTTCCCGCTGCTGGTTTTCGAGCTGGCAGCGCGCTGCAAACGCGCCGCTTTCGGATCGATAAGCAACGGCCGGTAGATCTCCACCCGGTCTTTGGCCCGCAGCACATACTCGCGCGGGGATGGCCTGCCCTTGCTATTCAGCACTTTGGAAAAAATCCCCATTGGGTCAGTTTCCAAATTAATAGAGGCGAATTCATCTGCGATGTTGGAAAGCACAACAGCATCAAAGGCCGTTGTGCCAAGAGGTACATCCAACGCGATAATCAATTGCTTCTCGGGCGTTGCGTAAGCAATCTCGACCGGAATGCGCTCTATCTCGTCTGCTTCATTGTCCATAAATTATGTGCGCCCGCGAAACCAAAGAATCCATCTGGGAATTGGCCGAACTACTGAACAGTTTTTCCATAGCAAAGTCCACCAGACCAAAGGAAAATTCAAACTCCATATCCAAGCTCACCTTACAGGCATCCTCTTTAAGCGCCGTGAATGTCCAACAGGCTTGAAAATGGCTAAAAGCGCCCTCTTCCAGTTGCATGTCAATCTTACTGTGTGGCGTCAGGGTATTGCGAGTAGTGAAGCTGTATTTGATGCCCGCCTTGGCCAGGGTCAGCTCACCTACTAGCTCGGCTTCGGTCTGGCTGATCACTCTCGCGCTTTTACAACCCTGCATGAATTGCGGGTAATGAGCAATGTCATTAACCAGGTCATACATTTGTTGCGCACTGTAATTTACCAGGGCACTGCGATTTATGGATGTCATGGCTAGCAGGATATTGTGTTTGAAATTAAATGCCGAATAAATTGTAGGCGAAAAATTTAACCGCCACCGTGTTGAGGAAAACCAGAAACAGAATCACCGGGATAACCGTACCAAGAGAAAAGTTAATGTATTTCTCCAGGAACGAGCCGCGGTAATCTTCATCTCCCTGGGCCAGCTCTTCCGACAGACCGGAAAATTTCCAGCGATAAGCGCAAAACAGACAAACCAAAAAGCCACCAAAGGGCAGAATGGTTTCGTAGAACACATCGGAGATAAGATCAAAAAATGATTTGGTTGCGCCGCCGTAATCGATAAACGAACTCAGAAAATCTGAGATGCCCAATGACAAAGTGGCCGGTATCACAAACACGGTTAACAGGCCGGCCTGCACAGTGACCGCTTTCTTACGATCCATCTTCCACTCATCGATCATGTAGGCAATGGGGATTTCAATAATTGATATTAGTGACGTCAAGGCTGCAAAAAACACCAATAGAAAAAATAGAAAAGCAAATAAATTGGCGCCGAAGAAACCGAGTGTCGCCTGCATGGCAACGAAAATTTTCGGCAGGAAACTAAAAATCAAACTAACCGAGCTGGTAGAAAGGTCCTCGGTATTGGTACTGGGCTCGAACACAAAAATAGCCGGAATAATCAGCATGCCGGCAAAGAAGGCTATGCCTGTATCTGCCAGTGCAACCAGCCGCGTGGACGACGCAATATTATCGTGCTTGCTGAAATAGGAACCGTAGGTAATTAGAATGCCCATACCGAGCGAAAGAGAAAAGAAGGCATGACCCAACGCGCCATTGATCACCGTGCCATTGATCTTACTGAAATCGGGAATCAAGTAGTAACTCACGCCCGCCGAGGCGTTATCCAGTGTCAGTACAAAACACATCAGTGCCAATAGCATGACCACCAGCGCTGGCATCAAGACCCGCGCCAAGCGCTCGATACCACCCTTCACCCCACCGAGTAGCACCACAAAAATCAAACCCATTAGGAAAAACATATAGAAAAATAGCGAAGGCGATGACACGATTTCACCGAAGGCCGCATCGGTGGCGAGATAATCCAGATTGCCGAGCGCCAGTTGACCGAGATAAACCACCAGCCACACGGTGATGACTAAATAAAATACCGCAATCATGAACGGTGTAATAATGGCCAGCTTGCCTGCCCAACGCCATAAACTGCCGACCCCGGCGATTTCGGAAAATGCACCGACCGGGTTGCGTTGAGTTCGCCTGCCCATGGCAATTTCAGACATCATCACCGGATAGCAAAGCAGCGCAATAAAGAGCAGGTAAACAATAAGGAAAGCAGCCCCGCCATTCCTTGAAGCCATAACAGGAAAGGCAACCATGTTGCCCAGACCCACAGCGGAACCAGCAGCAGCCAGAATAAAGCCTAAGCGTGAACTAAACTGACCTCTGTCCTGTGACATAAAACCTCTTATAACTCAATGGATTAGATACTTCTAATCGCGGAATGCCAGTGGATTCTACCAGCGTCAATGGCCCAGCGCCAATAGCAAAAGGACTGAGCCGAATAAAGTTACGCACACTGCCGACGAAGCAGCTATAATCGCCAGCCATGGCCAAGTCAGGAAAATCCAAGCTCCCCGATACCACAATCGTGCGAAACAAAAAGGTAACGCACGATTATTTTATCCAGGAAAAAATCGAAGCCGGCGTCGCCCTGCTGGGCTGGGAAGTTAAAAGCCTTCGCATGAAAAAAGTGCAGCTGGTGGATAGCTACGTCTTGATAAAAGACGGAGAAGCCTTTCTGTTGGGCTGCAATGTAACGCCCCTCAACACGGCCAGCACCCATGTAATAGCTGACCCAGGCAGAACAAAAAAATTACTGTTACACAATAAACAATTAGCAAAAATCTACGCCGCGACTCACCAAAAAGGAAACACCTGCGTAGCCACCAAGCTCTATTGGAAAGGCCACCTCGTCAAATGCCAGATCGCCCTGGCCAAAGGTAAACAAGACCACGACAAGCGAGCCACGGTAAAAGACCGCGAATGGGCGGTAGATAAGCAGAGAATTGTGAGACTTGCTAACCGTTAAACAAGGCGTTTAGCGGTTAGATATGTTATCTTGGGGGTATCGATGGGGGCGATTCGGATTCGACGCCGGTATCAAAACCTGAGGTGCATGTCGAGAGGGTAGTAACTCTCGTAAAAAAATTGCTGCAACTTTTTTAGTTGCCAACGACGATAGATACGCCCTAGCAGCTTAATATAGCCGCTAGCGATTGCCACTGGGATGCCCGTAAACTGGTGTTTTGCAATCGTCATATAGAACGGGATCGCTAGCTAAGCGCGCTTGACGCAAGGCGGTTAAAAAGTATCAAGCTCGCCCAAATCACCCTGCCCGTCGGGCGGATACGGGTTAACTCAATAGACGACGCTATGCATGTAGAGCCGAAGGCCGCGAACTGACGGACGGGGGTTCAACTCCCCCCGCCTCCACCAAATACAACTCCAGTGAACTCTGGAGAACTCCATAGATGTCCTCAAAGCCCTATAAATTAGGGCTTTTTTGTGTATACTAACTCTATAGACCTCCACCGAACTCCTACTACATCCAAGAAATTTGATGGTATCCGTGATGGTATCGAGTGGTAACTTAAAAGCGATACCATCAACTCGAAGGTATTTAGTGTGCAAAAGCTAACAGCCACAGCAGTCAAACAAGCCAAGCCTAAAACCAAAGCCTATAGCCTGAGCGACGGAGGCTGGCTGTATCTCTTTGTGAAACCTAATGGAACTAAAGCGTGGCGGTTTAACTACCGCTTTCATGGAAAACAGAAAACCCTAGCCATCGGAGTCTACCCAGCCATAAGCCTTAAAGCAGCGCGCAAAAAGCATGAAGAAGCACGGGACAATCTAGCGAACGGTATTGATCCAAACTCGGCCAAACAAGCTCAAAAAGCAGCAGATCAAGACGCACTAGCAAATAGCTTTGAAGTTATTGCTTTGGAGTGGTTACAGAAAAGAGGAGTCAAATCTGAAAGTACTGAGCAGCGACAAAACAGCTTACTCAAAAACGACTTATTCCCTTACCTAGGCAAGCGCCCTATCTCTCGCATCACATCACCAGACCTACTGAAAACTTTACGTCGAATCGAAAGCCGAGGTGCGATAGAAACAGCACACAGA
>Ga0302137_1000622_pt1 | contig 15645 bp, 11 predicted proteins | sample CBN3_SCM_MG_FD_203127 | JGI IMG/M metagenome (GOLD analysis project Ga0302137, IMG submission 203127) | Marine microbial communities from Western Arctic Ocean, Canada - CBN3_SCM | ecosystem: Environmental > Aquatic > Marine > Oceanic | place: Canada: Western Arctic Ocean | collected 2017-09-15 | reverse complement strand
TAATAATAATAATACTACTACCACCGATGGGGCTTTGATATCGAGTTTGTATGCAAATGTGGACGTTTTACCGATACTCAAGATGATTTATGATTCCGTCGCAAGGGAGGAAGCGACGTGCGCGAAAGACGCGATTGTGGTGTTGAGAGATTCGCCGTATTGGGACGGCGAGAGGAGAGATGATGATGATGATGATGATATTTCTGGTGCTGGTACGAGTGCAAAAAGAGGAGAAGAGGAAACGGGGCAGGATGCTTTTACAAAACGATACGACAACGTTTGCGTCGGCGGCACGTTCGACCACGCGCACGCCGGTCACCGATGGCTCTTAGCCGCCGCGGTCGCGGTGACTGAAAAACGCTTAGACGTCGGCATCACCGGCGAAGCGTTGCTAGAGAATAAAAAATACAAAGAGTATCTCCAACCGTTCGAACGGCGAGAACAGTTTTGTAAAGACTTCGTCAAAGCTGCCGCGCCGGTTGGTTTACGGGTAAACTTTGGCCCTCTGGATGAAAATTGGCCCGTCGCCGCCACTCGAGAGGACGTGGACGCTTTAGTCGTCTCCGAGGAAACCGTCCAAGGCGCGGAAAAGATCAACGAAGAAAGGAAAAAACGAGGGTTTAAACCGCTGGAGTTAGTAATCCTCGACGTGCTCGGGAAGAAAACATCGGAAAATGGAGAGGAGAGTAAACTGAGCAGCACTCGCTTGAGAGAACTCGAACATATCGAGAAGAGGATGAGAGGGAAAGAGGAGTAAAACATTTTACATAGCAGCACGTAATACGAATAAAAACTAGTTTTATTAGAGCAGACTTTATCCTCCGGACTTCGTCTTCGAGTACTACCTTTGCTCTCTCTTGACGAGGACGACAAGCGACGAATACTCCGCTCGATGCCTATGCCTCACTTTTAGGTGTTGTCCCACCACACAAAATCATTCCTTTTCCCCGTTACTCTTGTTCTCACCTTCCTCAAAGTCTCCTCAAAAGTTATCTTCATCATCGTTCGTGCGGCATTGTTATCATCATCGTAATACTATGCTCGCATCGTCGTCTGAATCGTCCCTCTTGCGCAGCCGTGGCAGCCTTAGACGTAGGGGAAAACGACAACACATTCACCTCAGCGTCAAAAGCGAACAACAACGCGCTTCAGTATCATCATCAAATGATCATCCTGTAATCCCGCGCGGGGACACAGCCGGCGCAGTGATGAGCATAAAAAACATTCGCTTATCGCGCGGCGCGGAGGATTTATTATCCATGACTTCTTCAGATGAAACCATCAGATGTGAACCTGGGGACTGTTGTGGCTTAATTGGACCAAACGGATGTGGGAAAAGCTCTCTGTTAAAAGCCGTCGGAGGATTGATGGAACACGATTCCGGCGAGTGCGTGATTGCGCAGAACGTACAGCTCGGGTATTTAGAACAAACCGGGACGAGTGGATCGACGCTGACGATATACGACGAGGCGACGTCGAAGATGGAGACTTTGAATCGATTGAAGAAGACGTTGTTTGGCGGCGGCGAGGGCGATGAATACGCGTTAAATGCGAGCGCCGCGGAGGAAGCGGAGGCGCGAGACGAGTGGGAAAGAGTCGACGGAGATAACGCGGAGAAAAGAATCAGTAGCGTTTTGTCGGGTTTGGGTTTCGATAAGAAGACGTGGGCGACGCAATCGTGCGCGTCGTTATCGGGAGGGTGGCAAATGCGCGTGAGTTTGGCCAAGTTGTTGTTGAGCGAGGCGGGGGAGTGCGAGAAGACGGGCGTGAACGGAGGTTTTTTGTTGCTGGACGAACCTACGAATCATTTGGATTCAAACGCGAAGAAATGGTTGCAAAATTGGATAAAAAAGTACAAAGGTACGACTCTTTTGGTCTCGCACGACGAGGAGGTGTTGCGAGACGTGTGCACGAGGATCGTCGAGGTGAAGAATAAAAAATTGGTCTCGTATCCCGGTTCGTACGCGCAGTATTTGCGAGCGAAATCCGCGAAAGCGAAAGAGGCAACGAAGATCCTCGAAAGAACCGGGAGGGAGACGAAAAAGTTAGAGACGTTTATAAACACGTACGGCGCGAAAGCGACGAAAGCAAAGCAGGCAAAGGATAAGGAGAAAAAGTTGGAAAAAGCGCTGGAGATTTTGAAAGACGCGAAAATCGACGCCGAGACGGCTGGGGCGATGAACGTGGACGAAGCCGAAGAAATGAATAGTAATAGTAGTAGTAACACTAGCAGTAGAAGCAGTAGCAGCAGTAGTGGTAGTAAGAACAACAACAACAACAACAACATTTCGTTGAGATTGGCGGATCCGCCAAACACGACGAGGATGTACATTCAGACGAAAGGTTTGTGCGTGGGATACGAAGGTAAAGACGAACCAATCGCGACGAACGCGACGTTTGAAATCGAAAGAGAGAGCCGGATCTTAATTTGTGGACGGAACGGCGCCGGGAAATCTACGCTTTTGAAAACGTTAGCCAAAGTCATACCGCCGAAATCGGGCGAGTTGCGAGTGTCTGAAGACTGCGAATTGGGATACTTTGATCAAGATTTGGCGCAGAAATTGCCTTTGGATAAAACGGGATTAGAGTACGTTCTCGATGTTGCCAGAGTTGGGTCTGGCATTGGGTCTAAGAGAGCGACGATCACTGATCAAATGGCTCGGTCTGCGCTAGGCTCTTTAGGCATAACCGGTACCGCGGCCATTGACCGTTCCATTGGTGAGCTCTCTGGAGGTGAAAAAGCGCGCGTCGCGTTGGCTGGATTCATGTTGAAACCGGTCGATTGCCTATTATTGGACGAACCGACGAATCACTTGGATGTGAACAGTATCGACGCCATCACAAGCGCTTTGAGAGATTGGAAAGGTGGCGTGATTTGCGTCACGCATAACCCGCGATTCGCATCTCGATTAAAGCCGACGACCGTGGTAAGGTGCAAAGGCGGCGAAGACATGCGAGAGGACGAAACGAGAGCGATTGAGGTCGAATTATGGCCGGAAGGAAAATCAATCACGGCTCAAGATTTGTACGCTCGCGATTGCGAGGTGGAAGAGTGCTCGCTCGACGACGATAAAAATGAAAACGACGAAGCCGCCCAAGCTGTCGCACAAGCGAAAGAACTCGAAGCTGCGGAAAGAAAAGTGAAAGAGAAACGAAGAAAAGAAGCCGCGAACGCTCCAAAAATTATCGACAAGATTGAAAGAGCTATGGAAGTTTTGGACAAAGACATCGAAGCACTTTCCGAGAAAACGCTCGCGTGCGGCTCGGACGTCGGCGAAGCGATGAAATTGCAAAAGCAGATTGACGAGAAGACAGAGAAGCGAGACGCGTATTTTGCCGAATGGGAAAGGTTGGAGGAGTTAATGATGGAAGTCGAGCAAGAAACGGCGGGGGCTGCTCCGGCATGAGAGAGTTTTTGTTTATTTTTATAGCAGTACAGTGTATTCATTATTTCCCAAATAGTGTGCTCGTCCATCGCTTTCGCGAGGAGGAGGAAGAGGAGGAGTTCAATCCTCTTTTAAGTGTTTCGTCTTCTAAGTTATTGTAGTAGCTTTTGTTTTAGGGCGCGTCGACGACGCTCTCAAAATCAAAATCTTCTTTTATTTGCACCGCGCAATCTTCCGCGCAACTGATGGCGTCGCGGAAATTTTCCGAAGAGCAGACGATGATCATCTGCAAATCACCTTTTTTGCACGAATTTTGGCGAATGGAGATTGCACACCGTCCGTTTGAGCGATTTGAAGGATTAGATTGGAAGCTCTCTGGATCAGTGCCCGCGCGTTTCATTCTTTGCTTGGCGATTTTTTCGCGCGCGTTCGATGCGATGCGTTTCAATCCGGCGACCAATTTGTCCCGAGAGATGGGAACGTTCGGGCCCCTCAGTTGAATTGGTCCGTCGCAAGCAGCTTTGGTCGTCAGCGAGGCGACTTCTAAAGAAGTGTTTCTAGATCGGGCGGCGTTGATGCATCGATTGGTATCCAACGGCCACTCCGTGACTTCGATAAAATCTTCAATCGCGGTGCGTTTTTTGGGCGCCGCTCTTGGTCCGGCGTGCGGTTGCTCTCGCTTGGCCGGGGTGACGACGGTCGTTCCTTTTTGCTCTTTGTTTTCAATCGAACTTAATTGTGGGTCAACTGTCGTCATTTCAGTCGTCGTTGCTGCTATTGTTGTCGCCTCGCCTTGCGCTGCGTACGGCGCAGTGACGTCGTTGTTGGATTTTTCCGCCGCAGCGGCGGTGACGACGGTAGTAGTCGCCGACGTTGTCGGCAACGCAAGTACTTCCGTCGTCGCCGGCGGCGTCACCGATTCCGGCTCGTCGATATCGTCCAGTCGTAAAGAAACCGACGACGCCAATAAACTTAGCGGGTTTCGCACGGTACCGCCAGATTTTTGCATGACATCCATGTACTCTGGAACGTCTTCGCCGGAGACGGTGTCAATCGCGGTAAACGTGCCGTTCTCGTTCATCCGAGCGTCTCTGCGCTTTTTGATCGGAAGATAGAAGAGATAGTTGTTGCTCTGATCGACACGCGTACCTCGCTGCTGTTGTAGTTGAAGCATTGCGGCCGCCTCCGCAACGTCGTCGTCGTCGTTGTTCACAATCTCGTCGAGCGTAATAACGCGCTTCTTGTAATTGATCATCGTGCGCTTCTTCGTCGGCACTCTCGATGCAATCGGCGCTTGGAAGTTTTTTTGCGGTTGCGCTTTCACTTTGTGAACCTTCATTTTCGCCGGCAAGTCAATCCCGATCGTTTCTAGATTAGTCGTTAGCACCAATTGTAACTTTGGATACTTGCTCAAAGCAAATCTCTCGAGGTCTTGTTGATCGGTCTTACACCTCCCCGGGAGTCTCCCGTTCACCGTGCGGACAGCTTCTTGCTTGCTTTTTGCAGCACTTGAGCCTTGTGCAAGTTCCAAGAGCGCGGTAGCTTCCTCCTTCTCTACCGCGTAATCGCGGTAAATGCGAATACCGCATGCGTTGCACAACTTTAAATTTCCGACGCTTCTCCAGCACGGCGTGAGTCTCGTACCGCAAAGCATGCACGGTCCTTGATATTCCGCGTTGGTCACTTTGAACTTTTTCTCGGAACCAGGACCCGTTTTTTTGACCCCCTCACCCTTTCTCGTATACTTTCTCTTCTGTTTCAGTTGTTGGTCTCGAACAAAATCCTGTTGAAACGCAGCCGCTTCGGCGGGCGCTAACTTTGTTCTCTTGGCATCGCCAAAGATCTGTTGTTCGAGCCATTTCGCTCGACGCCGCTCGAGCACGACGGGATCAGTTTCCTCGTCAATTTCTGGCTCCTCATAGTCGAGATCCGCTTCCCTCATGAACTCTTCTTCCGACGTTTCCATGCTCGCTCCTCCATCCATCTCTTCCGCGGCGGCTAAAATCAAATCGAGTTCTTGTTCGTGTCTTCTCATGTCCTCGGTGTCTTCAAACGAAGCCTCCGGTTTAAACGATGCCTCCGGTTTATCGTGCGTGTGCTCCGCGTAGGTGTACACAGTCATGCCCTTTTCAATGGTTTTCTTCGCAGGACAGTCGAGACGCGCGCACCGATAATACGATTTGGTGCTGGAGCCCGATTTGAGTTCTTTTTCTCCGTATTTGCGCCAAGAGTATCCATCCAAATCGGCTTCTTTAATCGTACCTTTCTTCATCTTCTCCTCCTTCCTTTTCTTTTCGTTGTCTTTATACTTTTGAGCCCTCCGTCCTTTTGACTTGGGATTCAACGAAGACGGCTCCGGTTGTTTCCACGTCGATTTGATGTATCCGCCAATTTTCGGCAACGGGAGTTCCTGAACTTTCACTTTCGGCATCTGAGGAGCTGGGCCTAGCGCCGTCGTTACCGGGAAAATATTCTCTGCCGCGTGTTCTTCTTCATTCTCGTCGTCGGGCGCGTTGCCGGGAAGGCCTTCGAGAAGGGCTGCCACCGCCTCCGTCGCCACCGCTTGGCTGTCCAATTCGCTCTTTACCGCGTTCACCAACGCGTTCGTTTCCATTTTGGCGTCCACTTCTTTTATCGCACGTGAAAGAGACTTGGCGTTGCGAGAATTAACTCTGGTTTTCTTCGGCATCAGTTTGCGTTGTTGTTCGACCAAGAGCTTCTGGCGCTCTTGTTTTTCGCGCTTTTCTTTTTCTTGATGCTCCTTGAGCAGTTTCGCCAGTCTTTTCTTCTCCCTGAGCGCCTCCGCCTCCGATGAATCTAATTTTTCGTCCTCTACCTCTTCTTCTTCTTCCTCCTCCTCGGTGCCGTCGTCTATCGGGTCGTAGTCTCTCACTTGCTTCTTCGACGCCAACTTCGCCAACCTTTTTTCGAACGACTTTTGTTCAGTCTCGTTCTCGAAAGATTCCTTCGGTGTTTCAACCGGTCCGTCTGGCGGATACTCATCGCCGAGCTTCTCTTTCGCCTCTTTCAAACTCTCCTCTGAGGGTGGTTCAATTATCGTATTCAATTCCCTCAACTGGTATAGATACAGCGGTCGCAACAACGATTTCGCTTCAAATTTCGTCCTTCTGCACGCGTGCCAGTGATTTTTCACCGCGTTTTCCGGTCTCCCAGGCACAACCTTTGCTAGTGCGGCCCATCTCGTCCCTAACACGCGATGACCTTGGACCATCATGTACTCTTCCTCCACGGTCCATTCACCTCTTTTGATGCTCGGCGCGAGGTGATTAATATACCGATCGCGACACTGTTTCCCTTTGCGATCCACCATAAGTTGTGAGAGAAACGACCATTTCTTCGACCCGAATCGCTCGACCAAAGCGCATAAGCGCTCATCTTCGTCCGCCGTCCACGTTTGGTGCCTAGAATTACCTACTCCGGCTGCGAGCGAATCTTCTCTCGCTTGAACTCTCAACTCTTGGACGGTCAAGCCGGTAACGTCCTTCGCCGGCCTGCCTTTCCTCTTTCCGTTTTTCGTCAAGCCGTTCTCGTCCACATCCGTGTACTTTCGTTGCCTTTTCAAGCCTCGTTTTGTAAAGACGGCCAAGCTCACATCCTCTTCTTCATTTAAGCCTCCTTCTGACGTCGTTGCCGCCGACGTGGTGCCGCCGTTCTCGCCGCCCGTATTATTATCGGTCGTCGTCGTTGTCGTGGCAGCACTCGCGATTAAAACGGGAAAGGGGAGTTTCGGAACGACGGAGTCCTCCGCAGCAGCCCCCCCTTTTGACGACGGCGGCGACGAAGTCGGTGGTTTCGTCGGAACTTCTTTTTCGCCGACTACGATTGCGTCCACGGGCTCTGCAATCTCCTCTGTCGTCGTCGTCGTCGTCGTCATCGTCTTCCCTTCTTCGCCCGTTAAAGTCGTTGTTTCTCTCGAACCCCGCAAAAAAAGCTGATCTTCTTCTGGAGGCGGTGGACTCTTCTTCTCCTCCTTCGCGTCATCAACCGTATCCGCCAGCCGCGTTTCCTCCTCCTCCTCTTCTCCCGCGTCTTTTTCGGTATTCGTATTATTACTCTTCGTAGTAGTATTCGTCGCATTCTCTCCAGACGGCGGCGTCCCCGCGTTTACGCGTCGCGCGAAATACGGTTCCATTTTGTGTGACTTTATTTATAAACGACGCCCCGACGAGAGACGAATAAGATACGAGAGACGAATACTGCGACTTTTGCCGCTGCTCTGTTGTCACGGCGTTGTCTTCTTCGCGATATCTTCTCGATGATGATGATATTTCTTTTTCTCTTTTTCTCTTTCTCTGCTCTTTTTTCGCCAGAGCGTCTTTTTCTCAAATTTTGAGCAAAAAAAACCTCCTTGACCACCAAAACCCCGCCCTTTAAAACAGACCACGAAAGCGGCGAAAGAGATTTGAAGATGTGATTGATCTCTCTCTTAAAAAGGACTGACTCTCTTTTACTTCGCACTCTGACGAGCCTCTCTCGAATGTCTCCCTTTTTTGCGCCCCTTCGTCGTTGTTCTCGTTTCGTTGTGAGCTCGTCGCGCGAAGTCTCCGATCGAACGAATGAATGAATGATTTCAAAGCGTCTTTTTCTCTGATCTTCTTCTCTGATCCGAAGATGTGTTCGTCTAAAACGCCTCTCAGTTTTCTGACACGAATGAATCTCTTTCTCTTTAACTCTCTCAAAAAGTCTTCTTATTAAAACGCTTCGAAACGCGAGACAGACACCAACAAAAAGAGCCTCTCTCTCTCTGGAACGGTTCTTCGTTCGCTTTTGTTGTTGTTGTTGTTGTTGTTCTTTTTGCGCGCGTGTTTTAAGCGCGAGAATTTTCGCGTTCAAGATTTGAAGAAAATTTTCTCTTTTTTTTGGTGCAAAAAACAGCCGGTTGGTCTGAAAAAAGACCGATGATTCGAGGGCTTTCGTTGCCGGTCGCAAAAAGGTATTACGGATAACGAGAGAGTGTTGTGATCTCTCTCTCTCTCTCTCTCTCTCTCTCCAGAAAGAGAGAGAGAAAGAGAGCAAAAAGAGCGAGGAGGAACACGACGCGCTGCGAATAATACTCGCGAGGAGAAAGAAAAGCTTTGGTCGAGTTTACGTCGCGCGTCAAAAGCTTTAGCGGTAAAAAGAGGTGGGGGCAAAATGTTCCACCAAAATGAGATGCGAGAATTCTCAAAAACCCAACACACAACACGAGAGAGAAAAAAAAAGAGAGAAAAAAGGAGAGAGCAAACGAAAGCAAAAGAGTACTTTTGAGAGGAAAAAAATGTTAGTATTAGTATTGTAGACGCTAAGGAGGAGGAGGAGGAGCGTCGGTCATCTCCCGATCATCATCTCCTCCTTTTTGTTCTTCTTCTTCTTTCGCCTCCTCCACCGCTTTTTCGCGTTTGTCTTCTACTTCCGGTTGTTTTTCTTCTTCTTCTTTGTCTTCTGCTTTTGCCGCTACCGGCGTAGTTTCGGTTTCCATTTCAGTTCCTCCACTACCACCATCACCGTCTCCGCCTTCCTCTCCTCCTCCACCGTCCATCATCTCGTTGATCTTCTTCTCGACTTCTCTCTCCACTTCCTCCAACAGCCGTTGCACCTCCTCTTTGCTCACCTCGTCGTCTTCGGCAACCGCGGGTAAATACGTCGCTCTTTTCCTCGTTTCGTTTTCTTTCTTATCTAAAGTAGGATCATCTCTATAGTTTTCTTTCGGCGCAATCATCGTAAACCGAGGTCCTTGAATGTTCAACTCCGGTCTCGCCGCTTCGCGATTCACGATGACGTACAAGGAAGCGAGCTCCCAAAAGAGAGACTCCACGTCTACCTTGTCCGAGTTGACGTTCTCGACGCATTGCTTTTGAATGTGGAGCATGCGATCGAGCTTTTGCTTCAACGGTTTTTCCGGAAATACCTGTTAATTTTGTTGTTATCGAAAGCGTGTGTTTAAGACGTTTTGCGAGGAGAAGAATTTAGAGAGAGAGAGAGAGAATAAGAAAATGTCAGCGAGCGCGCTACTTGCGTTCCTCTTGCACACGAGTTACACCCAAAAGCATCCGGATCTCCAATCAAAAAAGAAACCTGCGTATCGCTCTTAAAGTCGTACCTTTGAATTATCCGTGAGCCACAGTTCCAACCCGAGCGCGAGATCGTACACGCTTCCAATTTCAAAAGCTTCATCATCCTCTGTATCTCTTTTTTCTTTCAACTGTTTCAAGGTTTCTCGCATCGCGTTTCTTTGCGCTTCCAACTGCGCTTTTGTCGGTCCTCCTGTTCCTGTTGGCTGTTGTTTCGTCGCTTTCGTTTTCCGTTCCGTGCCGTCTTTGTTCAGTTTCGGTGGTGCCATTTTTATTCGTGTTAGTGTTAGTATCTCTGTCTGCAATCGTTATCGTCGTCGTTTATATTCGATTGATAAACGCGCGTTTTTATGCCGCTCTTTGGGGAAAAAATTCAAAATCTCTTCATTGTTGTTCACGCGCGATTTGTTCACCAAACTCTACTCGTTGGGATACCACAGAATAATACTGATGCCCTCCAAAAGAAGAAGCGATAAGTTGTTGGTGTCGTTGGACGACGAGGATAATAAGACGACGAATAAGACCAACAACATCTCTAAGAAGGCGAAGATGATGATGATTTCGCAAAGGGATGGAGGAGGAAACGGAGGAGGTATGAACGCTAAAACAACGGAGAGCAATGTCAACGCTTTGACCACGGACGCTTTAAACGCGTCCTGCTTTACCCTCCGGAAAGCCCGGAATAAAAAAACGAGAGAAAAAGCGTTAACCTTGTCCGCCCAGAAGAGTTTTCGGAAAGTTGGTTTAGACGAGGACACGAGTTCCGTGGAAGAGAGGAAACAGGCTATGGGCGAGTGCTGGAGGAAAATCAACCGGAAGTTTGAAAACGTTTTAAGAGAAGCAAACTTAGAAGCGTTCTCGAAAATCCGCGAGTACGTGGAAGAGACGTTTCGGAAACGCTTGGAGGATTCGGAAACGTTCGGGATGATGAACGATTCAGACGACGAGGATTCAGACGACGACGACGAGGACGAGGACGACGGCAACATGAACAACATTATTCGACGAAACAAAGAAGATGATAAGAAGAATAAAGGTAGAAGAAGAAGTAGGTTACCGCCTCACTTTGCGGAATCTCTGCCGACGGGTTTAGTCCTAGCCGGAGGCGTAAACGCGGACGATCACGAGGAGACGTTTGCGTCGCTGGCAAAATTTTTAGCCAAGAGCGATTTTCACTGCGCGTTGTTGCAATCGAAAGACGTCAAGACGAGGAAGAGCGGGTTTGGCGGTGGTATTGGTGGCGGTGGGATGAACAACTCGAGCGGTGGGTCGACGACGTTCGCGTCGTCGGCGGCGTCGAGAGGGATTTTAGGGGATTGCGTGTCGCTCGTGGCGAGACAGTTAGAGAGTAGAAACGCGGCGCCGGGCGGCGTTTCCTTGGAGGATTTTTTGAATCCGAGGGAACATCATCTCGGCGGCGGAGGTTCGACGCAAATGGCGGCGAGTAGTGGTGGTAGTGGAGTAAAAACAGTTAGGCACATAGCGAGGTGGTACGAGTCCACTTTAGTCGGCGGCCCGGAGCAGCAGCAGCAGCAGCAGGAGCATAACAATAACAACAACAACAACAACAACGAAACAACAAACGAGAACAATAACAACGCCAACGGCATGAACACGAGAGATAAAAACACTGACAAACCGTCGTACAGTTTACGTCGCGAACGCGTGGAAACGCTGCCAAAAATTCTCGGTCGCCCGCGTCCGGTGGTCGTCTTAGTCTCGGACGTCGAAGGCTTTCAAGGGTCGTCCGCTTTGAGCGATTTACTCGCCTCTTTCTCCTCCTTCCACCGCGACGTGCCGTTTATCTTATTGTTGGGTATTGCCACCAACACGAGCGCTTTGCAGCGGTCGATACCGTCCGAAACCGCTTCCAAACTGCGACCGAAAGTCTTCAAACTCTTTGCGCCAACTGACGCCTCGCGAGAAATTCGAGAAAAAATCTTCCTCGATCCAACCTTGTACCCGGCTTTAGGTAACGACGCGTTGACGTACTTGCACACGAGATTCATGGAGCACGATTTCTCGTTGACCACCATGCGGAGGTCGGTAAAAGTTTTATACTTGAAGCACTTCGCCACGGAGCGGTTGTCCTACGTGAACAAGATTTTGAACGAGAGAGACTACAGCGCGGATACGACGAAGCAGTCGAATGGAGAAGGACCAAGAGAGACCCGCGAATTACTGCGTGAAAGCGAAAAATTGTATTCCAATGGTAGCGAAGAGGCGTTGAAGTGGTACTTGGAACGGTTTTGCGGGTTGATATTGAGCAGAAAAGATCAAAAGAGCGTCGAGATGTTGAAAGAACTGTTCTTAAACTCCGCTCGAGGGCACGGCGAGGAAGAAGGAAAAGAAGAAGAAGAAGAAGAAGATGAAAAAGAAGAAGAAGAAGAAGATGAAAAAGAAGAAGAACAAGAGAAGGAAGATAAAGGCGGCGGTAAAGGCAAAACGAACGATGATATCTTCAACGCGTTCACGGAAAATATGTTACAGGTTGGAGAAAATCGAAAGAAATTCGCGATTGGTCTGGACGTTTTATCGTTGATTTCGAGACGCGTCGGGTACCAGCGGTGGTCGAGAACGGCGGATGTTTTATTAGACTGCGCGTTTCCGAGTTTTTTCTTCGTTTCAAAGAAGAAGCAGCAGCAGAAGAACAGAGCGATGACGGCGGCGAATGCGCGCGAACACCAACAACAGGAACAACAAGAACAACAAGAAAAATCGACGAGGACGAAAAAAGCGTTTGTGACTGAAGGCGAGAAGATTCTTCGGCTTTTATCTTCCAGAGTGGAACGCGCGGTGAGAGCAGCGGTGAGCGATGGAAAGAATAATAACGAGATGACGACGGCAGCGCCGATGGTGGCGACGGCAACATTATCATCTGCTATAACAACGCTATCGTTGAAGGATTTATGCCGCGACTGCGCGAAAGTGTGCGAGGGACACGAGGAAATACGCGCCAACGAAGGCGCTCAATTTTCGAAGCTCTTAGCGCGTTTGGAGAAAGAAGAGACGACAACGACGACGACATCATCATCATTAACACCGGTGCAAACTTTCGAGCAAACTGTTCGCTCGGTAGTCAAAAACTACGCGAGTAAACCTCCAGAATCATCACCGGGCAAGAAAATATTCTGCGTCACCTCCGCCGACGCCGCTCGAGAAACCTTTTCGGCGGCACCGAGAATGGCTCTCGAAACTGCCTTATCCAACCCATCCGAAGCGTTGGAGTGTCAGTGCTGTCCGAAATCGGGAGAGATTTCCGCCTCCTTACCGGACCCGTGTTTATGTTACAAATTGTTGGAAAATTTTGGCGGCGAAAGCGCCAACGCGTTTGAGCTCTTTCGTCGGTTCATCATCGAGCACCGAGACACGAGCGACGAGGAGTTGGGACTGTTGTTGAAAGAAGACCATGACAAGATGAAGAAAAAAAAGAGGACGAAACGAGGAGAGAAGGAAGAAGAAGAGGATGAAGCACCTCCTCCCCCTCCGACAAACAATAATTCTAAGAAAAAGCAGAAACACACGTTCGGTTTGGACAAGCGTAAAGTCTGGGCGTTGCAAGCGCGTTTCACGCGAGCCTGCTCAGAATTGGAATTTTTAGGCATGGCCAGCGCGAGACGGCACAAGAAAGTGGAGTTTTTAGTCCGAACGGCGTTCCCGTTAGACTTTGCGAGTAAATAATAATTGTAATAAGAGATCTTATCAATCAGAGAGTATCGTGGTTGGTGAAGATATTCACCAGAGTTTTTGTTTGTTTTCGTTATTCCGCTTTATGCGAGAATATTAAACCTCGGATTTAATATTCTTGGGACACGGAGCCAGACTTCTTGCCCTTCTTCGGCAACAAGACCGAGTGGATGTTCGGTAAGACCCCACCGGCGGCGATCGTGACCGTCCCTAACAACTTGGACAATTCCTCGTCGTTTCGGATGGCCAACTGGATGTGTCTCGGTACGATTCTGGACTTTTTGTTGTCTCTGGAAGCGTTCCCGGCGAGTTCGAGAACTTCCGCCGCTAAGTATTCCAACACCGCGGCTAAGTAGACCGGGGCACCGGCGCCGACGCGGGTGGCGAATTTGCCAACCTTGAGGTATCTGTTTATGATAGAAAGAGAGAGTTTAAAGGTCAGCGCTTGTAATTTAATTCAAAATCTTATTCGAGGAACGGACGCATTTCCAAAATGCATCATCCATATCGCGCTCTCGTCATCATCGAATGTAATAAAATGTAAACGATATAACAAAACGTACCTCGCGATACGGCCAACCGGGAATTGGAGGCCAGCCTTCGCGGATCGCGAGACGGCTTTCTTGGAGGATTTTCCTTTACCACGTCCAGACATTGTGTATGTGTTTGTTTTACAATGAGGAACGGGATGGAGTTTTTGTGTTTTTTAGGGGGAAACGGAAAAAAGAGTGTGCATCTTTCGAACCCGAGTGCATCTTTCGAACCCCAATTTGGAAGCAAATTCAGTATTCTTAGTCTCGAGTCACCAATACTCTCTTAAAAGGTATTAAAAGCTGTCCGTTGGTTTAGAACAATAATTCTGATCACATGCGACACTTTGCGCGGCAATTGGTCGCGCATAAAAGAAGCTGTGCGCCTTCAGATTCTGTTTTTTTTCATTAAAACAGGCTCTATTTAGGGTTAAGTAGAAAAATTTGGCTCGAAATTTTAAATTCAGTGAACTCGTCTCGACCATTCCCCTCCAAGACGCCATTATTATAACACATACATACACACCAATAAACAAAAATGGCCGGCAAGAAACCAGCGAAGAAGACCGTCAAAGGCGGCGCCAAGAAGTCCTCGAAAAAGAAGGTCGAAACCTACAAGATTTACATCTATAAAGTTTTGAAGCAAGTTCATCCGGACACCGGGATTTCCAGCAAAGCGATGGGCATCATGAATTCATTCATCAACGACATCTTCGAAAAGATCGCGACGGAAGCCGCGAAGTTGGCGAGATATAACAAGAAACCGACGGTGACGAGCAGAGAAATCCAAACGTCCGTGAGATTGATCTTGCCGGGTGAATTGGCCAAGCACGCGGTGTCGGAGGGGACCAAGGCGGTGACGAAGTTTACTTCCGCGTAAGTTGAATTTAATTCAACGGACAAACAAAACAAAAAGAGATTGCTTGCGCGTACTTCCGAACGACTCAAACTCGTTCCGAAGAACTGCTCATCGTGTGCGACTGAAAATAAAACCAACAAAACTATTAAAATCATTATTCTGATGATGATGGTCTGATTGCGTGTACTTCCGAACGTTCGTTCCGAAGCGCTGCTATATACGACTGAAAACAAAACAAAACGGAGATTCATATTTCCATCTCAAAATCAAGCATAAGTATATCATCGTTACTAAATCTACGCATCCCCCTTGAAGTCATCATCTGGTGTTGTTGTTGTTGTTATTATTGCCGTCATTGCCGCCGTCGCTTTTGGCGGGCTCTACTAAAAGCTTTTCGTCGCCGACGCGTGACTCAGCAGGTGACTCAGCTTAATATTGACCTTTGGGAAATCTTCATAAAATCTCGCAAACTCCTGCGCATATATATATACTAAATACATAAAGTCCCGTTCCAAAGTCGAGTCAAAATGATGAAGAACAACAACAGATTCTTTTTCTTCTGCGCAGTGCTCTCGTTTATGAACGCGATGTTCGTGTCCGCGGCGGATCAAGTGATCACTTGGAAAAAAGAAGCGCAAGAGGTCGATCTGTACAGCGACGAAGCTTTAACAATTCAATGGACTGGGACGCACGACGTGTGGCTCCACGACGCCGCCGGATGCACCGGCGGTGCCTCTCAAAAAGCACAGGAAGCAGACTCAAACTGGTCCGCCATGGCCGGCAATTTGGCCGTGGGAACGCATTACTTCAGTTGCAGAGTTGGAAACCACTGCGAAGAAAACATGACGTTGAAGGTGACCAGCTACGCCGGGTCGAGACCGGCCACCTCCTCCGCGAAAAAAAGCACTCCATTCGCAACAGGGTTCGCAGTATTCGCAGCCGTTTCCGCGCTCTTCTGTTAACGTGTTATAATCGAACACATCGAGCGCGCGCTCCGCACACCGCTCGCGACAAAAGGAGCGAAGACTTTGTAAACGAACGCGTTCGGAAAGAAAGGACAACAAAGATACTCGCGACGATGCAGAAATACCACCCGTGCGCGTGTAATATAT
>Ga0302137_1000619_pt1 | contig 15700 bp, 14 predicted proteins | sample CBN3_SCM_MG_FD_203127 | JGI IMG/M metagenome (GOLD analysis project Ga0302137, IMG submission 203127) | Marine microbial communities from Western Arctic Ocean, Canada - CBN3_SCM | ecosystem: Environmental > Aquatic > Marine > Oceanic | place: Canada: Western Arctic Ocean | collected 2017-09-15 | reverse complement strand
GCGTTGGCCTCCATGTCCCACACCTGCAGCGCGTACTGGTTTTCCCACGCGTTGTCGTTGATCATGTGCACCAGCACGACGGCGAACAGCTTCCCCGCCGACGCGCCCAAAAGCACCGCGTCGTCGAACGACTGCTCAAAGGTGACCTCGAGCTCGCGCTCGGGCGAGAAGACCTCGCACGGCCGGTTTTCCACGCACCGCACGCAGCCACCGGTTAGTGTTAGTGGCTTGGTCGTGAGCGCCGCGCCGCGATCGGTTCGGCACAGTACCTGCGACCCTCTTGCCGCGGCAACGGCGATGCGCATCACTGGGCGCTCCGGTGCCGTCGCCTCCTTGACGAGCTCGCCCATGAAACCCCACCGCCACCACCACTCTTCGCCCTTCAATTCGTCATTGTAGGCCTCGCGACTCTTGCGGCAGCACGGTCCGCTCGTAAGGGAGGCGCAATGCAAAGTGATGTCGCGGAGCATGCGCAGCGCGCATGCGTGCTCCATGCGCGAGCGCATGTAGGTCACGAGGAGCTCGGTGTACGCGCGGTGCGGCGCCACGCCCGTGAGGGGCTTGAGCGTGTTTCCTAGGAACGCACGCGCCGCCGCCTCGAGCCGATGCTCGCGCGCGACCGCCGCCGCCGCTCCACGGCACGTGCGCAGAAACGAGCCGAGCGCGCGCATCGACACGAGCGCGCCGTCGCTCTCGAGCACGGCGACGACGATGCATTGAACCAGCTCGACAGGTAATCTGTGAAAACTCCCCGTCATCGCACAATCCGTCGTGTCCGAGACGCAAACGCGTGCTGCGTCGAAGAATGGCGCAAAGATTTGAACGCCCCGGTCACCGATTGCGTCGTTCGTGCTGTGCGACATGCTGTGCGTGTCGCGGCAAAGGCTCAAGTCACGAGTTGCAAAGTTGCACACACGCTAGGCTTGCTTAGAGGGGGGGGGGCAAATGCTTGAAACAACTTGCTCGAGTTGCTCACCATGGCCGACGTCGTGGTGGTCGTGCGCGCGCCCAAGGACGCCAAGGACGCCAAGGACAACGAGAAGCCCGACGACTACGACCGAAAATCTCGTCCCCTGCGCGCGCTCAAGCGCGTGTTCTTCTTGCTTCCACGCCTGCTCAAGCGCGCTGTCGTCGCGCTGTGGGCGCGCCTCGTTGGTTCGCGAGACACTCCCAGTCGTGACGCTAGAGAGTAGGACGGTTGAGTTTTTAAATTAAAGACATGTGTGTACGATGCCTCTTGAAGACCACCCCGACGATTGCGAGTGCTGTGTTTTGAAAGTGCGGACCACCTTTACCGCCGGCGGCCGCAAGCGCACGGGCGAGGAGGCCGACCTGACAACCTTTCTGCCTCAGCAGGCTCCCAACGACGAAGCCGAAGAGGAGGAGGAAGAGGAAGAGCAGGAGCCAGCAAACGTCGACGAGGAGGACGCGCTGCTCAGCTCGACGCTCTTCAACGCCTTCGACACGCACGTGGCGAAGCTGGATGCGGCGCGACTCAAGCGCATCGAGGCGCTCTCGTTCAAGAGCGCGCTCGAGGACGACGGCGACGGCGAGCTGAACCAGGACGCGACGCAGGATGAAATCGACGGGCTTGGCATTTGGCAAGCTGGCGACGAGTTCCAAGGCGACGTCAACTACCGCACGCTGCAGAAGCTCCTCACGCGCGTCGATCAGCGCGGCTTCGAACGAAGCTCGCAGCAACTCGAGTTCCACGTGGCCTTCATGAAGGCTGCGGCGCGCGTCATCTACCGCGGCGCGTGGGAGACGGAGCGACCCGCGATTATGAAAAAGTACGGCTGGGATAAGTCTAATTCCGAAGTCCTCATTTCTACGCCGAGACGCTTCGGGAAGACGTTTAGGTCCACCCGTCCGCCCTTGCCACGCGCGTGCATGCGCGCTCACACGGTTCCCGCGTGTGTCGTGCGCAGTATCGCAATCTTCTGCGCGTGCCTTGCGCTCGCGTTTGGATTGGAGATTGTCGTTTTCAGTAAGTATAGCCTATTGAACCTGTGCAGCCAACAATGCCTTGCGCCTCTTAGTTTCCCGACACTTCGCTCCGTGCGAAGCGCGCCGCTCCGGAGTCCAGTTGTCCAGATTCGATAGATCCTGCCAAATCCTGGATCGCACTCCTCGTGAAGCACGGGGTGGTCAGGATACTCGCTGAGCGAAGTCATTTCATACACAGGTCCGGCCCGTCGCGCGAGCCGCAAGCTCCTCGAGCGGATCGTCGAGTATTCACCGCCGTCCAACCTGCTCACCCAACGAGATTTACAAGTTGCAAACTTTTCCCCGTCGCAGGTTTGTACGACTGGCGGGCGGCGAGAATCGCATCTGCGAGTACAACCAGGAGGCGTGCCGCGTGGTCGCCTTCGACGGCAAGAAGTCGCTGATTCGCTCGTTCCCATCAAAAGTTGGAGTGCGCCGCCGCGACTCGAACCGGCTAGGGTTGGGTTAGGGCTTAGGGTGGTGGAGCGGAAGAGGGGGCGTCTTCCCGACGGGCGAGATGGCTGACGACAAGCTGCGCGCTGAAACGCCGCGCTTGGGCATTTATTGCGTCGAGGAAGACGGAGCCCTCGGCGTTGACCGCCTCCAGCACCCAACTACCTTCTCGCACGATCGTGACCTTGTAGAAGTAGGAGCCCTCTGGTATGACGGCGACGTGCGTCTCGTCGATGCCGAGGGCAAGGCTAATGCAAACGATCAACTGCAAACTAGTTATCGACTTGCGTTCGTCCCAGAGCCCAAGAAGTACGGGCTCCGCCTCCTTTGTGGGCGGGTGGTCGCGCCTGTAGGGCGCCGCGTTCATACGCGCCGCAATGCGGCTGTTCTCGAGCGCAATGAACGGGCTTTCGAGCGCAAGCAGCGCCACGAAGAGCAAGACCAACAGTAACGCAAGAATACTTAGGGTACATCCGCATCCACGACGGCGCGGCGTCAACGTCGGTGGTGCGAACTCGGGAAAATTGACACTGACTTGGTGATTGTGGTTTTGGTGCTGCTGGTGTTGTGCGGCGGTGTGTTGCATAGGGCAGTGTGTGTATTACTCTTTTAATTTGCCACTAGTAAGCGTCTTACTAGCGAAGCTCGTCGCTAATAGTGAGTAGCAACTGAGTGCATTTATTTTTTGCGAGCGTAATTTCAATGGCGTCCAAGGTGGAAAATTGGGTGCAGTGCGACTTGCGCTACGTCGGCGAAACAAAGCTCGCACGTCTACACGACGAGGAGTTGGCTCAGCTCTACGCAGAGTTGGTGAAGAAGCACGACTTGCCGTACGTGCCACTCTCGGGCGCCCGCGACGTCCAGATCCTTACCGTCATGGCACTTAAGGCGCAGATTTCTAAGAAGGATGTGTCGGTATCCGCAACCGCACCGGAGGCCGTGTCAGACACTGTAACCGCACCTGCAACCACTCCCACGCCGTATTTGGAGTCGGAACCCACGCCCGCGCCCGTGCCGGAGCCGGAGCCGGAGCCCGTGCCGGAGCCGGAGCCCGTGCCGGAGCCGGAGCCCGTGCCGGAGCCCGAGCCCGTGCCGGAAGAGCTCGTAGAGGAGATCACGGAGGCCGCAAAAGCCTTTGACAAGATGTTTGAAAAGGAGACGGAGAAGGACGAGGCGGCGTCGAAGGGCGAACCCGTCGTCTTGGGCGCCACGCCACCCGAGGAGCTTGCGGCGGAGGATGCGGCGGCCAAGGAGGATCGCGAGGCGCGCGTCTCGGCCTTTGTGCAGCTTGCCGCCGCGGTGAGTCCTCCTGTGCCCACCGTCGGGGACGAGAAGAAGGAGGCAGACAAAAAGGAGGCGGTCACGGTCGATTCTCACCACAGACTTCGCATTTGTTCCTTTAATGCGTGTAAGCTGCGCCTCGGCAGCGCCAACAAGGCGTACCAGGAGGCGTGCGACTCCGAAAACGCAAGCGAGGAGTACGAGGGCACGCACAAGGGCGCCGAGCTTGCACAGAAGTGGCTCACTCTTGCCTCGCGCATGGCCGACTTTGACGTGATCCTACTACAGGAGGTGCCGGGCAGCGATAAGGTTATGAACGAGAAGATTGAGACCTTTGCTAACCTGCTCGACATCGCCACTGAAGAAGGGCAGTTTTGGTCGGCAATCAACTCTGAGAAGTCAGGGAAGGACGGCAAGACGACCGGTCCCAGCGCCGAAGTTCACGTCTGTTTCATCAAGAGTCCGCTGCAATTCAGAGGATGGAATACGCTGCGGAAGGTGGGCGCAACTGAACTGGACTACGCTCCGCTGCAGGTGCTGCTGCACGACGAGCGTTTTGCCGACCCGGCCGACCGCGACTTTGTCGTCACCAGCGTGCATTTGCCGCCCGCAAAGCGCGCCGACGCGCGCGACAATCAGATCTCAGCGCTGCTGCGCAACTACACAGCGCCCGACACGAGCGAGTACCGCATGCAGCAGCCGTTGAAGCCGAGCAAGGAGGTGCGTATCTCGCCAACGCATGTGATCGCGGGCGACTTCAACGCGTTCCCGGGGTCCGATCAGTACAACTTGTCGAGTTGTGGGTTTGTCAGCAAGATTCCAAAGAATGCCTCCACCACAAGCGGGCACCAAAACTACGACAACGTGCTCGTGGACGGACACTCCAACGACCGCCTTCTCATCGGAGGCGGCATTATGCAACTGAAAAATCCACACAATGCAGCCAAGGGCGAAGTGGGTCTGTCCGACCACTACCCAGTTTTTGTGGAGGTGTGTGAGGTGCAGAAGACCCGCAAGGCCTCACCCAAGGCGGAGCCTGAGTCCAAGCCTGAGCCCGCGGTGGAACCCGAGCCCAAGACCGTGGTTGAGGATGAGACCGAGACCGAGACCAAGACCGAGACCGAGACGGTGGTTGAGGATGACATGCCGCCACTGGAGCCGGTGACGGAGGAGCAGGAGGAGCAAGAAGAGCCGGCGACAGAGGAGCCGGCGCCAGAGGAGCCGGCGGCAGAGGAGCAACCGGTGGTGGAGGAGCAACCGGTGGTGGAGGACGTGATGCGCGAGGAGCCGGTGACGGAGGACGTGGTGCGCGAGGTGGTGAGTGCGTGCATGGATGAAATCTGCAAGGGTTTGGACGTTACGCCTACGACCGCTGAAGAGCCGCCTGCAACTGGTCCAGCCACAACGGAGCCTCCGCCTGCGCCTCCGCCAGCGCCTGCGCCTGCGCCCGGTACGCCTCCCATGGCTGCGGAGTTGGAGAAGGAGTTTGACGAGGCGTGGCGCGCGGCAATTGCCGAGCCGCTGCCTGCGCCTGCGTCGCCCCTACCGCAAACGCCGGCATCAGTTCCGTTTCCGGACGAGCTGACGACGCTGGCGTCGGAGACTGACTCGGAGTCCGAGTCGACGCCGCCGCCGCCGCCGCCGCCGGTGCCGGCGGCGCTTCTGTCGGATCTTGCGGCATGAGCGCCTTCTCCACGAGCTCCATAGAGTGTCTGCTGTTGTCCGGCACGCGCCCTTGCGGCTTGAAGCTCATAGTGTAGTACTTGTCGTCGAGTGGCGTCAGGACTTGCTCCCAGAGCGGCTGAATGCGCTTGATAGTCCACGTGTCGTTCGTGTGCGTGAGGTAAATTGCGTCGAAATGAAGTGCCGAACACGAGACCACCCCCGAGAGGACCAGTGCCTGCCGATCGTCCGGCGCGCCGTGGTCGCGCAGCTGCGACGACCTGGTGCGCTCCTCGCCCAGCATGGCCAGTGCGAGCTGGGCCATGTTGCCGACCATCATGCTCGCCGCTTGGCTCGTCTTGCCAACGGGAAAGTTGATCCGCTGGCAGCCGCTTGCGTAGCGGCCGTCTTGAGTGAGGACGATGGCCGTGCCAAAGACGGTCTTGTGGAAGACCTTCGAAGACGAGCAGGCGAGCAGGACGTGCAGGAAGTGTACGGCGGCTTGGTGAAGCCCCGTCCACCGCATGTGCGGAGGATCACTCGTGGTGAGGGGTGTCTGCACCGATGGCAGCATCAAGAAGTGTGCACCCGCGCTGCCAAGGTTGGTGTCCTCGCGCGGCCACGCAAGGTGCAACTTGCACGCAACGCCCGCAAAGCAAAGTGTTTCCGCCTTGGTCTCGCACTCTGTGGAGCAATAGGTGCACACGCTGCACACGCTGCATTTGCGCGGGGTCAAAATGTTGCAGCTCTGGCAGGGCGCGGCGGGGAGAGGGTCGGCGGGAAGAGGTTGGGCCATGGGTGTCGTCGTCGGCGCAAGAAAGGTGTGTGTTTTAGGCTGCCGCACCAGTCACAAGGGTGTACACGCAATTTATTAACACCCGAGCAACACGCGCATTTACAATTGCGCCTAGTCGCGATCGTGGTGCCACGGCTGCACCGTCTTCGTCAAACGGACCTCGTCGCTCTGGGCCTTGATCTGAAGACAAGTCAGCTGGATCTTGACATGCTGGGCGATGAGCATGTTCCGGTCAAGGCCCGCAAACCGGTCCGGCTGCGACTGGCACGCAAACTCCATCGCCTGCGTCAAGACCGCATCCGCTTCATTCTTCGCACACTCCACTTCGTGAGGAACATGAACCAACCAGGCCGAAGTTTTAGACATTGGGCACGACGCGCAGCCGTGGCGGGGGATACCGCCACTAGTTGCAAATTACATACGTGATTGCTCGCCACGCTCCCTAAACTGCTCGTGCTCTGGCAGGCTAACAATTGCGTGGATGCCGCGCAGGTAAGCTCCAACGCTGCTCATGAGTTGCCTCTGCAACGCCTCCCAGTTGCTTGAAAGCGCAATGTACTGCGTGTCGCTTGCCGCAAGGATCTGCCCGTACTGGTCGAAGGCCTGGTAAGTGAGTTTGTACCAGTACGCTTCTGTGGGGTGCGAGTCGTCCGCCTCGTACTCGTGCCGTACGCCGTAGTACTGACCCCGGATCACGAGGCGCATGCGGTGGTCCTTCTCACCATTTCGGTCAAGGCCACAAAAGGGCTGCTCGATCCTGGCCTTCATCAGCGCGTCTCCCCTTTGCTTCAAGAGCACGGGCATGAAGACTCGCTTCAGCTTCTCAAAGAGCGTGGCGTATGGGAGCCTGCACGCCCACAAGAAGGGGCGCATAGGGTGCGGCTGCAACGAACCCATCGGCGTCCCCCCCGAGTCCTGTCGCTTGAGCTTCCTCAGGTTCCTCAAGTCGAGCATGCTCGTGTCTGGCGTCGGTTCGACGTCCATCCCCGCAGCGCTCATACCCGTGCGCATACGCTCACACTGTCCTAACGCGTCCACAGAGCGTATTATGTGACCACTGCGCGCCGGCCGCGCGGGTGCCGACTGTGCCAAGCATGGGCTTTCGGTTGCGCTTTCCTTAAGAGTAGAACCTTGCCACTATTGAGTGTGTTGGGTGTGTATCAAAGAAATGCACTGCTTTGTGTGCCACGAGGAAACCGTCGACACGTGCGCGTGCGCATGCAAGCCGTACGTGCACAAGGCGTGCCTCTTGAAGATAATTGAGACGCGCCAGAACCTCGACTGCTCGATCTGCGCCCAACCAATTCAAAACGTGGGCGTGCGGACAGAGCGGCACGCGTCGCGCGCGGTCGCGTGCTTTGCCGTGGCGCTCGCGTCCACCATCGCGAGCTCGGGAATTGCGTCGATGCTCCTCTTGGCGCTTGCGGTGGACGACCGACAAGACGACGTCTTCTACGACCTGCTGATATGCTGCTCCAGCTGCGTGTTCGTCGCAACGTGCGCGTCGCGCTTGCTACAGAAGCTGCTGCGCGAGCACGACCTGGTGGCGACGCGCGAGGGGTACCGCTTTATATGACGCTACGCGTCGCTAAGTGCGCGCCGCGCGCGGCCGGAGTTTCGGGCCGCACGGGTGCGCCGATGGGTAGCGAGCAGCTCGAGCGCGGGCTGCAGGCCAGCGTGAAGATCTTTGAATTCTCCAAGGGGCGCCTGGTGGGCTTGGCCGAGGACGAGGAGTGTAGCGTGACGCGCGACGAGATGGTCGGCATAAAGAAGGCGGCGGCCGCGATGAACCGCGCGCTCACCGCGCTCGTGCGCGATGCACACGAGCGCGAGAACCGGCTCACGCTCGAGATGCACATGCTGAGGGGTATTATGAAGCGCGAGCACACCGACCGCGAGGCCAACCGCGCGCGCGTGTTCGAGATGTTCAGACGGTACAGCGCGGACGACGCGCAAGCGCTGGCCGCGGCGCCCTCTGCTGGCGCCGCGTCCTCGTCAATGAACAGTAACCCGCTCAACGCGCCGTCGGCCTCCGCCGTGGCAGTCGACAAGGCACTCACGGGTCTGGAGCGTATTGAGCAGAGCATGCGCGACATCTCCCCCGTCGGGTGCCTCAACATCCACGGCGCCGGACTCCTCGCCGCCAAGCTCAAGCGCGACGAGCTGGTGGCCGTCTCCGGGGACACGAGCGCCCAGGGTCTAGGGTGAATTTCAGCGTTGTAATTTTAAGAAAACAGAGTGCGAGCGTCCCGAACTCTTTACGTGCACACGGTGCCCTTGCACCGTGACTATGGTGTCGATGGCTTGGTGAGGCATGGCACCGTCCACTTGAGAGGAGGAGAGGCTTGCCTCGCACAAGCCGTCCGCCTCTGCAATGCCCAGCAATTCCACGGAGAGCCAGTGCGAGCGTCCACTGCTTGACACTCTCAGGTGTTTGTCGCCGTGAAGCGCAATCGTCTGCTCGGTGCAGTGCGACGTTGGTCCAAACCCCATAGACGTGGTCGAGTGCAGCGTCAACGCCATGGCAATTGTTTGCTTTATTCCCAAATGTGGGTGGTTCTGTTATGTGTCGAACACCACCACCACCACTGACACCACCACCACCCCTCCTTCCCTCCCGTCCCTTGCGCTACATTGAGAAAATACACAATGTGCGGCATTCACTTCTGCGCCGCTCGTGGGCGGGCTTCACTCTTCTGGCATCACCATCACCACCACCATCACTCACCCTTGCTCACAATTCGGCCTTGATGAGCACTCAGGCGTTGGTGTACCCACCGTCGGTAATACCGTTGTCCTTAATGTACTGGGCGGTCTTCTCACCGGACTCCTTGCGCTCGTCGGTGACGCACGGGCCCCAGAAATCGGCGTTCTTCTTTAGAGTGACAACCGCGCAGGTCTTCAGCGCGATGGTCCACAACACAACGTGGCGCTGTGACTTGAGGTTGTCGTCAAGGTCGGCGTGGTCGGAGTACTGGGCAACCATCGCGGCCCACGAAGCGGACTGGATTGTCCACAGGATGCTCATGATGATCGAGGTGTACGCGCCGCCGACGATGGCGGCGTAGGTGGTGGGGAAGAGCTTGCCGGCCTCCTGCCCACCCGAAGTCATCGCAAAGGCCTGCGCCACAAGGATGCCCGAGATCGCAACAATGAGCGACCACAAGCTGACCATGTTGAGCTCCGCCAGCATATCCGAACCGCGGTTCTCCTGTGTGTTGGCCCAGATCTCCAGGACGAGCGCAATGAACCAGACTCCGAGGTGGATGAGCAGGTCGAAGGTGACGGCCACGCGGTCGAGGAAGGCGTACTTGTGATTGTGGGCCCAGAACTCCCAGAAACCCTTCATGTGCAGGGGCGCCGAGATGACGTAGCTGAACTTGAACATGTTGTTGCAGCAGCCGATAATGTCTGGCATCTTTGCCTTGGAGATGGCGCCCCCGTAGGGAATCTGGACAAAGGGTTGCTGGGACTTGCTGTTCATTACAGGCTGCGCCATGGGAACGACACGGCACTTTTCTCCCTTTTTAGTTTTAGGTGTGCGTGGTTTAGCTTATCAAAAGGACGCACCTAGGGCACCATTTCACTCTCCGAGTCCGAACTACACTCTGAGGGTGTCAGAGACACCTTCGCCGTGTCCAGCGTCGGTATGCGCAACCCCCGACATCGCGGACACTGGCATGGCTGGTTCACCCGCTCGTCGTCGCCTCCCTCGCTGTTCGCCACCAAGATAAGCTTGCTCATGTACTCCGGCTGCGCGCCAACGCCCAGGGTTGGCCACGGCTCGAGCTCGCCGCGGCCCAGGATCCACCGCAGGAAGCGTGGCTCGTAGTACAAAAAGTCCTCGGCCGTCGGACCACACCCGTCGTCGCCCTTGGACAGCTCCGCACCCAGATCGAGCGGGCAGAGCATCTGCGGCGATATCCCTAGCACCAGAAGTCGGCTGATCACTTGCGGCAAAAACCCACCTCGCGTGAGAAACAAGTTCTGAATGCCGATGCGCACGTCGGTGAGCATGCACGAGCCATCGTACGGCATGAGCGCCTCGGCCAGCTCAATCTTCCACGCGGTTCCCATAACGGCTGCGTCGTACGCGTTGTGCTCTTTAAGCTCAAGGGCCTTGCGTGGGATCAGCCCCTGCATGAACTCGCGCTCGTGTGTGTACTTGGCAACTGAATGCGCGCCACCACTCGCTGGAAATTCCAGGAGGAGCTCGGTGGCAAACTCGCGCTTTGTCTCCGCCGCCTCATCGCCAATCGAGTTACTCAACACCAACATCTTTGTGCAGATCTGCGTGTACGGTCCGTCGCCCATCCGCTGCGCGTGCACGTCGATCGTTTCCATCAATTCATGCATTGCGTTGGATGTGGGCATGACCAACTGGCGATATTTATTACCCCCCCCTTGTGTCGAGCACGCAGACTTGCGTTATTTATTACTCCGTGTGTGTCGAGCACAAATAAACGCCCTCTTCTTATAGGTCACACACACCCTTGTTCACAAGTTACAAAGTTTACATTTACACTGGCAATACATTGCGGTTGCTACCCCTCCACCGACGGTTCATTCGCATACTTGGCAAGCGCCATTGCGCGCGCTTCCTCAAAGGACTTTCCCAAGGCCCGGTTCATGACGCACGACACCACCTGAATCATGTCCCCAAACCCCATCGCCGCGCGCCAGCCCTCGTCTGTGTGCGCCGAGTGTTCGCTGTGGTCGAAGGCGTACTCCCTGAGCTGCTTCTTCTCTGCCTCCGAGTAGCCATCGTCCGCAAGTAGCCACCGAATGAAGCGCGCGTCGGCGCCCAACACGTGTGAGACGTTTGGCCAGAGCTCCGCGTAGCCTTGGGTTGGCTCGAGCGCAAACAGCTTCGTGGGCGTGATCTTGTGCTTGTCCAAGTGCTTCTCGAGCGGCACGAGCGTGTCGTCGTCTGTTGCCAGAAGGATGCCCACCACGCCCCGCACGTTGCACAAGAAATCGTTGTCGTCCAAGTGGTCAAAGACCCACGCGGGCACCAGCCCCTCCAAGAGGTCGGCCCACCACACCTCGCTGATCGGGTCGGACTCCTTGCGCTTGGCGTCGAAGAGCGCCGTCAAGAACTTTGGGCAGTCAAGGATGCTGCGATACTTTACAGGCACGGATAACGCGGCTATTGGGTCGTCCAACAACGTGTCCAAAAGATACGACTTGATATGCTTCCGCCTCGTGGGTGCCTCGTCAAAGGCCGTCTTGAGCCGTTTGCACAGGCGCAAATGTGCGCCCTCGTTCAGGTTGCCCTCCTCGACCTCCTTGTCGAGCTGCTCCATGACTTCGTGCAGCACGGTTTTGCGTTTGCTCATAATTGCTCACGCGTTCTTTACGTTTCTTTTGGGTTCACCAGTCACAAGGTTGTTCAGGCAATTCTTAACACCCCCTTCACACATACGCACACGCGCAACTGTCACACGGCTTACTTTTTTGTGTTGCGCTCGGCCTTCGCAGGCGCGCCTCCAACTCCACCCCGTTGCCCTTTACCACTTGCAAGGCTGTATGAGCAATTTCTTCAAAACCCGGCACGCTCAAGCAAATCATCATCGTCAGCCATCTCGAAGTCGTCCGCCAAGACCGGGTTGAGCGGGCCGAGGGCCCAGTTACCCTCGGCGGAGAAGAGGTCGCCCACCGCAGCGCGCGGCGGCGGCGGCGCCCTTGCCCTGGAGAGCGCCACAACGGGCGCGTCGTCGCGCGTGACCGTCTGCGGTCGGTGGCAGAGACGCAGCTGCTCCGGGATCAGCGAGCACATCTCTGGCTTGTCGCTGTGGCGCAGAAGCTCCGAGACCATACGCGAGAAGGAGCCAAGCAAGTCGCGCTGTCGCGTCGATCCGGGCAGGTTGGCCTTGCCCGTCGAGTAGATCTCTGCGCACGCGCACGCACCGTGAGCACGCAAAGCGGGGCGTGTGGTGGGCTGAGAACGCACCACAGCAGATAGACTCGCCTCCGGGACGCCACGCAAGGCCCACAAACGACGCGCGATCGTAGTGCGACGTCGACGAGTGCGTGGAGGCAAAGGCGTCGCAGCTGAGCTTGGCGTCGATCGAGACCGCGCCGACCTATAAAGGTGCGTTTCAAAGATTTGAAATTGTAATCCTGGTAATCCTGGTGAGCCATTACCCCCCCCAGCCCCCCCCGCTCCCGCCCCCGCACGCACGCGCACCTGGTTGATTACCGAGAACTTCCGAATGTGCACGTACACCTTGGCCTCGACCGCCAGCTGCCTTGCGGCCTTCAGTATGGCCATGCGCGCCGCCATGGGACCAGAGCAGCCTGTGCAGTGGAGGCATGAGTGAAGGAACGGCGCGCGCGGCGGAGAGGCGGGGGGGTGTGTGTGTGGGCCAAAGCGCGCACCCGTGCCAACAAGTCGCCCAGTGTGGAAGACCAAGACACGACAGCGCGGGTTGCTGAACGCCAGTTGCACGGCCGCGAATCGCTTGGGCGCGTAGTAGGCGTTGGTGCACCGCGCGCCAATGGCGTGCAGGTCCAAGGGAAGCGTGAGTCCGCTGCCGGGCACGGGCACCGCCTCGGCCAACTGCGCAATCGGTAATACAAACGTCAGGCTTGCAACTGGTGGTTGGGGGTAGGTTAGTGGGTGCGACAGCATGCTGCAATGCAACTACTCACGGTCACGACGTTGACGAGCCGTGGGACGAGGTGGAGGATCTGGGCGTAGTTGGCAAGGGGCAGACTATCGGTGAATCGCGCCGCGTGCAGCATGCTCTCGTTTCCAAGATCGAGCTGCGGTGCCTCTGCGCGTTTACGCTTACGCTCGACCCGACACCGCGTTACCGCTGAGTGAAGGGCCTGCTTGAGCTCTGTCTGAAAGGTTGCGACCTCCTCGTCGGTCTTATTGACGCGGTTTGCAAGCGAGATGTTGCGTTTCATTTCCGCCCAGGCTTGCTCCATTGTGTTTGTTTTAGTACACGACGTGGCAGAATGCCCACCACACTCACAACTACAGGAAGGGCGGCACACCGGCCCGGTCTTAGCGACGCCTCCCTTCCCGTTCTCATATACTTTGAGCCTTTTACGTTTACCCTTCCGGGGGGGGGGGGTGGGGGGGGGGGCCTTCACGGCTCACCGTTGGCGCCGGAAGGTGCGTGGGCCCGAGGTGGGGCCTTCCGACCCAGACGAAGGCGTGGGGCTCGCCGGCTCGTCGACGGCCGAGTCCGTGGGCGCCGCCTTGAACATGTTCTCAAAGAGCGAGTTGGTCACCGAATCGCCCGTATCGCGCGCGCGGCGGCGGGGCGCCGCATCCACCGCCGCCGTGACTGGCGCCCCCGTGGGCACGAGCGGTGTCGACGACACGCCCGCGGCCGCGGCCGGCACGGGCGCAGACGACGACGCGGCCGCAGCGCCCGTTGGGGCGGGACGCGGTCTTGTGGGCGTCTTGCCGCGCTTGACCGGCGCCTTGGCGCCGGTGGCCGCCGGAGTTGCCGCCACGGGTGCAACCGTGGGAGCCGGAAGAGCAAAACGCGGGTCGTAGAGATCGATGCTTGCTGTGTGCAAGTCGCACATGGCCGAGAAGTGCAAGATGCGCTCCGTGAGCACGATGCTGTCGAGCAGTACTTGATCGGTCGACGCCTCCAGATTCTGTAGCACAAAGTCGCTGGCAATCGTCTCTCCCGCGCCCGTGGCACCCGCCAGCTTTGCAAAGATGTAGGTGAAGTGGCTGGCGCGGTTGAGGAATTTGCCCATCTCCAGCTCGTACTCGAGCTTGATGTCTGCGTCCCTCTCCTCGTCCCGCAGCTTCTCGATGGCATCTCGCGCACTGCGCAGTGCCTCGTAATACTGCGCGATCGCCTCGATGATTGGTCCGGGCTTGTCGTCACCACTCTTCATCGCTTCAACCAGCGCGTTCACCTCCGCCTTCGCGGCGTCCTGCCACTTAAGCTTTGTCTTGTCAAACTGTTCACGCGCAAGCTTGATCATTTGCTGCGATGCGCCCTTGTTTGCAAGGTTGTTGAGGCTCTGCTTCCCTTCCGTAAACTGGGACCAGTTGTCCGGCGTCGAGCGCCTCACGGTGGCAAGGTTGGCACCAGCGGTACTGAGGATCTTGCGCACCTTCTCCATCGGGTCGGTTCCGAACTGGTTGTCGGTAAGGAGCGCAAGCGCCTTGGGTGTTTTCTCGAGGAGCTTGCGCACAGCCGCTGCAGCCTGCTGCTTCTTGGAAGCCACGGGACGGACGCCCTTTGACTCAAGGATGCCCTTTAAGAGCGCAAGGCGCTTCTCCTCCTCCTCGCTTGCCCGTTTCTGCTGCGCGCGCTGCGCCCGCAGGTTTTGTTGGTACTGGCTCTTGCCCCTGTCCGCAACGACGACGGGTCCGTCTTCTTCGTCACCGCCGCCCGGCATGACAGCTTCCACATTGCCCGGGGCGACGCCGGCGCTCAGTCCGAGCGTGTTGCGCCCAAAGTCTTTACCAATGGCGGAAAACATCGGCGGTGCCAGGTTGTTGGCCAGGCAAGAGGCGGACTGCTGGCCGGACTTTTCCGCGTAGTTGGGGGGTTTGATGGGCTTGCTGTGGTCGTCGTTACCTTCGTTGTCCTTTTCGTACATCTGCACGTAGCCGCCCTCGCTCGGGGGCAGCAAGAACCCGGTGGGTTGCGAGAGCGGGCCTGCCGCGATATTGACTTGAAATGCACTGCGCCAAGAAACGCCGACGTCCACTATGCACGAGAAGGCGGTGTCGCGTGGCCCGCCGGCGTACCGGTCGTGCACCGAAGCCTTGGTGTCCATCACCCGGCCCAGACGCCAAGCCCCGCACATGTTCCGTATGTCCTCGCTGCGAATGGGGTCGTACGTGGCCCCGTCAAAGATGGAGCTCGGCAGCTGCGTCTCTGTCTGCTGCTTTACCGCGTTCACACCCTTGGCGGCCTCGGCGCGTGTTGGGCGAAGTCCCGACTTTAAGCGCCTAGTCACCATTTCCGGTGTCGGGAGGACGCCCTGCTTCTCGAGCGATGTCTTGATCATCTCCTCGTGCTTATCGGTCACCGCCTGGATCACGGCCGCCGCGCGCGACGAGAAAGGCAAGTACTGGTAAAAGAACATGCGTTTCTCCTTGAGGACCTTGTCGCTGGTGTTCTGCGGTAAGACCCGGTTGCCCATTTTGTCGGTCACCTGCATCTTGGCCTCGTCCGAGAGCTCGTACGCGCGAAGGCCTATGTACAGCGTGTTCAGGATCTCGACGCGACGATCGAACATCTGTGACGGAAAGGCAGAGTACGTGCCACAGTAGTTGGCGACGTAGTCCGTTTTTCCCTGGTTGATTGCAAACTGGTTGCCCACGCGCCCCGGCATCGGCGCGTTCTCGATGTGCATACCCGACTCGGAGCTGCCCCGCGCGTGCGCCTCCACGGTGCGGCTGTTGATTGCACCCGTGAGCGGGTTGTACTGACTGTAACTGCGCTCGTCGGGTTTCTCCGACTCGTACTTGAGGAACCCGTTGTTCGTTTCGACCGGGCCCTGAATGGCCACGTTGAATAGCACATTGTC